>Ga0136633_1000903_pt1 | contig 22065 bp, 20 predicted proteins | sample AntDrymeUQ832206_2_FD_105494 | JGI IMG/M metagenome (GOLD analysis project Ga0136633, IMG submission 105494) | Polar desert sand microbial communities from Dry Valleys, Antarctica - metaG UQ83 (22.06) | ecosystem: Environmental > Terrestrial > Soil > Desert | place: Antarctica: Dry Valley...
GATCATCCCGTCGTCGCCCGTGGGGACGGCCTCGAGCTGGTAGTCGAGGTCGCTGAAGGGGTCGTCGAGCTCGGCGTAGGTCGGCACCGCCGCTTCCGAGCCGCTGATGTTGGCGGCGAACACCGCGTCGACGGTGTTCGCGACCGTGAACGTGATCTCGGAGGCCCCGGGGCCCAGCGCCGGTTCGCCGAAGTCGGTCGAATTCGACCAGTTGTAGATCTTGCGCGGGGCACTCCAGCTGGTGCCGTTGTTCGTCGACTCCCAGAGCCACACATCCCCGGAGATGTACCGCTGCGACACGATGAACAGGCTTCCGCTCCCGCCGCGCAGGATGAACGGCTGGCCGGTGTCCTCCGGAAACGCGCCGAACGCGCTCGTCGGCAGCACGGTCTTGGCCTCACAGGAGGTCCCTCCACGCGCCATTCGGCAGTAGTGCGTCTCGTCGAACCCGGTGTCGTCTCGCATCCAGACCACGTGCCCGACGCCGCCAGGATCGACGGTCAGGTGGGGCAGCTTGCCCTCGCCCACGGTGAATGACTCGCCGGCCTGCACGGGAGACGCGAGTGCGAGTCCGATCACGACGGCCGCCAGTGCGGCTCCTGCAATGCCTCGCATCCCTGCCTCCTGCCTGCGCGCGCCGGTGCGCGAGCATTGGACTCCGCGCAGCGTAGGCGAGCGGCGGCGGTGCTGGGGAAAAGTTTGAGGATGAAACGTTTCGGGTGGCCATTGGCCACCACGGCTCCAAGCAAGCGGTCCGGCCGGCGGCGCTGGAGGGCCCGCCGCGCGGCGGGCCCTCCTCACCGAACGCTCCTACTTGTCGAACGGGCGAGCGGAGCGGATGACCGCGCCCTCACGCGCCGTGCGGAGCGGCTTCGCGTACGTGCGCGGATTGCGGAAGCGCTTCCGCGACGCCGCTCTTGCCCGCTGGGACTGCGCCGGCGCGATGTTCGTCGGGATCACCCGCTCCTGCAGCTGCGGATTCAGGCGGTCGAAGCCCACCACGTTGGTGGGCCCGATCTCCGCCTCGAAGCGCTGGAAGCCGTACGCGGCCTCCGGATAGCGCGGGGCCGCGAGGGTCCCGTAGTTGCGGCTCAGGCCGTCGTTGGAGTACACCGGGATGGTGTCGTGACGGCCGGAGTGGCGCGGGTAGGTGTACGCCGACCACGTGTTCGTCCCGTCGAGGTCGGCGAACGCGATCTCCTTCGGCTTGGTCGGATCGCTGAAGTCGATCACCGCCGAGCCACCGCGGTAGTACGCGTCGACGAGCAGGTACCGGTCCTTCGCCGGCACGGTGATGCCGAGGTGCGAGGAGCAGTACTGGTTCTTCGTCGGGCTCGTCTGGTCGTTCGTCGCACGCGGGTTGCGGTACTCCGAGTGCAACCTGCCGCTGGCGGTGTCGAAGAAGAACATGTTGCCGGTCTCCCAGACCTTCTTCTCGGTCCCGACGCCGCCGGTCTTCGTCGTCACGGGCGGGCAGCCGTCACCGAAGGACTCGTCGATGAAGTTCGCCACCTTGCCGTCCCACGAGAACGTGGCCGAGTGCCAGAAGTCGACGTTGGGCTGGTCGTAGGCCCAGCGCGGGTTCGCCGTGTCCGGCAGGCCCGTCTGGGCGTCGATGTTCCAGACCTGCGCCTGCTCGGCGCACGCGGCGCCCACGATCCCCCGGCCGGGGAAGACGCTCAAGTCGTGGCAGCCGAGGAAGTCGTCGAGCGGCGCGTTGAGGCCCTGCTCGGACACCGGCCGGTAGGTGCCGTCCTTGTCGCCCGGGTAGACGACGGGCAGCTCGGTCTTCTCCTTGATGCCCTCTCCGGAAGCCGGGTTGCCGAAGGGGATCTCGACGACCTGTACGACGCCGTGGTTGACCTTGCGGCCCTGCTGGGCGCCGAGCGGGCCGCACGTCGGACCCTCACCGAGCGGGTAGCTCGAGTTGAGCACGTACATCGAATCGCCCGCCGGGTTCGGCAGCAGCGTGTTCGTGTGCGAGCCGCAGTCCTGGTAGACCGTTGCGATCTGCTGCACGTTCTCCTTGTCGGAGATGTCGAAGACGCGGACGCCCTCCCATGCCCCGGCGGGATACTTGCCGGTGGTCGGGCTCTTGCTCACCGGGCCCGCGCCGCACGCCTCGGACGCAAGCACGGCGTCGACCGACAGCACCAGCGTGTCCGCGTCGCCGTCCCCGTTGCGGTCGAAGACCGACGGGTCACCCTGCGGGCCGTAGCAGCGCACGTCCTCGACGAGGACCGGCTTGGCCAAGGTGATGTCGAAGATGCGGAACCCGCCGTAGTCACCGACATACGCGTAGTCGCCCCAGAACGCCATGTCCGAGCTGGTGAGGTGCGTGTTCGCGCCATTGAAGGGGTTCTGCGCGGTCTGATGATTCGCGTAGAACCAGAAGTTCTTGCCGAACGGATCCTGGAGCAACGTGCCCCCCTGCTCCGGATCGTGCGCCTGCGCGGCGCCGGACGACATGGCCATCGCGGCAACACATGCGGCGCCGAAGACCTTCCATCTGTGTCCCATTTTTCCCCTCCAAGGAGCGTGTCGAGGCGCAGATTCTCCGCGCCCACCTGGCGGGTCGCGTACCCGTTGAGACATGGGCTAAACAGGCGGGGTCTCCCCAGCCCCTTGGTAAAGCGGACGTCTCGCGTGTCGAGCCGGAGCGCAGGCCGGTCCGGCTGAGGTTGGGCGCGCGAGCGGGCCGCAAGCTTCGCGCCGCTCTAACGTTCGTGTTCACATGCTGCGCCGCCTCCTCCCCGTCGCCGTCCTCGCCCTGGGCCTCACCGCCCCGGCCCAGGCGGCCACCACGCTGACTTCATCCCGCACCGCCGACCGCGACTGCACCGCCCGCTACGTGGGCGACCGCACCGGCGCCGACACCACCACCTTCCGCGCGCCCGCCGAAGGCACGGTCCGAGCCCGCCTGACGGCCAAATCCGGCGACTGGGACCTCGCAGCGTTCGACCGCGAGAACACGATGCTCTCCGGCGCCAAGGCCTTCCGCTCCAACGAGCTCGTCGTCGTGCACCTGCGCAAGGGCGCGACGATCAAGCTGCAGGCCTGCCGCCTGAGCGGCAAGTCGCGCACCGCCAAGCTGACCACGACCTTCGCGGCGGTCGACTTCGAGAAGATCAAGACGCCGAAGCTCTCCCTCGTGCAGGTCCCGATCAGCGCACCGTGGCAGATCGGCGCCCTCGAGATGCTCGGCTTCGACATCACCCACAACCTCTCGCCCACCCGCGTGGAACTGCTGCTCTGGGGCAAGGACGAGGTGGACAAGCTCATGCGCACGGGCCTCGGCTTCGAGGTCAAGGTCGACGACGTCGTCCGCGCCGACCAGGCCCAGGCCCGCCGCGACGCGGCGGCCGCACGCCGCGGTGCGCGCTCCGCACTGCCCACGGGCCGGACGGACTACCGCACCTACGAGGACGTCCAGCAGGAGCTCAAGGACATGGCGTCCCAGTTCCCCGAGCTCGTGCGGCCGTTCACGCTCAAGACCAAGACCTTCGAGGGCCGCGACATCCAGGCCGTCGAGGTCGCGAGCAACGTCGCCTCCGAGGACGATGGCCGCCCGGTCGTCTACCTCAACGGCATCCACCACGCCCGCGAGTGGCCGGCGTCGGAGGTCCTGATGGAGTTCGTGTGGGACGTCTTGAAGAACCGCAAAACCGAGCCGCGGTTCGCCGAGATCCTCGACAAGGTCCGCATCGTCCTGCAGCCGTACACCAACATCGACGGCTTCATCGTCTCGCGCACCGCGGGCACGCCGGTCGACCCGGACTCGTTCGAGGGCTCGGTCTACTCGCTCGCGACCGGCGTCGTCATCCTCGGCGGCTCGCTCTCCTACAAGCGCAAGAACTGCAACCCGTACCCGTCCGCCAACCCCGGCCCGTGCGAGGCGTCGGTCGGCACCGACAACAACCGCAACTACCCGCACAAGTGGGGCGGCGGCGGCGCGTCGACCAACCCGAACGACCAGTCCTACCGCGGCCAGGGCCCGGGCTCGGAGGCCGAGACCAAGGCCGTGCAGGAGCTCCAGCTCTCGCTGAACGCTCCGGTACTGATCTCGATGCACAACATCGCAGCCAAGGTGCTGCGCCCGCCCGGAACCGAGGCCGAGGGCTTCGCGCCCGACGAGGCCCACCTCTTCGAGCTCGGCCGCCGCATGGCCGACCCGACCGGCTACACCAACGAGCGCGGCTTCCAGCTCTACGACGTCACCGGCGGCACCAAGGACTGGGCCTACGCGGTCACCGGATCGGCCGGCTACACCGTCGAGACCGGCCCGGCCAACGGCGACTTCCACGGCGCCTACCAGTCCGTGGTCGTCGACCAGTACGTGGGCGAGGGCGACCTCGCCGGCCGCGGCATGCGCGAGGCGCTCATCAACGCGTCGATGTACACGATCGAGCCCTCGTGGGTCGGCCGCGTCCAGGGACGCGCACCCGCGGGCCGCACCCTGCGCATCGTCAAGGACACGATCACCCAGACCTCGAACGTCTGCTCGGCGGCGGGCATCCTGCTGATCTCGGCCACCGGGACCACGCCCGACGAGTGCGTCGCCCCGGGCGACATCATCGACGTCCCCGAGAAGATCGAGATCACCACTAAGGTCCCGGCGTCGGGTCGCTTCGACTGGTTCGTGAACCCTTCCACGAAGCCGTACGGCACCGCGACCGAGGCCTACACGCTGACGTGTGAGGACGGCGGCAAGCTCATCGAGACCAAGACCGTGGTCGTCAAGCGCGGCCAGATCGTGGCGCTCGGGGACCTGCCGTGTGGCGGGACGATCCCGAGCGGGTCAGGCGGCGCGGGTGGCGGCGCCGGCGGCGGCTCGACGGGCAAGCCCGGGACGCTGCTGCCCACGACCGGCACGCTGACCGTCAGCTTCGCCGCCGACAAGGGCAAGCGCAGCAGCGCCCGCACCCGCGGGTTGCGCGTCCGCGTCAGCTGCACGGTGCAGTGCAAGACCACCGCGACGGCACGGATCGACAAGAAGGTGGCCCGTGCGCTCGGCCTCGGCCGCAAGGCACTGACCATCGGCACGGCGAAGGCGACGATCGTCAAGCCCGGCCGTATCCCCTTCTTCATCAAGCTCAACGCGAAGACCAAGAAGGCCCTGGGCAAGAAGAGAGTCAAGAAGTTCAGCCTGAAGGTCGCGATCGCCGTGACCGACACGTCCGGCAAGCAGCTCAAGCGCGGCGTCAAGACCGTGACGCTGCGCTAAAAGTGTCGTCGGAGCTGGGGCGGTGACGCCCCGGCTCCAGATCTCGCGCAAGATTCGCTGCCCGGCGACGTTACGAACTGCATGGAGAACTCGCATCTCATGAGGCGCCGGGTGGCCGCGCTCGTCGCCATAGGCGCCAGCGCGCTCATCGCCGCGACGGCCTTTGCTGCCGCTGACGGGACGATCTCGGCCTCGGCGCCGACCTACGCCTGGGACGGCGGACCCGGCAACGGCGCCGGTGCGGGCACGGCTGCCGTCCGCTGCACCCGCGCCGTCTACGAGTGCCACGACAAGCTGATCGAGATCAAGGACTCCGGGATCCTCACCGTCGAGATCAAGGCCGGCAGCGGCGTAACCGACCTCGACGCAGCGCTCATCAAGAGCGACGCCGATGGCGCGAACAGCAATCCCCCCCCGGGCGACGACTCTGCCAACGTCCTGGCCGAAGACGTGTCGACGAAAGCGGACGCGAAGTTCGTCTTCAAGAAGGCCGTCCCTGGCTTCTACGTCCTCCGCGTGCGCGTGTTCGACGCGGCCCAGGGCGTCTGGGCCGGCAAGGCGACGCTCGCGGTGCCGACCGCCGAGGCCACCCCGGAGCCGACGACGACGGCCCCGCCCGCGGCCGTGCCGCCGGCTCAGGCCACGCCCGCGCCGAAGGAGAAGGCGAACGCCGCCAAGAAGCGCAAGGCCTGCCAGAAGAAGGCCAAGAAGATCAAGAACAAGCGCAAGCGCGCGGCCGCGCTCAAGCGCTGCAAGAAGATCAAGTAGCGGCGGCCGCTTCGAACTGGGACCAGAGGATCGGGACGGGACGGAGCCGCCGGGGTCCGTCTTCGACCGTGGCAGGCTACGGCGGCAATACGCCGAGGGGTGACCCCGCCTCAGCCGCCTGCTGGGCGGCGGTCACGGCGCGACGGTAGCGCTCGAGACGGCGATAGGGCCTGCTGAGCAGATAGTTCTGGGCGAGGCCGTTCAGTAGCTGGACCTCGCCGACGTCTTGGCCGTCAAGCCCACCGCCGGGCTTCGTCGTGACGTAGGCCAGCAATCGCTTGTAGCGGTCGAAGGTGTCCTGCGTCGGGTCCGTGCGAAGTTCGACCCGCTGGCCGTTCCGCTCGCCCGGCAAGGCGTAGGGGCCGCGGTCGGCGTCCAGGTAGCCGTCGCCGTCCGTGTCGGCGGGTGCGAGCATCGTGAGGCGCCGCATGTTCGACGTGGCGGCCACGCCACCGCACTCGACGCCGCGGCCAGGCTTGCGCGTCTCGGGCGTGTCGACGCCGAGCAGGCGCACCGTGTAGTTGCGGCGCAGGGCACCTGACGTCCGGACCTTGATCGTGTCGCCGTCCACGACCGACGTGACGCGCGCCTGAATGACCTGCGCGCGCTTGCGCGGCTTGGCCTTGCGCTCGGGCTTCGGCTTGGGCGCGGGCGCGGCTCCGGGCTTGAGGCACGGGCAGGACAGCGCCTCGCAGTAGATGCCGTCGCCGTCGGCGTCGCGGGTGTCCTTCGCGCGCTGCGCCGACGCCTGGTTCGGGTGGTCAGCGCACACGGCCGACGCACGAGCGACCGGGTCCGAGGATGCCGCGGCCGATGATGGCGCGGCGAGCACTGCGGCCGCGAGCACCGCGGCGAATCCGAGCGGCTTCACGGCGCGACGTTACCACCGCCAGAAGCGGTCGAACAAACTCACGAGCGCTTGCATCGCACCAAGCCGCGCACGCCCAACTGCGAGCGCGTCGCGAGCCGGTACTGACCGCCGCCCGTCCGAGTCGGGAGGTGATGGCTGCCGGGCGACCTGGCCGACCTCGAGCCGAACGTCGGCGCGGACCGCGGCATAGGGTTGGCTCATGAGCGCGACCGAGACAGCGACCCCCCGCCGCCGGATCTTCGACGACGACCACGAAGCCTTCCGCGAGAGCGTCCGCGGGTGGCTGACGAAGGAGGTCGCGCCGAAGTACGAGCTGTGGGAGCAGGAGGGGATCGTCCCGCGCGAGGTGTTCGCCGCCGCGGGCGCCAATGGGTTCATCGCGACGCAGGCCCCCGAGGAGTACGGCGGTGCCGGGGTCGACGACTTCCGCTTCAACGTCGTGCTCAGTGAGGAGTGCTTCCGGCTGGCGCTCGGCGGGTTCGGCGTCGGCCTGACGCTGCATAACGACGTCTGCCTGCCCTACTTCCTCGATTACTGCGACGAGGAGCAGAAGCAGCGCTGGCTGCCGGGGATCATCGACGGGACGCTCATCACCGCGATCGCCATGACCGAGCCGGGCACGGGCTCCGACCTCGCCGGCATCCGGACGAAGGCGGTCCGCGACGGCGATCACTACGTCGTCAACGGCGCCAAGACGTTCATCACCAACGGCATCAACGCCGACCTGATCGTCACCGCGGTCAAGACCGACCCGTCGCAGCGCCATCGCGGCATCAGCATCCTCGTGATCGAGGCCGGCACTCCGGGCTTCGAGCGCGGCCGCAACCTCGAGAAGGTCGGCATGCACTCGCAGGACACCGCCGAGCTCTTCTTCAACGACGCGCGCGTGCCGGTTGGGAACCTGCTCGGCGCCGAGGGCCAGGGCTTCGGTCAGATGATCCACAACCTCGCCCAGGAGCGGCTCAGTGTCGCCGTCTGCGGGGTGGCGACCGCGCACGCCGCGATCCGCATGACGGTCGAGTACGTCAAGGAGCGCGAGGCCTTCGGCGCGCCGATCGCAAACTTCCAGAACACGCGCTTCGAGCTCGCGGCATGCAAGACGGAAACCGACGCCGCGCAGGCCTTCGTCGACGAGGCGACGCTGGAGCTCATCGACGGGACGCTTTCGGTCGAGCGGGCCGCGGAGGTCAAGCTGTTCTGCACCGAAGTCCAAGGGCGCGTCGTCGATCGCTGCCTGCAGCTCTTCGGCGGCTACGGGTACATGCTCGAGTACCCGATCGCGCGCCTCTACGCGGACGCACGCGTCAGCCGGATCTACGCGGGATCCAACGAGATCATGAAAGAGATCGTCGGGCGGGCGATGGTGGTCTGATGGCGGGCCGCCACGAAGCCAGGGTCGTCTACTCGACGTCCGACGGCGACCTGCGCAAGCCGCCCGACCCGCGCACGAAGCCGCGCGCGACCGACGGCGGGCGGATCAAGGTCCGCCGCGAGACGAGTGGACGTCGGGGCAAGACGGTGACCACGGTCTCGAACCTCGCGCTCGACGAGCTCGAGATCAAGGATCTCGCCGGCAAGCTCAAGAAGCGCTGCGGGGTGGGGGGATCGGCGAAGGACGGCGTGATCGAGATCCAGGGCGACCACCGCGACACCGTCATGGCGGCGCTCGCCGCCGAGGGCCTCGACGCGGTGCTCGCGGGCGGATGACCGACATCACCCGCACCCGCGACGTTCCGGCGATGCCCGGCCAGGTGGCGGCGTTCGTCACCGACCTCCCGCGCTGGCCCGAGTGGTTCGCGCTGCACAAGGGCTGGATCGGCGACGTCCCGGGCACGGCCGCCGTCGGCACGAGGTTCAAGCACAAGGTGCGGGTCCTCGGCGTCGCCGCCGACATCACTTGGGAGGTGGTGCAGCTCGACCTGCCCGGGCGCATCGTGATCAAGGGCAAGGGCTCCAAGCGCACCCACGCCGAAATCGACTTCCGGATCGAGCCTCGCGACGGCGGCAGCCGAGTGATCCTCGCCGCCAAGGTCGGCGGCCTCGTGCTCAAGCCGGTCGAAGGGCAGTTGAAGGGCTGGCTCGACCAGCGCGTAGACCGCACGCTGGAAAGCCTCGAGCGTTTGCTCTGAGCATCGTCCGGTCGATGGACGGCCGCGCGAGCGGCACCGCCGGCGCGCAGCCGAAGTAGCGCGGTCAGGCCCAGCCGCGGTCTCGGCCGGGCGGCCGGAGCAGCAGGTGGTCGAGCTCGCGGTTCTTGGCACGCGCCACGAACGGGTGCGCGAGCGGCGGGTCTGCGGCGAAGCGGTCGAAGGTCTCGCGGTCGACCTCGTAGTACTCCTCGTAGTCGGCGAGCGTGTTGCTCACGGGGAACGAGACGAAGCAGCGGCCGGAGTCGTCGTCGACCTCGAGCGCGAAGCGAACCTCGCGATCGAGATGCACGAGCCGGAAGTCCGACGGGTACGGATGGCGCGGGAACCAGACGCCACGCTGATCCGGGTTTCTCATGACCGGCAGGACCCGCTCGGGGTCGAGCGTTCCGACGTCGACGTCCTCGACGACCTCCGCGACGCGCGGGACGTCCTTGCCGCTGAGCGCGATCGCCCGGACGAGGTCCTTCGCGTCGTCGACGTCGACACCGGTGACGCCGCAGCCGAGAGCGCCGCCGACCTTCGCGTACCGGGGATCGGAATCGGCGAGCTCCCAGCGGAACCAGTAGCGATGGAGAGACCAGGTCACGCCGCCGTGGACGCTATCGCGCCGCGAACCGGCGATGGCGTGACCAGTTTCCTTTTTGCTTGAGCTGAAGCGCCGGCGTCACAATGCTGGGGGCATGCCCGCCGACCTGATCGCCCTCTTCTCCTCGCGCCGTTCCCCTAAGGTCGGTTCCGTCGCGGCGACGGGCGCCGCGTTGAGTTAGGGGTAGGTCATGTCGGGCCGGTTATTCACCTTCGCGCGCGCCCAAACCTTCGGTCTACAGCCTGCCGTGACCAACCGCTCGCTTCTTGCCGCTTCGCTCGTGCTGCTGCTGCTGTCCCCGGGGGCCGCTCCGTCCGCCGCCGCCGCGCCATCGTGCACCTCCGGCGACACGGTCTACAAGCGCGGCGCCGTGCGCATCGTCAAGGTCGGTCGCGGCAACGACGACTACTGGTACGGGTGCCGTTCCCGCAGCGCTCGCCCCGTCGAGCTCTACTCAGCCGACGGCGGCCTCGCCAACTTCGGCGTCGAGGCGCGCAAGGGCCGCAAGCTCGTCTTCAATGCAGTCGTCTTCGGCGAGAACGGGACCGCGCACCAGGTGGTCGGCTGGTTCGACACCCGCACGGGGCAGGCGCGTTCGGGGAGCCTGACCGACGACGACGAGGGCGACGTGGTCGACGTCGTGATCGGCAAGGACGGCGGCATCGCGGTAGCGGCGCGCACGACCGACGAGGACCGCCCGATCCAGACCCACATCGGTTATCTGCCGGTTGCGCGCCGGCGCGGCGAGCTGGGCGGCGAGCGGCGGCTCGCGTCGGCCGGCGAGGGCTATGTCAGGGGCTCGCTCGCCCTCGGCAAGAGAGCGCTGACCTGGCGATCGGCCTCCGACCCGCTGCGCAGCGTCCCGCTCACCGGGGAGTCCAGAACCTGCTCGGCGGGAACGACCCTGCTCGCGGTCGACGGCGTTCGACTGTTCGAGGTGCTCGAACCCCGGCGCTACCGCGCCGTGCTGCTCGGCTGCGCTGCCGGTGCGACTACGCCCGTCGTGGTCGCCGCGCAGCAGATCGTTGTGCTCTGGCGCGTCAAGGACTATCCGCGGGTGGGCAGCCGGATCCCGTTCGATGCGGGCGACGACGGCATCGGTCTGCTCGACGGCGCCTCGGGCCAGTTCCGCTTCGGCAAGCTCGGCGCACTCTCGGACCTGACCAGGGTGACCGGGACACCCGAGGTCCTCGAGATCACGACGGCCGACGCAGCGCCGGTGGCGTTCGCAGCACGGACCGCCGACGGACAGTTCTACATCGGGACCGTGTCGCCCAGCGCGACGGCCGCGCGCTTTGACCCGCAGCGCCGGCTGTCGACGATCTCCGGCAAGTTCGCGCCCGGCTCGCTCTCGGTGCGCGACGGCCGCGTGCAGTGGCGCGACGCACTCGGCGAGCGCAGTGTGAGCCTCGGCGGCGAGATCGACGTGACCTGCGCATCCGGCACGACGCTGACCGCGCGCGACGGGATCCGCATCTTCGAGACGCTCGACCCGGCCGCCAAGAAGGCGCGCCTGTTCGGCTGCCAACCGGGCTCCAGCGCGCCCGTGGCGCTCACGAGCGCCGCAGGCGACACGAGCTGGGAGGCGACGCTGCTCGCGGTGGAGAACGGGCGTGCGCTCGTGTGGGCACGCGCGCTCGCAGGCGACCACGTGAACGAGATCGTGACGTTCGCGCCCGGCGCCGGCACGGCCCGGAGGGGATTCGTGCACGGAGCGGGCTACCCGATGTTCGTCCTGGATTCCGTGGCGGCAGCCGAGGGATCGGCCGCGCTCGCCTACAAGGTCGGCTCGAAGATCATGTTCACCCACCTCGCCCTCGACGCCGATCCGGCCCGACTCAAGAACGAGCGGCGGCTCAAGACCGTCACCGACGGCTTCCGGCCGGGCTCGCTCGCCCTCGGCGAGGGCCAAGTCACATGGCAGAACGCCGCCGGCGAGGCACGCAGCGCGCCGCTTTAGCCATTTGGACCGACGGTCGTCCGGTTCCGGTCGGGTTACCGCAGGCGCCTCACCACGCACTTCCGGCTCACGCCCTCAACCACCCGGGGATTGCTGCCTGCCCGCCGGCACGCTACGCTGACGGGGTCAGATAGCGAGGGCAACCAGAGGGCGAGACCTTCGACACTGAACGTCCCCTTGCCGCGAAAGCCGCCTGATCTTCTGATGGCCGAGAGTCCACCCATGGGTGGGCTTTCCGCGTTAAGCCCCTCTCCTGCCCTGTCAGGGCAGGATGTCGACCAGCGTCGCCTTGAAGCGCTCGTCCGACTCCTCGAGCTCGCCCTCGATGTGCAGGAGCGCCGGACCGGTCTCGGTCCACAGGTCGAAGAAGTAGGCCCAGCCGGGAGCATCCGGCTCGTCGGGCTTGGTGATCGCCTCGACGCGGTAGATCTCGCGAGGCGGCAACACCAGCGCCTCGGGGCAGTCGTCCTCGACGCGACGGCGGAGGTCCTCCACTTCGAGCCGGTTGCCCGAGAGGACGCGAAGCTCCTCGTATTCGCCGTCGACGACGAGTTCGACGATGTCCTCCAACGCCCTATACATCCCGTCGGGCATCGGCTCGAGCCCATCCCCGATCGTTCCCCGTACGTCCAACTCAAGGCTTGGCGTCAGGTCGAGCCGACTGTAGAAATAATCCTCGCACGCCGCGCGCGCCTGGCGGCGGATGCCCTTGGGCAACCCCGCGGCGGCGAGCGCGAACCCGCCTGCGTCGATCGCGTCCGAGAGGGTCGCGTGGCGGCGCGTCAGCTGCGCGGTGACAGCGCGACCGTGCTCCGTGTCGCGTGCGACCGATGAGCCGTCCAGCAGAACCGAGGGCGCCTCGTGGCGGTTGTAGCCAACGCAGAAACGCACCGCAGAGTGCCGGACGATGAGGTGGTCGCCCACTACGCCTGAGCGAGAGAACCGTCGCGGAACTTCATCCGCTCAGCCGGCTCGTCGAACGGGTGCGGCTGCATCATCACGCGATGCATCCTATTTGACGCGAGCCGCGAAGCGGCGAGACCGCGTCTGTAGGTCTTGAGAGTGTCGTTTCCGGCTCGCTGGCGCGTTCGCGCTCGAACTGGGGCGCGCAGACGCGTCAGGGCGCGAGCTTGACCACGCGGACGAAGCTCGCCTCCAAGTCCCCGCGCACGGCGCGCAGGGCGAGGTCCGTCCCCCCCGGCAGGGCGTCGTCGAACCTGGGGTCGTCGATGCGGAAGCTGATCGTGCGAAAGCCGCCGCGTCCCCGCCGGCTGCCGCGCACGGTCGGACTCGTGGCGATCACGCCGCCGGCAGCGCGGTAGACCATCCGCCACGCGGTGCGCGCGAAGTCGCGGTAGGTGACTTTCACCTCGACGGGGGCGGTCAAGGCGGAACCGAGGAAGCGCTCGTCGACGTCGAGGTAAAGCGAGCGGCGACCGCGCGCGGAGTGGGTGCGCAAGGACTCGTAGGCCGTGCCGTTCTCGGCAGCCGGGTCGCCGGTTCGACGCACCGTCCCGCGACGGGCGATGCCATCGGGTGCGACGTCGCGCTGGATCACCCAGCGCTCCAGGTTGCGGATGAAGGGAAAGCCCTTCCAGCGCTTGCCGCTGCGGCCCGCCCAGTAGCGATCGGTCGCCTCACGCAGGGCCACCCAGGCGTCCGGGGCGTCCTCCGGGCGCCTCCCGAGTTCGCGGCGCACCCACTCCCAGTGCTGGGACAGGCGGTCCATCCGGCTGTCCTTGGGCACGGCGTAGATCCAGTTCAGCCGGAGCTGCAGCGCCTTGAGGTTCGACATCTTCACGGCGTAGAGCGGACTGCGCGACTTGAAGCCGCAGTCGGTGTAGCACTCGTTCTCCGTCGCGGCAATCCGCCGCCCGTCGAACAGCATCCAGCTCTCGTCGGTGACCAGGTGCCCGTCGGCACCGATCGTCGTCCCGTAGGCGGGCACCTCGTTGAGGTGGAAGTTGAACAGCTCGCTGATGCCGTTGCGGATGCCCATCCCAGCCTGGACGGCGTCACGGGCGAAGAACGCCACGCGGTCCCCGAAGCGTTCGCTGAACGGGTAGTCCTCACCCGTGTAGACAAGCTTGTACGCGTAGTCGTCCGCAGGGTCGTCGTTCTCGCCGTTCATGATCGCGACGAGGTCACGGATCATCTGCGCATGCCAGTCCCGGTAGGCCTCGAAGGTGAGGCCGTGCTTCGCGGCGCCGAGGTCGATGATCTCGTAGTCGAACTCGGCCCAAGTGAAGGCCCCGGGCACGTAGACGAATCGCATGCGCGGGTCGGCGCGCAGCTTCTGGCCGATCATCAGAGCGCGCCACGCGGAGCGCAACTCCGCCCACACGCACGGATCCCAGATGGGAACGTGCATCTGGCCCTCGTAGTCGGGACCCACCGCGGCGTAGCGACACTGCTTCGCGAGCCAGGCCGGCGCCCACGTGGTCGCGCTTGCGAACAGGCGCATCCAGAATGGGCGCGGGTCGGCGTTCTGGTCGGCGAAGCTCGGCAGCGGGTCGCCGTACGCGTCACCATCCGCACCCGTGTCGAAGCCTCCGCGCTCCGGCTGGATCTGGCGCCAGGTGAGGTCGAAACCGCGCAAGTCGATCCGTTTGTCGGCGTCGGCTCGGGGGCGCTCCGAGAAGAAACCCGAGTTCGCCGCCGGGGCGCCCGCCGGCAGGGACCAGTCGTCGCCCGGGACGTTGCGGGTCACGGTCACCGCGCCCTGGGCGGAGGCCGGAGCAGCCAGGACCAGCGCGGCGAGCACAGCCACTGGTCTCACTCTGACGGCACGAGATCGTTCCCTGATCGACACTTGAGAGCTCCGACCGCCGATCGTGACAGCTTTCGCGGTCTCGATGGGTCTCTTTACCTCGAACGGCCCGCGTCGGGTTAGGGTCCGGCGTACGAATCAACTCGGGGAGGCGCCAGTGCACGTTTTCGGTGGGAGGCTGGTCAGCAGCGTCGTCGTCTTCGCAGCCGCGCTCATCGCAACGACGCCTGCGGTCGCCGACCCGGTCGCGGTCGCGCCGGCCGCGGACCCGAGCGGCGGGCTGGCGTTCGCCGGCCCAGAGTTGCTGTGGTCCGACGCCGGGCGCCTATGGGCGGCCCCGACGGGCGGCGCGGCGGTCACGCGGCTCAGGTTCGGCAAGTCCTCCACGCTCGGTGAGTTCAAGGGCAGCGCGACGCGACTCGCGTACACCCGCACCACGGAGACGTGCGAGGAGTCCGGCGGCGAGGGAGAGGAACTGTGCGACACGTCGCGACCGGAACTCTTCGCCGGTCCTCCGCGCGGCCCGTTCGCGGCGATCGGCACGGGCGCGGCGACCGTCTCGTCGATGGACCTCTCGGGCGACCTGCTCGCCACGGTCGAGGCGGCAAGCATCGCGCGGGGCGCCGTCAAGGTCATCGTGCGTGACCTCGCGGCCGGCGGCCCGGGCTCGGAGGTCGTCTCGTTTCCCGACGCCGAGCCGCCGGGCGTCGCGATCGCCGGGAGGTGGGTCGCGCTCACGCTCGGCCGGAAGCCGACGACGGTCGTCGTCTATGACCTCGTCTCGCGTGCCGAGGTCTACCGCGTGAGCTTCACACCGAATGTCCGCGTGGACATCCAGGACGACGGCACTATCGCCTACGCCGAGTTCTCCGCGCCCGAGGCGACCTCCAAGCTCGGCTGGGCGTCGGTCGCCGAGCCTACGCCCCACGCACTGCCGCACGCCGCCACGACCCGTGCGGTCATCGCTGGCGGCCGGATCGCGTTCGGGCGACGCGCCGGCGACGGCCACGAGGTCGCGGTTACCGACCTCGCAGGCGTCGCGCGGGCGGTGAGCCGGCGAGTCAGCTATCTCGGCGACGTCGACTTCGATGGCGAGCGCATCGCCTGGCGGACGGACCGGTGTGTGTACGCCGGCACGCTGCCAACCGCGACGCCAGGCTTTGAGTCAGGACCTTGCCCACAGGTCGTACTCGGCCTCGGTGGGACGTTCTTCGACCGGATCTCCCGGACGCGAACGGTCAAGCGAAAGGTCATCTGCTTCGACGCGCCGCCGAGCGGGTGCGCGGGCACCGTGAAGCTGCTGCGCGGCGAGCGTGTCCTCGCCCGGCGCGCATTCCGCCTGGCTCCCGGCGCGCGCACCGTGGTGGCGCTGCGATTGCGAGCCGCCGAGGTCCGGCGCTGGCCGGCGAACGCGAAGGTCCGCGCGACCGCGAGCGCCCTCGATCCGCAGGGCCGGCGAGCAAGCGCCGAAACGCCGTTCCACCTGAGGCGCCCGTCGCGCGAACGCTAGGCGCCTCCACAAACCAGAGCAAGGCCCTCGGCCGGACTCGAACCGGCGACCCCTTCCTTACCGTGGGTCCGGGGCTGTCCAGTCTTCGTCGGAACGACGCTCCAGGGTGCGGTGGCATTCGCGCGAGGTGACGAGTTGACGTACAGGTATCGCGGTGAGCGGACGTTGTAGGCGTTCCATTGGGCGACTGCCACCCACCTTCGGAGTACCGGATACGGCGTACCGGCTAGAACTGGCGCCGGAACCACTCGACTCCTTCCGCGACCCGATCCATGACGTCCGGTTCCGGAGTCTCGGGTGTCGGCGCGGGCGTCGGCGCCGTTCCCCGGCCCCGCGGAGCGACCGGCGGCGCAGACGCGCCGGCGCGCCGGCGCAGCAACCAGTTCATGAACTCGGCGGCGATGTCGCGGCCGGCGGCGGCGAGCAACGTCCGGATCTGCGAGAGCACGGCCGGGCCGAATCGCTGCCCCGCGTACCAGCGCCCGAAGTCGCGGAACTTCGTCGCCATCGTGAGCTCGACCGCCGCGCGATTGGTCAGCGTCGTTCCCGTGAAGGTGCCGCCGAGCATCTGCAGGAACGCTTTCGCGCGCTCGGCGGAACCGCCGGACGAGACGAAGTAGGCCGCGAGCGCATCAGCGATCCCTCCGCCGGCGGGAACGGTCAGGGCGCCCGCGCTCGCGGCGCCTGCCGTCGCGCCGGTGACGTAGGACGCGATGTCGCCCTCGAGGTTGGAATCCGCCCCGTAATCAGTTCCCGAGGTCCCGGTGAAGAATGCGCTCGCGGGCGCCGACGGTCTGGTCAGGCGGCGCCTGGCCAGCTGCGCCGTGGCACCTCCGAGGTCACCGACCCAGGTCACGATCTCCAGGCCGGTCGCACCCTGTGTGGGCATGTCCGGGACCCGGGAGGCCCAGCTCGCCCGCGAGTTCAGCCCGATGATCATGTGACCGACGTCGATCTTGCCCATCGTCGGATGCGCGACGTCCTGGCTGTCCTTGAGCGCTTCGAACAGCGACGTGCCGAGGATCGGCCGCGGGTCCCGCCCGGCGCCCGCACGCGCCGTGTAGATCTGGAACGCGGTGTTGCGGACAGCGCTCCTCTCCACCTCGAAATCAAGGCTCCAGTCCGTGGCGTAGTAGATGCCGCTGAGGACCTGTATCCGCTCGTCGACCGTGGCCACGCCGGCCGCCGTGAGCCGCCGCTCCGCCTCGCGGATCAGGTCGACGAACTGATCCGCGGTCCGCGCCCGCCGGAATGCGGGAGTCGCTGCGGGCGTTGATCCGGGCGTCCGCGGGCGCCGCTGCCTGGCCAGCGTGCGAACGGCCTGAGCCGCGGCGGCGTTGCCCGCTGTGCGCTGCAGGCCGAGGATCCAGCCGGCCGATCCGACCGCCGGCACGGCCGTCGGCGTCCGAGACCGCGAAGCGTCACTTGGACCCTTGTCGCTAGGAACCCGATCCCGCATCGAGCACCGACCTTCCCATGCACGTCGAGCGCCGTCAACGCGCCGCGCGAACCGACGGTGCGAACGCCCTCGCTTCCTTCGATCGAAGACACGGGGCGACGCCACCCGCCTCGATCTACATCTCGCTGAGTCGCGTGACGCGGCTCGAGCGGAGGGCGGGTCTACCGCCCATGGCCAAGCCCTCTGCCGGACATCCCCCGAAGCTGTACCTGCGTGCGATGGGCGCGGGTGCGAAGTCCGACTTCGAAGTCGTGGACGGGCAGCAAAGGCTGCGCACGATCTGGGAGTTCTATCGCTGCAGCACACCTGAACGACGGATCCGTCAATCTCCGGTCTGTGTCTCGAGTCAGAGCGGAGTGAACTCAACTCATGAGCACTGCAGACCCTAAGGGCTTCGACGACGAGGTGGCTCTCGTGGACCCGTTCGATTCGAGCGACTGCGTCGATCTCGACGACGCCGCTCGGGAACTGCGGTGGATCGATGAGGAGGTCGACGGATTCCAGGAAGACCTGGCAGGCCTCGACAGAGAACGAGCTGACGCCCGCGCGCTGGGCAAACGCCTCGATCGGGCGCTAGAGAGTGACGCCGCTGTGGTTGCGTGGGCACGCGAGACCACCGGAGTCGAAGAACTCGACGAGATCGTTGCAGGCCTTGCGGAGGAGGATTCCGAACTCTCCCAAGATGACATCGGCCTGATCGAGTACCTGCGCTGCGATGCGCGGGAGCTGCGCGACGAGAACCAGGCCGATCTCGCCGCCCTCGACCGTGAGGCCGCCGAACGCGAGGGCGCCCTCCGCGACCTCGCGGGCAAGAGGCTGGCGGTCCTCGATCACCGGGCCCATCTCGAAGTCCAGGAGCAGGCCCGGATAGCGCAGGTTCAGGAACAAGCCCGGTTCGCGCAGGCGGCTCGTGAGTCACCGGCGACCCATCACGCCACCGAACCGCCGGCGCTAGTCGTCAGCAGCGGCCAGCTGCGTGTGGGAGTCGGATCCGCAATGTCGCTGATCGCCGCCTTCGTCGTGTGGTTCGTGGCGTTCTCTCCGATCGAGAACGTCGCCTTCGACAACTGGAACTCGTGGCTCACCTTCACCGACATTCTCTGGCTCGGTGCGCCACTCGGCGTGGTCGTGATGACCCGTAGGAGCGTGAAGACCTGGCGCATCGTGGCCGGGGCGCTCATCGTCCCGATCCTGGTTGGCTCCGCGTCGGTGTTCGTTCACCGCGACCTGGAATACCAGCACGAGGCGCGTGCGGTCTACGCGAGATACGTGTCCGAGATCCCGAGCGGAGCGTTCGTCGGAGACGTGATCATCGAGAGTCAGTACCGCTCGGTCATCCGGGCGTGCCGTCAGCGGGTCGGGCGCGGGCATCTACGTCGACTCTGCCTCGAGATGATTCTCCGCGACGCCACTCGCGGAAGGGAGATCATCGGCGGGTACGAGTACGACCCGCGACGAGGCACTCCCCCGGCCTACCGCTGCTTCGGTGACCTCGGCAAGTACTGCCGCTAGCGCCCGGTCCTGAGCCAAGCCCTCTTCCGGACTCGAACCGGAGACCCCTTCCTTACCATCGAGCGCCAAGGACGGAACGTGGGATCACACGAGGACGCGGGTGAGCAGGAAGGGCCTGCTCAGATGCGGCTTTTCTGAGGCCTGCAGACGACTCACGTCTACCGCGGTACGGGGACCGATGTACCCGTCTCGTACCCCGGAGATGGCGTGCCGGCAGTGTCAGTACGGAGCGAACCGATGGAGAACCCACCGACGTAGCCTGGGGCGGCGCAGGGCGCCGTCCGACAGAGCGAAGGTGGCCCTTCCGCCGGATGAGCCCGCTCGCGCCTCGACCGTAACGCGCCCCTCGATTAGAGCCCTGACGTATTGCCCCACCGCGTCCAGGAGCTCGTCCTCGTCCCGGTCCCACAGATCGACCGTGAGCCCCTCAGGGTTGTCGGGAAGACCGATGAAGAAGCCCACTTCGTTGTCCGACTGAGCGACGACGGTGAAGGGACACGCGGAGCTTCGAGTCGGTCTGACCGAGATCACGCGAGAAGGCCCGCCTGCGGAGCTCTCATCTCGCACGTCGAGGGCCGCTCTGCTGCTCGTCAGCAAGGCGTCGAGCCGCGACCGGACGGCCGCCTCCAGTCGTGCCTCGAAGCCGTGAAGGCTCGCGTCATCCGTAGAGGTCACGACCGTTCTTCCGATGCTGAGCACGCGTCTACCCCGCCAGGGTACGCACGCCATCCCAGCCCTGCGGCATGCTGCTCGTCATGCACGACGCAGAGCTGGCGACGATCCATGCGTTCATTCTTCCTGCCCGGCGTACGCGGGTTGAAGCGCTTGCCAGCAAGCCCGACCGCGCGGCGCGACTGCAAGGAGTCCTCGCACATCAGCGCATCCTTGACAGTCGCTTCATGCGACAGGTGCCGCCAAACGAGACGAGTGCCGAAGAAATCGAGTCCGTTCTCCGCGCCAAGGGGGCGCCCGGAGCGTGTCGGGTCATGGGGGGCGATCTGGATTCACAAGAGCTTCCGCTCGCCGAAGCGCTCGCCCAAATAGAGGGCTGTCTCGTGGTTTGCATCCCCGGCCACCTCGCCTACTTCGAGGGCGAGGAGAAGAACGACCGGCACATCCTCGAGCGGTGAACGAAAGCGATCACCTGACCGTTTACGCGTGGCGGACCCCCGCGACGCAGGACTGGTGGGACGCGCTGGCGTCCGAGGATGCCCAGGAGGCGATTCCGCGCGAGCTTCACGAGCTTCTGGACGGCGCGCGGCAAGCGGTCGACCTACCTCACGCGGACGCGATCCAAGCGTTCCAATGGGCGGCAAGACTCCCTGGATGGCGCGGTGCACACACCGGTCTCGGGACCGAAGACGGCCCGCAAGGCGTGATCAGGTACCGAGACCAGGTTCCCGCCGTGTATCCCGCGGCGACCCAGAGGCCGCTCTACCGCAAGATCGAGTTCTGCCGAGATCCAGAGACTCTCTGGCGAAAGATCGAGTCGTGGTGGGACTGGCTCGGTGTATATCCGGATGGACAGTTCGTTGTCGGCTATCCGAAGCGGAAGGCCCATCTCGAGATCGATCGCCCGGGACCCATCAAGTGGCCGGGCGCCGATGGCCAGTATCGCGTGCGCGTAAAGGTGCCCCTGGTTGCCGGGTGGTACGAGTACTGGCTACCTACGCAGGCCGAAGCCACCGACAAGTACGAGGAAATCGTGGCTCTGCAAGGCAAGGGTGGTGGTCAACCCAACGCGACGCTGATGCGAGTTCAGGAGCTCGATGGCGACCGGGTACTGCGAGAGAGCCTCATAGTTGCACGGCTCCCGAACTACGAGGGTCGATCCCGGCGCTCGGAGACTTGAACGCCAGGGGTTGCATCAATCCATCGGCGGGTCGAACTCGTCGCGGTCGACCTCGAATCCGGCGTAGAAGATCCCGAGCTTCCGCTGGAGCTGTTGGGCTCCGTTGTAGGCGAGCTGCGTGACGCGGTTCCCATCGAGGAAGTCGTGATGCACGGTGACGGGGTAGTAGAGGAGCGCGACGCTTTCGGGCAAGTCGACCTCGGGCGCGGGCGGCAGGTACATGTAGCTCCCGAACCGATCGCGCCGGCGGAGGTCCTCGACCTGAGCCTCCGACAAGAACCGTCCGACGACGTCCTCGATTACCCGGACGACGACGAGCGTTCGCAAAGGGTGCGCGTACCCAACGGCAGCCTGCGCAGTCATTGCGCAGGTGGGCGTGATCAGCATCGCGTGGCCGAACTCCAGCGGGCCTGAAAGGAACCGTCGTTTGCCGGCCGAAAGCAACTCGTCGGCGCCCTCGTCTTCCGACTCTCCGGCCTCGTGCAGGACGGTCGGGTACGCGAGAGGTACGTCGCGAAAGATGTCGCCCTGGCTGAAGAGCTCGGTGCGATCGAGCGCGTAGTACTCGTCGTCGTCGGGACGGTGGTCAGACACGCCCGGAACCTAGCGGCGTCGGAGGGCTACTCCCAGGCGTCGCGGCCGACGGGGCGACCGCTCTTCGGGCGCACGACACGGACTTCGTCGACTGGCGCGGTAGCTTCGCGCATCTCGCGAGCGATCCGGTCAACGTCGGCGACGTCGAAGCGACGGTACCCCGAGCCGGGCAGGCGAAGCGGGCGCAGGATGCCGCGATTGGCCCAGTTTCGGACAGTGTTCTCGTGGATGCCGAGACGGCGAGCGGTCTCACGGACATTGAGCTGTTCAGTCGGTGTTGTAGCCATTCGGAACCCTCCACGAGCAGCGTAGCGAGACGTGTGGTCTTTGTCGACTTTGTCGGCCGCATCGACCGCTCCCCTTGAGGAACCGCCACCGCTCAACTGGGACTCGCGGAGCGAGTGCAAGTGTGTGCGGCAGTCTGGAGTTCGAGACGGAGCAGGCGAGGAGGGCCGGCAGAAGGTTCGCGGTTTGGGGCGTCGGTGTCCGACGGATGGGCATGGAGATGCTGATGTCGGTCGAGGAGGTCGGGGAGCTGTGTGGCTTGTCGAGGCGAGCGGTTTATCGGGCGATCGAGCGCGGGGAGCTCACCGCCTCCCGCATCTGCCACCGCCTGCGCATCGAGCCTGTCGAGGTCGAGGCCTGGATCAGGCGCGAGCAGGTCCAGGTCGTCCGCCAGTTCGACCCGCCCCCGCCTCGTTCCCGACTGGCAGCCGCCTGCGGGCTGCGTAGGCTGCTCGACGAGGAAGCATGAGCATCGAGCGAGTCCAACGGGAAAGCGGCGTCGTGTGGCGCGTCCGTTGGCGCGA
>Ga0136633_1000904_pt1 | contig 22064 bp, 27 predicted proteins | sample AntDrymeUQ832206_2_FD_105494 | JGI IMG/M metagenome (GOLD analysis project Ga0136633, IMG submission 105494) | Polar desert sand microbial communities from Dry Valleys, Antarctica - metaG UQ83 (22.06) | ecosystem: Environmental > Terrestrial > Soil > Desert | place: Antarctica: Dry Valley...
AAGGGGGGCGACCGGCGACACCGCAGCTGCTACTCATCCTCGTTGTCGCCGATAGCTCGATGGGCGGACACGAGCACGAGGCTGCCCGCCGAGCAGGGGCAGGTCGCGTCGCCCGTCAAGTTGCGGTCGGCCGGGGTATCACTCGATCCCAGTAGCAGCCGGCCCGCCTCATGCCCCTGCTCCGCCCGTCGTTATGGTGCGCGAAGTGCCGATATAGGTGTCGGACGGCGATCATCCCCCGCGTGTGAGGCGCCCGTGCCGCGGCTCTGGTGTGCCCTTGTCAGGCCACGGCCCCCGGTTGGTCTGCAGGTCAGTCCAGGAGCTGGTCGAGCAGCCAGCTCGGCCCGACGACCTCGGCGTTGGCGGCTCGGACTCGCTCGGCCAGTTCACGGTCGGCCGTGACCACGATCACCTCGCGGTGGGCCTCGGCGATGGCGGCGATCGTGTCGTCACCCTCGCCGGGCGCATGCACAACCTCGACGCCGTCCACCTCCGCCTCGTCGGCTCCCGCCCGGGCTTCGCCCTCGAGCACGAGGGTCACGGGCGGGTCCAGCCGTCCCGAGGCCACCGTTGCCCGCACTCGCTCCGTGAAGAGTCGTGTCGCGCCTGGCCGATCGCGCCACCAGCCGGTTGGCCGAGACCCGATCACGTTGGCTGCGTCGATCACCAGCATCCCAAACAGCGTCGCACCGCCCCGCATCGCCGGGTCGGCAACGGCGGGGAGGCGGCTATCGCTCGATGTAGTCGGCGAGGTTCCTCAGGGAGGAGGCGAGCCCCACGGCGTGATCCTTCGCGGTGACGCCATCTGGGACGTTGTCGGCAGTGATGTCGACCCTCGCCCCGCCGTCGGCGCCGGTGACCTCCCAGGTCATGGTCATCGTGCCGGCGTAGGCGGGATCATCGGAGACGAAGTCCACCGCCTGTACGACCCGCACCCCGGGGACAATGTCGACGAAGCGAGCCTCCACGATGTCGGAATCGGCGGTGGCCTTGGCATGTGAGGCAGAGGCGTCGGCGTAGGTCAAGACCATTCGATACGACCCGCCCGGCCGCAGATCGAACCGCTCGATCCTGGCGCTCATCCCGTCAGGAGGAAGCCATGTCGCCAGAGCCTCGGGATCGACGAAGGCGGCACACACCCGGTCTGGGGCGGCGGCGATCACCCGCGACGCCCTATCGGTGCGAGGCATGGCGTGATGCTTGCACGGCGATGGAGCACAAGGGGCCGGTCGCCCGGTGAACAATGTCGGCATGGACCCTGTGAACAGATTCGACGAGCGAGCGGCCACCTGGGACGACGACCCTGCCCACGTCGAGCGTGCCCAGGTGGTCGCCGCTGCCATTCGCGACGCGGTGCCACTCGCCCCGTCAGTTCGCCTTCTCGAGTACGGCGCCGGGACGGGCCTGGTGTCGCAGGCGCTGTGTGACACGGTCGGTCCGGTCACGGTGGCGGACACCTCGGCGGGCATGCGCAAGGTGATGGAGGACAAGGTCGAATCGGGTGTGATCGCTCACGCCCGAGTCTGGGATCTTGATCTCGCGTCGGCGCCGCAGCCCGCGTCGGAGGAGCGGTTCGACCTTATCGTCACGGTCCTGGCGCTGCACCACCTCCCGCGACTGGAGCCGGTGTTGTCGAATTTCGCCACCTTGCTCGCCGAGGGCGGTCACCTGGCGATCGCCGACCTTGACGAAGAGGATGGAACATTCCACGGAGACGGCTTTGACGGCCACCACGGGTTCGATCACGATGCGCTGGCCAACGACCTGCGCAAAGCCGGCTTCACCAACGTCTCCTTCCAGCGATGCCACCAGATCGTTCGGGATGGGCGCACCTACCCCCTCTTTCTCGCCATCGCCACACGCACGTAGGCACGCCGGAGCACGGACCCTCGCCCCCTGGACCCACGGCGCTGCTATCGGGCAATCCGTTCTACCGCTGCTCCCAAACGCCGGTCTGGGGACACCGCCGGGCGCAGGGCGCCCGGCGTGGCCCAGCGCCCGAGGTGCGCAACTTGGCGCCCTCGCCTGCTCGACCGACTCCCTGAGCGTTACCTCGCGCCCAGATAAGTGCCGTTACCGTGCGCCGGACTGGGCGGCGCCTTACAGCGGGCAGCGGCACTGCGGTGCGGGCGTTATCGGGCTCCTTCGCAACGATGACGGGTCAGGTCACGGGCCAGGGCCGCCCGTAGCCTCTGATCCGTGCGGATCGTGTCCCTGCTCCCGTCGGCTACCGAGATCCTCTTCGCCCTCGGCCGGGGCGATCATGTGGTGGGCGTGACTTTCGAGTGCGACCACCCGCCCGAGGCCCGCTCCCGCCGCATCGTATCGACCTCGGCGCTGCCGGCAGGCCTGGCACCTGGTGAGATCGACGCGCTCGTGCGTGAGCGCCTCGCCCGGGGGGAGGACCTCTACCACCTCGACGCGGGCGCCCTGGCCGACATCGGTCCCGACCTCATCGTCACCCAGGACCTCTGCGCGGTGTGCGCGGTCGACGTATCGGAGGTGGAGGACGCCCTGGCCCACCTCGGCTGCAAGGCGCTGGTGCTGACCCTTGATCCGATGCGCCTCGACGAGGTGATCGCCTCGGTGGGAACGGTGGGGGCGGCGACGGGCCGTGAAGCTGCCGCCGCTGAGCTGATGTCTTCGCTGCGGGCTCAGCTCGCCGCGCTGGCCGCTCGCCTCGACGGCGCCCGGACCCGTCGGGTGCTCCTACTGGAGTGGACTGACCCTCCGTTCAGCGCCGGCCACTGGGTCCCCGACATGGTCGCGGCCGCTGGCGGCGCGGAGGTCCTGGGCCGAGCCGGAGAGCGCTCTAGCTAGCGCGGTCAGCTGGGACCAGGTCCTGGCATCGGGGGCCGAGGTGGTGATTGTGGCCCCCTGCGGCTACCACCTCGACGGCGCCCTCAGCCTTGCCGAGAAGCTCGTGGGTGCCGGCAGTGTGTCGCCCGGAGCCGAGGTCTGGGCCGTTGATGCCCACGCGTTCGTGGTGCGCCCGGGGCCTCGCGTCGTGGAGGGCTGCGAGATGCTCGCCCGTATTCTGCACCCGAAACGCTGCGGCGAGCCCGACCTCGCCAGGGCCCGCCGGGTCGCCTGAACTCACGGCGTGCCGGGACATCGGCAGGCGCCAGGGTGCTGGCCGAGTCAGACCCAAACGATCGCCTCTGGTGGTCCCTCGCCCTGCCGTTGCTTCTCGGATCCCAGAGTCGAGGTAACGCCCGGCGGCCGCGTCGGTATCATCGGGTGCGTTTGGGAGGTGGCATGTCCGATGCGGAGCAGGTGCAGTCGGCCTTCGACGCCGCTATCGCTGGCTGGGGCTGACCCGGTTTGACGGACATCCACCATCAGGCGCGAAGCGCGGAAAGGATGCCCATCAGATCAGAGTTCGCTCGGCTGGAGGCTCGGGCCGGTCCCGCGCGTTCTCGTGCGCAACAACGGTGCCGTTACACGGGTCCTTCTGACCTCGGTGGAGGTAGCCATTCGTCGCTTTGCGGTCCGATCCGTGCCGCCAACGCCGATCCGGATCGCGTCAACCGCTGCAGCTGAACGGTCCAAATGCGGCGTACTTGCCCGAGTGGTCGTAGGACACGCCCGCGTGTACCCGGAACACCTTGGACGCGGCGAGCTGGCCGCGCTTCACGATCAGACCCTCGGGCAGCACCATCTCGGGGTGCACCTCGGCGCCGCTGACTGGGTTGCAGATCGGCTGCAATTCCAACTCGGCCACACCCTCGACGGTGGCGGTGCTGGCGTGGTCGTCAAGGTTGACCACGAAGTGGGCGCGGTGCGGGCCGTCTAGTTCATAGGTGTTGATGAAGATCGACCAAGGACCGCCGATCTCGCCACGGAGCACCTGGGTCAACGCCCCGACCTGGGGATCGTCGGCTCCGTCGTCGATGTAGACGCTGGCCTGTCCACCTCCGTGGTGAATGGCTCCCGGCCAGTCGGCAAACACCGCCACAGCTCGGCCGCCCAGGTCGATACCGCCGACCTCACCAGCGTCGATGGACCAAATCCATCCGCCCTCGCAGTCGCCGTGGGTGGGGAGGGCGTTGAAGTTGCATGGGCAACCCCAGTCGCAATTGCAGGCGATCAGGATGTTCCCGCTCAGGTGCCAACTCATGAAACACTCTCCCACACGGCGCCCACGATGAGGACGACGCCAGTCCAGCGCGCCAGTCCCGCACCGGCGGCTGGAGAGCTTCTCCACTGCCACGACCCCCGCTATGGCCACCACCCAGATGATCCCCATCATCCCGGCGAACACCAGCACCGCCATCAGTGCCCAGCAGCAGCTGAGGCACCATCGCCCGTGGTCGGCGCCCAGGACGAATGCGTCGCCCGCCATCGCTCAACGAGGAAGTCCGCCGGGGAGCGGCAACGCCGCAGGCACGCCTGCTTCACTGGCGTCAGCTGGTAGAGGCCGGCGAGGGCCAAGACCAGGGGTATCGGGATGCCCATGGCCACCTCGTGAAGTCCCCACACCGCGATTCCCACCACGGACCACACCGCGAGGTAGCCCGCGGCGAGAAGGGCAGTGGCTGCCGGCGTCGCCCCCCGGAGGTAGAGCAGGATGAACGGTGCCGCCGACGGCAGCATCATCGCCACCATCATTGCCGTCCATACCGCCACGAACCCGACGACGCCAACTCCCTGACCATCGAAGCCAGCGAGCACGACCACCCACGCGCCCAACACGATGCTGCCGAGGATGATCGGTACACGCCGGCCGACATCGGCCTTGCCGGGGAGCGAGCCCGTGCTCATCCCCGAAAGGTACTCGGATGCGAGTTGAGCCACAGATCTGGTGGTCCCGTGCGAATGCCGGCGGTTGCAGCCGGTAACGAGAGCTCGCGGGGAGTCGGCTGCGCCTGGCCGCCGCGTCATCCACCGGCTCTCACGACGCGGGAACCGCCAGCTCAACCACGCCATGCACCTCGCCGCGCTCTCTCAGATCCGCTACCCCGGGGATTAGCCGCGTAGGGAGGGCAGGACTGTGGCCGTTACGCGGTCGAACGAGTCGGCCTTCTCAGATCAGATCGAGGCGGGAACATGATGAAATCGCTGAATCCGAGTGCTCCAAAGCGCTCGACGATCTCGGCCAGGACGGAGTGGTCGGCCCAAGGATCGATTCCATCGGGCCACACCAGCAGCGACCGGCGCAAGGTGCGTGGGTCTCGGCCGAGTAGTTCGCAGTTGGTATCCAGAATGCGCGACTTGTCGGCGAGGATGGTGAGGGAGTTGTCGATATCGCCGTGGGTGGCGCAGTTCCAGGTGTCCGCCCAACGGTCGGCGACCCTCAAGGCTCGCGCCCCGCTGGCCGCCACCACGAGCGGTGGTCGGTGGTGTCTGTACACATCCCGGCGCGACATGCGCTTCGTCGTAGCTGCTGAACTCTCCAGCGAAGGGTCGCGTGTCGCCGCCGCGTAGCCGGTACAGGATCTCAGTTCCTTCGTTGAGGCGATCGACGCGCTCTTTCGGCGGCATAGCGAGGATGCCCGCCATCGCTTGGTCCTCGTAGCGCCCGCAACCCACGCCGAGCTCGAGTCGTCCGCCAGAGAGCTGATCGATGGCGATCGCGGACTTCGCTACCTGAACTGGTTGGCGCCAAGCGAGGTTGGTGACGAGGGTCCCGATGCGAGCGCGAGTGGTTGTCTGCGTGATCGCGGCCAACCGCGCCCACCCATCGAGGATCGGCTGTTCGGGCTCCCGGAAGTGAAAGAGGTGGTCGGCGACGAGGACGAGGTCGATCCGCGAGCCTCGAGCCGGGTTCCATCTGTCGGGCAGCTCATGGTTCCTTCTTTCGTGTTGTTGATTCGATGAGCGAATCTCCGGTCGAGCGCCGTGGATGAGGGTCGCTCATGGTTCCCTCCTGGTGGCATCGTCGTGGCCGGTGGGCTGGGGTTCGGCTTCGACGCCGCCGGACTCGTCGGGCGCGGCCGCGTCGGTCACGGAGTGGGCCGTCGGCGGCGCGAGCCCGGCTCGGTGGTCTCGCGCGTCGGCGCGCAGCGAGGCGACGACGGCGGCGGCGATGACGGCGGCGATGACGGCGAGGGACACGAAGGTCGGGAGGTGGATCTCGAACGGCTCGCCGATCAAAAGCATCTTCACGCCGACGAAGGCGAGGATGACGCCCAGCCCGACGTTCAGGTACCGGAACTTGCCTTGCATCCCGCCGAGCAGGAAGTAGAGCGAGCGCAGGCCGAGAATGGCGAAGGCGTTGGCGGCGAACACGATGAACGGTTCACGGCTGACGGCCAGAATCGCGGGGACGGAGTCGACGGCGAACACGACGTCGGTGGCCTCGATCAGCACGAGCACGGCGAACAGCGGGGTGGCGAGGCGCTTGCCGTTCTCCCGGGTGAACAGCTTGTGGCCGTCGTAGCGATCGGTCGTGGGCACGACGCGGCGAACGAGTCGCATGGCGATGTTGGCGTTGTAGTCGACTTGCTTGGACTCGTCATGGTGGGCGATCTTCCACGCCGTGTACAGCAGGAAGGCGCCGAAGATGTAGAGGACCCATTCGAAACGTTCGATGAGCGACACGCCGGCGAAGATGAAGACGCCGCGCAGGACGAGCGCCCCGAAGATGCCCCAGAACAGGACCCGGAACTGGAAGGCGCGGGGCACGGCGAAGAACGAGAAGATCACCGCCCACACGAAGACGTTGTCGATCGAGAGGCTCTTCTCGATGAGGAACCCGGCGTAGTACTCGCCGGCGACCTGACCTCCCTGCCACACCAGGAGGACGACACCGAAGGCCAGCCCGATGGAAATCCAGACCGCTGACTCGATCGCCGCTTCTTTGATGGTGATGACGTGCGCGGTGCGGTGGACGAGCAGCAGATCGAGGATCAGCATCGCAACGATCGCGCCGACCAGGGCCAACCACACCCACGGGGGCACGTCGAAGCTCGCAAACTTCTGCGACGCGGCGCCCGCGGCCGCAACGGTGGCGCTCACGGGCGGTCCGGACCGATGAGAACGGGGACCGAATGGTCGGTCCCCGAGACCCGTGCGGAGGCTGCCGCCCCGAGCCGGGCGCGCCCGAACGTATGGCTCCCGGTCACGATGAGCTCGTAGCCGTTCGTGCTGGCGTAGTGCTGGAGGGCGTGTCTGGGCTCGCCGAAGAGCACCACGGTCACCACTGGCGATGTGGTGCGGGACTCGAGCTGGCGTGCGGCGTAGTCGAGCCGGTCCTGCGCCTCACGTTGCGTCTCTCGGCCCCGGACCGTGGTAGCCGCCTCGAAGTCGACAACGGCAGCGAGCGTGAGGGACGTGGCGCGGTCGCCCAGGACGGTCAGGGCGGAGTCGAGGGCGGCGGCCGCGTCTTCGGACCCGTCACAGAAGGCGAGCACGTCGAGACCCCCTGGTGGCAGCGGTCGGGCCGGCTCCACGGGCCGGTGCCGGTCCGAACTGAAGGCGACGGGCAGGGCGAGGGGGCCGAGGAAGAAGAAGGGCACGGCCCACGCGAACGTGTCGTGGCCTCGGCGATGCATGACCACGACCGAGATGGCGCCGATCGCGAGCCAGGCGACCACGATCATCCACAACATGGCCGCCTCCCCTGGGACGTGACGGGCCGGAGTGGGAGGACGGGTGGAACGCGCCTGGGGCGGCGCGCGTTGGCGCGGAAGTCGTGCATGGGTTCTCCTCAGGGTCTTTTGTCCGGTGGGTTGGACGCCGGCTTCGTATCGTGCCGGTGAAGGCGGCCGAACTCGGGCGAAGGGTCAGACCGTGAGGAGCGGTGGGCCGCGCCGTGGAGCGAACGACGTCGGGACGACGAGCGGGGCCACCCACGGGGCGACCCGAACCATCCATCGTCGCGCCGTGTGGGGTCTCGGGCGAGGCCGGGAGCGTCGGGTTTGCGCCCGGCGTCGGGAGCAGTCAGCTGCCGTGGACTCCTCACCCGGCTCCGGTTCCTCGGCGACTTCGGCGGGAGCGGCGTGCGCGGTAGCGGCCACATTGATGGCGACGGGGCCGAAGACGAGGCACGTGGCCGAGACTGCCGTCGCGAACCAGACGAAGAGCCTCGACGGGAGGGAGCGGCGGCGCCTCGCCTCGTGCGGCCAGGATGCTGTTCGCTCCGCCATCAGGGGCGCAGGCACGGACTCTCCGGTTCGGTCGGCATTCGATCAACCGAAGGTCTCTCCACCCGGACGGGCCGCGATCTCCGGGCACAAGGGCCGAGATGACGTCGATCGCGCTCAGGGATACTCCCCTTCGACAAGCCGAGGATACCTCTTTCGCGGCCGTCGGGAATCGGCGGTCCGCCTTGTCGATGCCCGTGCGGGCGAGGCGCTGCTCCGCGAGATCGCCGAAGCCCCGCCATCAGCGCCGACAGCCAGGGCGGCCCAGATGTTCGTCACCGCGGTCGCTGTCCGCCAAGGTGGTCTTCGGGCGATTCGTCGTGGCCCCTGTGTTGCTGCCGCCAGTCGTGGTCCCAGTAGCCGTCGAGCACCGCTCAGAGGTGCACCGACGCGCTGACCAGCAATGTGCGCCGTCACCGTCGACCAGGTGGGCCCGCATCGCCATCCGCAACCCCGATCTGGACGCTGCCGCCGCCCACCACGGCCTCACGGTGGCGACGTGCCTGCCGACCGATGCGCCATCTAAGGGGCGGCTCGGAGGCCACCGTGCGGGTGACCAAAGGTTGACCTGATCCCCACCGGGCCAACCTGGTCGGCGACTACGCCGGTGGGTGGCGCTGGAGGCGGCCTGCAAGGCGTTGTGCGACGACATCAACGCCCGCCCTGTCGCGTCCCCCGGCGGGCGCCGGTGGAGATGCTGGGCGAGGACGGCCTGCCTGCACCGCCTGCACGCCGTCGTAACGGACGGAAAGGTCGTTGCGATCTCAACGCAGAGCGCCCAGGTCCACGCGAGCGTTCTCTGGCAGCGCGCCGGTGAACCTGATCAGCACCTCGACTGGCTGATCGAGCTCCGCCGGCGACCCTCTCGGGGTTGGGCAATCTGGACAGTCGAGACCGTCAGCGCGTAGCCGGCGGCCTTCACGCGGGCCCCCAGTTGGGAGCGTTATCGGTCGATGCGGGTGCTGCATATCGCCGGTTACCGGGCGGTCCCCGTCGGCATCTGCGGGTGACCGGTCGGGCGGGCGACGCCGTCGTTATGTGCGGCGCCAGCCTCCCGCCGCCGTTCCTCCGAGCGCAGTTCGAGCCGCACGACCGAACGCCGGAACTCTGGAGCCCTTCAAGGAATGTCGTTGACGTAGCCGACGGCAGCGTTTCGCTCTGTTGACTACGCGATATCTGGAGCGCGTCGCCAAGGCTCTTGATTCCTGCGCCCGACCGGCGTACTACTCCTACGAACAGGCGTTCGAGAGGAGACGGGATGCGCGTGCAGCGGTTGATCATGCCGGTGACTGACGCCGTGTCGTGGACCGTGGTCGATGACGACGGGAGACCGGTCGAGCCGATCGAGACCTTCCTCGCCTTCTTGTCCGGGCTCGAGCGTTCGCCGAACACGGTGCGGGACCGGGCGATGAGTTTGAAGCTGTGGTTCGAGTTTCTGGCCCGTTCCTCGTCGTGCTTCGACGAGGTGACCGTCGATGACGTCGCCCGCTTCGTGGGGTGGCTGCGGGCTCCGGCAGAGAACGTGATCGTGATGGACGAGCGCGCCGCTCGGCGCCGGCAGTCGACCGTGAACCGTCACCTCACGGCGGTGTTCTCGTTCTACGACCACCTGGCTCGCAGCGGGCGGTGCGCGCTGGCCGAGCAGCTGCGTGAGTGGGGCCCTCGTGGTCGGCGGGACTTCAAGCCGTTCCTTCACCACGCTACCAAGGGGGCACCGATGCTGCTGCGGCCGCTGAAGGTGCGCGGCGAGCTGCCGTCACGCCCGAAGACGCTGTCGCGGGAGGAGGTCGTGGCGGTGATCGAAGCGTGCGACCACTTGCGGGACAAGTTCTTGGTCGTCTTGTTGGCCGAGACCGGCATGCGCATCGGCCAAGCACTCGGCTTGCGCCACTCCGACTTCGTCTCGCGCCAGCGGACGATCCGCATCGTTCCTCGGGTCGACAACGCCAACGGCGCGAGAGCCAAGACACGGCGGTCGACGGAGATCCCCGTGTCGGTCGGCGTGGTGCGCCTCTACTCGGAGTACTTGCACACCGAATACGGCGACGTCGACTCCGACTACGTGTTCGTGAACCTGTGGGCGCACCCGCTCGGCCGGCCGCTCACCTACGACGCGGTGAACCAACTGGTCCGCCGGTTGCGTCGACGCAGCGGGGTCGACTTCACGCTGCATTCCCTACGTCACACCGCGGCGACCAGTATCCGCGCCGGGGTCGCGATCGAGATCATCGCCCGACTGCTGACGCACCGCAACTCGACGGTGACGAGCGAGACCTACCTGCACCTGGATGTCGACGACCTCCGCTGCGAGCTCGACCGCGCCGGCGTCCTCGACCGGGGCGAGCGGTGAGCGGCTCCGCGGAGCGCGTCCGACAACCGCGGTTCGCGGTCCTTGACGGCCTCGACCCCTCCGAGGTCGACGCCGAATACGCGGCCGACCGCTGGCATGCCGAACGACTCGGCTTCGACGCCCTGGCTGGCCGCGACATGCTCCTGTTTGATCGCATCGTGCAGCTGTGGCTGCGGGACGCGGCCAAGGCCTGGTGCCGATGGCGGCTGGCAACCGGGCTCGCGTGGGGCAGCGCGAACGCCTTCGTGCTCGCTCTCAGCCGCTTCTCCCAGTTCCTCGCGGCGTGCGAACCCGACGCCGTCAACGGAGCGTCGATCACCCGGCCGTTGCTGGAGCGCTACATCTCCTGGCTTGCCACCACTCGTCTGGCAGCCAACAGTCGATCGCTGTCGCTCATCGCGCTGCGGGGCTTCCTCGAACACAACCGCCGCCATCGTTGGCTGCCCGAGGTTCCCGCCACCGCCATTATCTTCCAAGACGACCTGCCGATCCGCGACAACCCCGCACCGCGTTGGGTGTCGGAGTTCGTGATGGCCCAGCTCGAGCACGACGGCCATCTCGCCCTGCTCGACCCGACCACCCGGCACCTCATCGTCGTGCTCATGGAGACGGGCCTACGCGCCAACGACGCGTGTCGGTTGCCGTTCAACCCGCTCCTCGAAGACAGCGCCGGCTGGCCATGTCTGCGCTTCCACTCGCGCAAGGTCAACAACGACCAACTCGTCCCGCTCTCCGGCCGGGCCGCCGTCGCCATCCGCGCCAACAAGCCCTCGTCCAGGCGACCCATCCAAACAGTCCCTGGCTCTTCCCCGACCCCTGCCAGCGCGACCGGCGCCCGTCCCTTCACCTACGACAAGCTCCACCGGCGGCTCTCGAGATGGCAGAAGCAGATCGGCCTCCACGACGAGAGCGGCCGGGCCGTGCACGTCACCGCGCATCAGTTCCGCCACACCGTCGGCACCCGACTCATCAACGCCGGCGTCCCTCAGCACGTCGTCCAACGCGTCCTTGGCCACGCCAGCCCTGGCATGACCGCCGTCTACGCCCAGCTCCACGACACCACCATCCGCGCCGCCTTCGACGCGTATCAGCAGCTGCGGGTCAACCTTGCCGGCGAAGTGATCGCCTTCGACCCGAACGCGCCCACCGCTGATGCCGAGTGGGTCAAGCACAACCTGTCGCGCATCCAGGCCAGCCTCCCCAACGGCTACTGCGGCCGACCGCCCCAACAGGACTGCCCCCATCCCAACGCCGCCTCACCTGCCCGGACTTCCAGACCACCGTCGAGTTCCTCGGAGTCCACCGCGAACAGGCCGAGCGCAACCGGAAGCTCATCGCCGTCGCCGACGCCAACGGCCAGTTCCGCCTCGCCGACAACCACCGACGCGTCCAAGACAGCCTCGAGCGCATCATCCCAGCCCTCGAAGACCTCGAGAACGATCGTGGGTGACAACACCATCCACCTGCTGCAAGCGGCCGCCGCCCGTCATCACAACGCCATGGTCAACGCAACCAACGCGATCCGCGAACTCGACCGCGCTGGCCAACCGATCACCTTTCAAGCAGTCGCCGCCGCGGCCGGCGTGTCCCGCTCCTGGCTCTACCGGAACCCGCAGATGCGCGCCGAGATCGAAGAACTACGCGCCTCGTCGGCCTCCTCGTCGACTGGGCCTCCGTCTCGCGAGCGCGCGACGCGCGACTCGCTCCGCCACCAGCTCGAAACCCTCCGCCTCGACGTGGCGGAACTTCGCCGCGAGAACAAGGCCCTCCGCGAGCAACTTGCCCGCCAGCTCGGCGAGGAGCGCACGTCGGCGACATGGCGCCAACGCAACGACCGAACAACGACAGGCTCTCGCTGACTAGCGCTCCAGATTTCGCCGGTTCGGTACCCGTCGGTCGGTTCCGCGGAACCGGACATCGCCGGTGTTCGGTGCGCGATTCGTCCGTGTTGGTTCCAGCGGAACCACGGTGTTCGGGCCGTCGCCGGTTCCGGCACTCCTCAGCCATGCTGCAACGTCCGATGGGCCCGCGAACAGGAGCAGGGCATGCCGTCGGTGTTGCCGTGGGTAGCGGATTTCAGCAGCGGGCGGTGAGTGTCAGCACCCGACCGGGGATGTCGTAGCCGCCGTCCTGTTGTCGGTACGGGGCGGCGAGATCGGCGGCTGTCCTGCACATTCCGGCCCGCTGGTCCGCGGTCGCCGCCTGGAGCACGGCGGCCAGCGGGCCGGCCAAGGCGCTGATGCGAGAGACGTGGCTGTCGATGTCCGACGCCGCGACCACGATGTCGGCTGGTTCGCTCCGGACATCCGCGAAGCCGGCGTCCGCGACCAGAGCGACGAGACCGGCCTCGTCGCCGAGGGAGAAGATGCTCCCCGGCCCGAGCGGAGGACCACCGGTCGCGACGCCGTTCATCATCGCCGCCATTCCCACGCAACTCATCCACGGGTTGTGCTCCATCGCCGCCCACGTCATCAGGCCCAATCGACCGCCCGGCGCAAGCACCCGGCGGATCTCCGCCATGGCCGTCGCCGGATCGGGGGCGAATTGCAGCCCCATGCGACAGAAGACGACGTCGAAGGACTCGCCGCCGTACGGGATCGACGAGGCGTCCACCACCTCGTATGAGACGTTCGGTGGAAGGCCGGCGTTTCGGGTCTTTGCCACTTCGACCATCGGTGGGGCCAGATCGCTGATGATCACACGGCCGCGCCCGCCGACGAGCGTGGACCACGTCTTGGCGAGGGTGCCCGGCCCAGCAGCCAGCTCGAGCACCCGCTGACCGCTTTCGATCGCCAATCGGTCAATCACGGCCGACGTCGCTTGGTGGGAGTGGTCGTCGATGTACTCGACGTTGGCGTCCCACGCGCTTGCCACGGCGCCCCATGCCGCTGCCTGGTCCTGCGTCTGGATACTCATCGGTCTGCTCTCTTTCTACTACACTAGTCATGGAATGAATACAGGGTATGTGTAGTGGAGACTAGCGATCCCGTCAAGCGGCGGCGCTATGACGTCTCACGCCGTCAACTCCAGGCCGCCCAGACGCGGGCGATGGTCATCACGGTCGCCCGGGATCTCTTCCTCGAGCGCGGCTACGGCCACACGACCGTCGCCGACATCGCCGAGTCATCCGGCGTGTCGGTGGAGACGATCTATGCGGCCTTCCGCACCAAGGCGACGCTCCTTCACAAGGCATGGGACATCACGGTCGGCGGCGACGATCAGGACGTGGTGTTCCACGAACGCCCCGAGGTGAAGGCGATCCGCGACGAGCCCGACCTCGCCCGCCGGCTACGGCTCCAAGCCACGTTCTCCACGAAGACGGCGGAGCGCATCGCCCCGTTTCAACTCATGGTGCAGTCGGCCGCTGGGAGCGAGCCGGCGGCGGCTTCGATGCTCGAGGAGATGGGCCGCCAGCGCCTTGCCGGGCTGGGCGTCATGGCCAGCGAGGCCGAGGCGACCGGACAGCTGGCTGTTCCGGTCGAGGAGTGCTGCGACATCATGTGGTCGATGACCGACGGGATGCTGTGGCACCGACTCGTGACGGAACGAGGTTGGTCCAGCGAGCGCTTCGCCATGTGGCTCGGCGAGCTCTGGGTGCGGCTGCTCGTGTCCCGACGGCCGCGCCGGTGAAAAGTAGCGCGGAAGCGTCAGAGGATCACGTGGCCACCTGGCGGAGGACTTCGACCTGGTCTTCGAGCGCGCCGGCTGATCACGCCGCACGGCAGGCTGGTCCCTGACCCGGCGATACGGGGCAGGGAGTCCAAGGTCTCGGCACGGACAGTGCCGGCGCGAAACTGCGAACCCATGGGCGACATCTCATCCGCAGTTGTGTTCCGCTGGCTGGCAGCGGGTGATGCGGGCGACCTTGAGGCCTTCGATGAGTTGCTCCATCCCGACGCGGTCATCCATGCGCCAGCCGGACTCTCCACAACGAGTGCCGAGGAGGAGAAGGCGGTCTGGAGCGATGCGCTGGCCGCTATGCCCGACCTTCGCCACGACGTTCAAGAGGTGGTGGTGGACGGCGACGTGGAGATGGCTCGTGTCGTCGTCACCGGCACGCTCACGGCGAGCTTCGGTGGGGTCGAAGGCACAGGACGCGGCTTTCGGATCGACCAGGCTGTGATCACTCACCTCCGCGACGGCAAGGTGGTCGAGGCGTGGGAGATTGCCGACATCGCCGCCCTGAGAGCGCAGGTGGCCGAGGGCTGATGCCTCCCCCCGACCTGGCGGTCAGGGGCGCCCCTATCATGCCCGAGAGAACGCGGGCTGATGCCGCGTTGAAGGAGAACCGATCGGCGCTTACTTGACTACTGGGTCGAGGGGCGTCGCTGGTCGTTCGGCTGATCGGCAGCACGTGGCGGATCATTCGATGGCCTGACTCGCCCAGGAAGCTCCTCAGCCTCGCGGGCGCCGACGGATCGCACGACTCGAATGGAGGTGACGTTGCGGGGGTCGACGATGGATGGGGGCTTCGCGGGCGCCGATGTGGTCGGGAGGAAGCTCATGGCGAGGCGCACGGCGCGGTCACGTGGCCGTGGCCGCGGTGGTCGACGTGCGCGGAGTACGAGATGTTGGCTTCGCCATCCTTCGTGCGGTTCCCAGACGGAGCCTACGTGTGGTCGGGTCTCCGGATCTCGCACGGCGGCCGGTGTCAATCAATGCGCCAGACGCTGAGCGCCGGGTGCCTGCCGGGTTCGAAAGCTGGCTCAATGGGTGGCCGTCGCGCCCTGACGCCTGCGCTGGAGTTCCAGCGCCAAGGCGACGCTTTGCTCTTGAAAGTCGGCTAGCGGCTGCCGTGGTCAGCCGACCCGCTTCTTTGGGTCAGGCCCGGGTCACTCGTGGCCGGTGTAGCGGAAGATCCACAGTCCGCTGTCCCGGTCGCTCATGAGGATGAGCGGGCGCTTGGCGTCGTCGCGACCCCGACCTTGGTCACGGTCGTTTGTCAAGCACTGGCCTGCACAGAGTGGGAACACGCCCCAGAAGTCGCTTCCACCCTCCGCAATGTAGTGCCCGACCTCGGTGATGCCACCGGGCCCGAAGCTGGCCACCCGAAGCCCTCCCGAGTACCACGAGAAGTAGGCCAGGTCCTTGCTCGAACGAGGGTCGGTCTTGACCTCGTGCACCGTCAAGTTGCCGAACCCAGTGGCCTTGGTGGGGTCGAGAGCCTCGGGAATGGCGTAGGTGTCCAAGTCGGCCAAGGTCGTGGCGTCCTGGAGGTGGGCGTAGCCCCAACCGTCGAACGCCGTCCTGGCGGAGACGGAGGCGCCCAGGGTGCCGATGGCCGGCAGGTCGCCGCCCGACGCGTAGCCCTCGGGGGGGCTGTAGGCCGGCGGGTCGCCGAACAGCAGGTGCATAGCCCGGTGCCCGGTGCAGACGGCCGACACCGTTACGGTGAACGCGTGGCCCTGCGAGCCGCAGATGAAGCTGTCGGGCAGCAGGCCGTTGCGGGTGCCAGCGTGGCTCTGGCCGACGATGACGGCCTTGTAGCCGGCCAGCTGGCCGGTCTCCACCTTGTTCGAGAAGAAGCACACGCCCCGGCTGAACACGACGATGTCGCCGCCGCTGACCGCCGCCGGTGGCACCTCGTTGCGGTCGGAGACGCCGTTGCCGTTGGTGTCCTCTAGACAGCCCGATCCGCCGAAGACGGTGGTTCCGGTCAGGCCGGCGGGGAAGGCCGTGGAGATCGGCACCGTCCAGCCGAACTCTCCGGCGCCATAAGGGCCGACGTTCGGGCCGGAAGTGATCTGGAACAGGGTGCGGGTGGGCGAGAAGTCCTCGTCGGTCGAGATGACGTAGTCGCCGTCCTGGTCCCAGTAGCTCTGGTGGCTGTTGCCCTCGGGGATCTGGAAGCCGGTCTCGGGGTCGGGCCGGGTGAAGTCGGAGTCGGTGACGAACACTGGCCTGGCCGGGTTATCGATGTTCAACAGCACCTGGCCGGCGTCCCAGTACGACACCAGCAGCAGATTGTGGCCGCCGATCACCTTCTGCTGCATATCGTGGTTGAACACAGTGTCCCCGTTGGCGTAACTGCCCTGGGCTCCGGGCCAGTCCTCGAGGCCGACCTCGCTCACTAGTGCCGCCGCTCCGCCGGTCAGAACAGGGGTGATGTCGAAGATGTCAACGTCCTTCAGGTCCTGGTTGTCCTGGGCGACGGCGTAGGCCTTGCCCTGCCAGGTGAAGCCCTGCACCGAGTGGGTGGTGTGGAAGGTCTGGCGGGCGACGGCCGGCGTGGTGTCGCCGAACTGGCCCAGCTTCACCGCCGCTGTCGGCGTGGTCACGTCCCACACCGAGAAGCCCGATACGACCGGGAGGTTGCCGTTGCAGGTCTCGTTGTTGTGCAGAAGGATGTGGCGGCCACCGACGTCCATGACGTGGATGCCCTCTCCCACGTAGCTGTTGGGCTCGGCTGGCAGGAAGCCCACCTTGGCGGGGGCTGCCGGGTTGGAGACGTCGACCACGTGGACGCCGGTGCCGGCGCCCCCCCGGCCGCGGCACTCGGAGCTGAAGGCGTTGAGATAGGCATAGTTACCGAAGGCGCCGACGTCGGCGATACCGCCCTTCACGCCCGTCAGCTTCACCTTGCCGACCAGCGCTACATCCTTGCTCGACGCCGGCAGGTGCCCAGTTGTCTCGCCGTGCTGGTCGCCAAGATCTGCGCCGACGTCGACTGGATCGCCGGCGGGCCCGTGATCAGGATTGGCCGTTGCCGCAGGTGGAAGGATTAGGAGGCTCAACCCGGTCAGGATGCCGAGCCAACGGGTCGGGCGTGCTCGCATGGTCTTCTTCCAATCTGGGCCCGGTCCCCCGCAAAGCCCAAACCCACTTATATACCTCCCATGGGACAGATACAACCCCACCTTGGTCGGCGTGCCCCGCACAACGCGAGGCGAGATGGACGGTCCGACCTCACGACGGTGCCCGCCATCCGGCAGGGTGCACCGGTCCGCGTACCGGGCTAGTCGAGGCTCAGGTCGTGGGCGCTGCCGGCCAGCTCCAGCGAGCTGGCGAGTTCCTTGTTCGCCACGTAATTGACCACCGGGTCGGCCCACAGCCGCTGCATCCGCTTGCGGACCGGCGCCCCGATCATGCGAGGCTCAGGGAGGGCTTGAGGACCGCCTCATAACACGCGCTCCGTAACGCGGGCCCGCTCGTCCACGGGAGACGACATGTCGGCGCTTCGCGGCGCTCCGGGGACCAGCAACCGATGGGCTACCGCCCGAACGGCTTCGAGCGTCGCCCGCACACCCAGCGCTACGACCTCACCGACACCGGCCGGCGGGTCACGGTCCTGTCCACCAAGACCCACGCTCGCGTCCTCACGCCGGGGCTCGCCGCCACGGACCTCGATGTTCCCGACGACATCGTCGCCCGAAGCCCTCTCGACCAGTCGTGGCGCCGTGTTCAACGTTCCCTCGACGCTTCATCGACGCCGGTCTCGCCGCCGCGTGAGACGACGACCGAACTTGACCGATCCTTGAACCTCGGGTTCGCCTGGTTGATCTTGTGCGGCACGGCTCCAGACAGCGTCGCGGAAGTGCGCGGGCATTAGTTGGAGACCGCGAGCCGCGGCGGACCGGGCCAGGCCGGCGTCCCGCGTTTGTCGTACCATCACGACAGATCGAGGAGGCGCGGGGTGCACGCAGAGGTGGCCGAGCGAGCTGAGAGGAGCGCGGGATCCGGTGTCCGGTTCGCCACGCCGGCGGTGCTCGTTGCGCTTGCGGCGGTCGGCTGGTGGTGGTCGGTGCGCATGGCCGAGGACATGTCGGGCTCGATGTCGACGGGAATGGATGCGATGGGCACCGAGGCGCTCGGCTTGGCGGCGTTCCTGGTGGCGTGGCTGGCGATGATGACGGCGATGATGTTCCCGGCCGTGGCGCCGGTGGTGAAGCTGTACGGACGCGCCGCGGCTGCGGGCCGAGTGGCGCCCCTCCCCTTCTTCGTCGCCGGCTACATCGCTGTCTGGACCTCGATCGGGCTCCCCGCCTTCCTCGCCTGGCGCGTCTTGATGGACCCCATCGCCGAAGCCCGGCCGTGGGCGGGGCGATTGGCGGGAGCGGTGTTGGTGGCGGCTGCGGTCTGGCAGCTCACGCCGCTCAAGTCGATGTGCTTGCGTCACTGCCGTTCGCCGATCTCGTTCTTCCTGCGCTTCGGCGCCCGAGTGACTCGACCTCTCGGCGCGCTGCGGATGGGCGTCACGCACGGCCTGTTCTGCCTTGGCTGCTGCTGGGCGCTCATGGCCGTACTCGTCGCCGTCGGCACCATGAACCTGGCATGGATGGCCGGGCTCGCCCTGCTCATCCTTGTCGAGAAGAACGCACCCTTCGGCGAACGCGCCGCCCAGGTCGCTGCGATTGCGTTCGTGGCGCTCGGCGTCGCCCTGATCCTCCGCCCCGACACCCTGACCAGCATCACCTGACAACGAGGAGACACCCGTGACTGCAACCGAGACAACCACCGCCTGGCGGCTTCGCGGCAAGGGCTATGAGTTCTGCAACTGCCAGCCCGGATGCACCTGCAACTTCTCCGGCTTCCCGACCTCACCCGACGGGAGCTGCAAGGCAGCCGTCGCCACCCACGTCGTCGAGGGCCACTGCGGTGACCTCGACCTCTCCGGCATCAAGGCGATCGCCATCCTCGACTGGCCGAAGGCAATCCACGAGGGCAACGGCAAGGCCATCTTCGTCGTTCCGCCCGCGGTGAGCGACGAACAGCTCGGGTGCATGGCCCAGATCTTCACCGGCCAGCTGGGAGGGCTGCCGTGGTCGATTCTCGGCGCCACCTTCGAGGTGGCCGGCGTGGTGCGCGCCGAGGTCGAAATCGACGACGACGGCATCAACAGCGGTTTCCGCGCCGAAGGTGTCGGCGAGGCCAAGGGCACCAGCCTCAAGAACCCCGTCACCGGCGAGGAGCACGGCGTCACCATCGACTTGGCCGCCGGGTTCATCTGGAAGCGTGGCGACTGCGGTCAAGGGAGCTTCCACGTCGAAGCCGAAGGCATCACCCTCGACTTCACCGACAGCAACTGGATCCTCTACGACTTCGACTGGACAAACCAGGAGTAGGTCCGGGCTCGTCGGTCGTCCAGCCGACCACCGTTGGCGCTTTGGGCCCGACGGCCGCTCGATAACGCGCTCCGTAACGCGGCTCCCGCCGTTCGGGCCGAAGCACAATCAGGCGCGTATGGAGCGCCGAGGATCTGGGGTCCGTCTCGTCGAGATGGGAGTTCGACGGGGGGTCAAGCCTGTCCGACGCGCTCGATAATGCGCACACCGAGCACCGGGCAACGCCCCTCGGGGGAAGCGACGTCAACGTTGTTGGTGCCCGCCCGGGGACGGCACCGGTGCGACGCTCGGTAACCACGAGGGCCGTCGCCGGTCGGAGTCCGATGCGATCCGCAAATCGTCGACCTGGCGGCCAGCACGAGCATGCCGGCACGTCCGAGCAGTAGGTAGACGCGCCTGGCTGGATCGCGACGCCCCGACGATCAAGGTGGGTCGGGGCCCATCGCCGCCGGATGCCCGAGTCGGACGTGGATGAGATTTGGGGCCAGCGGTCCCGCCCGTGGTTGCCGTCGAGGAACGCGGCCCACCCACCCTCGAAGCGGGCGTGGAGTGGCGCGCTCCGCATTGGCGCCCCGGGCAGGCAGGACTCGAACCTGCCACGGACGGTAGGAGATGCCCCAAGTGGGTGGTCGGTGAGAGCGCTCGGTTCGCGAGGGACAACGTTTCCGCAGCTCAGTAGGAGATTTCCGGGCCATTCAGCGGACCGTCTGCCAACCGTCAGCAACCGGCGTGGGTCATCCCGAACCGCCGGCTTGGCGACCGAAGGATGGCCCGATGGATGGCCCGCCGCCCGCGACCGTGCGCCGCGCCGCGACACTCGCGTCACGGCGTACGTTTCGCGCTCATACTTGGGCATCCAGTCCTGCGAGAGCTGGGGGTAGCGGCGTGGATGATGAAGTAGAGCTCTACAAGGACGACGACGGGCTGGCCGTCGTCGGGACCCCGACGGCTGTCGAACGGTTCGTGGCGTCGCTGGGTCTGGCGACGATCGGATCACCTCGTGCCGGTGCGGTGTTCAGTGCCGCGGCTTCCCCTGCCCAGGCGGGCTCCGAGATCGCTGCCAACGCGGGTCGCTGGGTGAAGCTCACCGAGGAGTCGGCGCGAAAGGTCAAGGAGATCGGATGGACGCCCACCAAGACCCGCGGTGTCAGCCACGCCATGCTTGGCAAGCGAGGCGACATCAAGAACTGGGCCCAGATCGTGACGTCCCCCGGCGCCTTGGTGACGAACCCTGCGGTGCTATCGGGTGTGGCCGGGATCATGTCGCAGCGCGCCATGCAGCAGCAGATGGACGAGATCGTCGACTACCTCGAGACGATCGATGCGAAGCTCGACACCGTCCTCCGATCACAGACGAATCACGTGCTCGCTCGGCTGGACGGGGTCAACCTCGCAGTTCGAGAAGCGATGAGCATTCGTGAGGCAGTAGGTCGCGTCTCGGAGGTCACGTGGTCCAAGGTGCAAGGCTTCGGCGCAGGCGATCCACGAGACCCACGGCTACGCGTTGCGACAGCTCAGCGATCTCGCAGACAAGATCGAGGAGAAGAAGAGCATCGACGATCTCCTCGAAATCGCGAAGGACGTGAAGGCAGACGTGCAGAAGTGGCTCGTCGTCCTGGCTCGGTGCTTCGAGCTGCATGACGCAGTTGCGGTGCTCGAGCTCGACCGCGTCCTGGACGCGTCTCCGGATGAGATCGACAAGCATCGCCTCGGCCTGATATCAGCGCGACGGGACCGGCTGGAACTGATCTCGGAGCACACCGCACATCTCCTGGGCCGCATGAACGCTGCTGTCGCCAAGGCGAACTCCAAGGTGCTCTTCAATCCGAAGCAGTCCCCCGCCGTTGTCGCGTCGACCAACGACGTTGCTGCTGATGTCAGCGAGTTCCACGATCTGCTCGGCATCGAGTCGGGCCGTGAGTCGTCTGAGGCGAAGCGATGGAGGGAAGCAGTCGCCGAGCGGTGGGACACCGCACGCTCTACGGGAGCACAGGGTATCGACGGTCTCAAGCGCGTCGGGGGCGAGGCTCGCGAGCATGCGGGATCGATGAGGAACAAGCTCAGCCACAAGCTCGCCGAACGGAAGCGAGAACGGCCTAAGGAGGACGGATAGAGCGACGAGCATCTACGCTCAATCGCCACTACGGCAGCGAGCACGTCAACTCGCTCAAGAGCCTCAATTGTCGTCTGAGCGGTGCACCTCGACCGTCAGCACCGCGGCGTTGCCGCCTCCCCGCAAGCGCACGACGTAACGACGCCCGGCCCACCAGCCGCACCGCCTCACGGCTCGGGCAGTCGGACCGCTCGACTGCGGCACCACTCGTGCGCTCGGGAATGAGCACCCGCTGAACGCAGACCTCACACTTCGACAGGTGTCTCCACGATCACACAATGGTCCCGACTGACCCAGAAGATGGCGATGCCAAGCTGGTCGAGAGCGGGTTGCACCGCCAGGACTGAACCGCCCTGGTTCTCGCGGACACTCGGTGGTTTGGTTTCCAGCGGTGCCGGTTGGACCAGCTTGGCCATCATGCATCACGGCGGGCTCTGGTGGAAGGCGCCTCA
>Ga0136633_1000905_pt1 | contig 22057 bp, 21 predicted proteins | sample AntDrymeUQ832206_2_FD_105494 | JGI IMG/M metagenome (GOLD analysis project Ga0136633, IMG submission 105494) | Polar desert sand microbial communities from Dry Valleys, Antarctica - metaG UQ83 (22.06) | ecosystem: Environmental > Terrestrial > Soil > Desert | place: Antarctica: Dry Valley...
ACCGTCAGCCTCTGGATCGTAGCAGCTCGTCGTCAGGGAGTAGTCCACCCCAAGCGAAGCACCGAGCCTGATGATCCCGGCCTTGCTCAGCGAGATCAGCGGCGTGTGAAGCCTGAGGGCGCGTGATCCCTCGACTCCGGCGCGGGTCGCCAGGTTCGCCATTCGCTCGAACGCGGCGATGTACTGCGGACGGCAGTCGGGATAGCCGCTGAAATCGAGAGCGTTAACCCCGATAAAGATGTCCGTCGAGTCGATGACCTCCGCGAAGGCCAGCGCATAAGAGAGGAAAATCGTGTTTCGCGCCGGAACGTAGGTGATCGGAATCGGTCCGGCGCCGGACGAAGATGGAGCGAGGTCCCGATCTTTCGGGACATCGATATCGGCAGTCAGTGCGGACCCTCCGAATACCGCCAGATCGATGTCCAGGATGTGATGCCGGCGAGCTCCGGCCTCGTCGGCGATCCGGCGCGCAGCCTCGATCTCGCCCACATGACGCTGACCGTATCGGAAGCTGAGCGCGTGCACCTCGTAGCCTTCGCTCCGTGCGATGGCGAGTACGGTCGTGGAGTCCAGCCCGCCGCTCAGGAGCACGACGGCGGGCGATGACGACGATCGATCGAAGCGAGGCGGCTGGGACTTCACGGAAGCAGGCACTGCCGTGAAAGTTACAATTGGGCGGCCGTCAGAGGGCCGTTTCGAGCGCCTTGAAAAGCTCGTCCGGCACCAGCGGCTTGGAGAGAACCGCCTCAGCTCCCAGCGCCCGCACCCTTTCCTGGCCCTTCTCGTCGATGCTGCCGCTCAGGATCACCACGGGTATGAGGTTGGTGCGTGTCGACATCTTGAGCTTCCTGAGTGTCTCTTCGCCCGAGCCACCAGGCATGTTGCTGTCGAGCACGATCGCGTCTACCGGCGGAGTGCGCATGGCCTGCATCATCGCCTGCATTCCGTCGAACGCGGTGAGGACCCGCGCATCCGGGCCCCAGGACATCACCCTTCATCATGCCCGAGTTGCGTCGAACGTCGACGCGACCGAAACTATTGCAGGGCGGCGCATAAGGGTCGCGGCCCTGAAACGATGGACCAAGGAGAGTACGTGAGGACTTCGAACCCGCTCTTTGCCGCTGCCGGCGCGCTGATGCTGGGCGCCTGCAGTACTGGCTTGCGGTCGGGCACCGTCACCAGTACCGCGGGCGCAATCTCAGCCGCCGACCTGCGGACCCGCCTCTATGCATTCGCCGCGGATTCGATGATGGGGCGGTTGTTCGGCACCGAAGGCGACCTCAGGGGAACCCAGTACATCGCAAACCAGCTCGCAGCGATCGGCGTCCGTCCCGGCGGGGAAAACGGAACCTACTTCCAGACTGTTCCGGCTTATCGGGTATCGATCGCGCCGGGCGTTCAGGCGTTCGTTGACGGCACTCCGCTGACCTATCAGCGGGACTTCGTCACGACCTTTCCGGCGAGCGGGCGCGCTCTCCCGGTGGGGGACGTCGAAGTCGTATACGGCGGTGACCTGGCCGATTCAGCGGCGCTCATCCCGCCCGAGCGGACCGCCGGCAAGGCTGTCCTGTTCACCATCGCCGGCCCTGTCAGAGGGAATCCGAACCGGTTCCTCACCCGGTATCCGCAGGCCGCTCTGGTCATCACCGCCAGAGAGCCGGCCACGACGCGTCCGTTCATGATCACTACGCTCGCGGACACTGCGCCGGCCCGAATCAACGTGGTCGTCACGCCGGCGGCGGGAGAAAGATTGATCGGAGCTCCTCTGACGAGCGCCCGGCCCGGAAGCGTCGGGCGGCGCCTGCGCTTTTCCTCTCTCGATTTCACACGCGAGCCGGCTGTGGCGAGGAACGTCGTCGGCATCATTCCGGGCAGCGACGCCGCGCTCCGTGGCCAGTACATCGCGATCGGAGCGCATCCCGATCACGTGGGTATCCGACCGGGAGGAGGACTCGACCACGACTCTCTGCGCGCGTTCAACACGATGGCTCAGCGCATCGTGGAGGCGCGCACGGGCGAGACACCGGGAAGCCCGGGCAGCGGACTGACGCCGGCCGAGCGCGCATCGATTCGTGTGAACATCGACAGCCTCCGGCGGATGCGGCCGGCGCGAATGGATTCGATATACAACGGCGCCGACGACGACGGGTCGGGATCCATGGCGGTCCTGGAGCTCGCGGAGGCCGTAGCCAGGTCCTCAACCAGGCCCCGCCGATCGCTGCTGTTCGTGTGGCACACCGGCGAGGAGGGCGGACTACGCGGGTCGCGCTATTTCGCCGATAACCCAACGGTCCCGCGCGACTCGATCGTCGCGCAGCTCAACATGGATATGGTAGGAAGAGGCGGAGCGCCGGACCGCGTTGGAGGTGGGCCCGACTACCTTCAGCTGGTCGGCTCGAGACGCCTGTCGGCCGAGCTCGGCGATCTCGTCGAGTCGGTAAATGCTGCTTCCCCGCGGCCTCTGCGCTTCGACTATTCGCTCGACGCCAGCGGCCATCCCGAGCGTATCTACTGCCGCAGCGATCACTATCATTACGCGCGATATGGTATTCCGATCGTGTTTTTCACGACCGGGCTGCACATGGACTACCACCAGCTCACCGACGAGCCCCAGTACATCGACTACGATCACCTGCGGCGGGTCGTGCAGCTGGTGCATGATGTCGCGATGAGAGTGGGCAACCTCGATCACCGGGTCGTAGTCGATAAGCCCAGGCCGGATCCAACGGCGGCGTGCGTCCAGTAGGAAGGGCTCAAGTGAAAGGCTGTCAAGAACTGATAACTGCCAAGCTACCCGCTACCCGCTATATGCTGCCCGCTACCTGCCTTACTACGTTGCGACGTACCTACGATTGACGCCGGCTTTCTCGGCGGTTAGGGGAACACCCTGGACGCACCTGGTTATGTCCCGACAACCGAGCTGGCGGCGGGCAGCGTTCAGCGGGTAGCGGGTAGCTTGGCAGTTTCGATCTTGTCGTCAACCCAAAAAAAAGCCGCCCCGTCAGGGCGGCTTTTCTACCGCTGTCTAATTCTCTCCCGACGGATCGGGATCCGGCTCGACCGTCGCCAGCGCAAGCCCCACCCGATTGGGCGTAGTGTGAGCTCCGTTTGTCCGGCCGTGCGCGCCATTCCCGTTCGACGCCATGGATTTCGAATGCTCGGTCTTGAGCTCTCCGACCAGGTCAAGCAGCGCGTGGCTCCCGTGGAACAGCTGCGTCGAAGCCATGCTCATCTGCTCGCAGGCCGCGCTCTGCTCCTCCGTCGACGCGCTCACCTGCAGCGCCGAGGTCGCATGACTCTCGGCCGTCCGCGCCACCAGTCCGAGATTAGAGGCGGCCGAGTCGACCGCGCGCGCGTTCTCGCCCGCGGCAGCCGTCACGGTGGCAGCAGCTTCACGCGTGCGTTGCGCAGCCGCGAGAATCGTCGATAGAGCGCTATCGAGATCGCGGCTCACTCGCTCGATCTCTCCAACCTGCACTACACCCTGCTCCATCGCCTTCGATGTCGCGAGGACACGCGTGGTGACGCTGTCCATGAGCTTGACCACGTCGTCCGCGGCGGCCTGGGTCTGATCGGCGAGCTTTCTCACCTCACCGGCGACGACGGCAAACCCGCGCCCTGCTTCTCCAGCGCGGGCAGCTTCAATCGCCGCGTTCAGTGACAGCAGGTTCGTCTGCTCCGCGATACGGCTGACCGAGACGACGAACTTGTTGATGTCTCCGGCGGTGGTGTTGAGCTCCCGCACTTCGCCGGCGGCGTGCTGCACGATCGATCGCACGTCGAAAAGAATCTTGAGGGCGCGCTCCACGTCCAGCCGTTTTGCGTCAGCCTCGGCTTCGATCGCGCTCGCGAGCCCGTGAACTTCCTGTGCGCCGCCGACGAGATTGTCGCCGCGCGTGCGAATTCCATCGAGCGCTTCGTTCACCTGGCGAAGCTGAGCGACCTGGGATTCGGCGCCATGCGACACTTCCTCGACCGCGTGCGCCACTTCTCCGGCGGAAGCGGAGATCTGCTTGGACGCGGAAGCCAGATCGCTGGCTGACTGCGCGACCTCGTCGGCAGTCTTCGACGCGCCGGTCGCGATTCGCGCCAGCGCCTCGCTGGCGTGGTTCATCGCCTCGGCGAGAGTCTGAAACTCCCCGGGCATGTCACCATGAGTACGAACCTGGAGATCTCCGCGGCTCAACAGGATTGCGTGCCGCATGAGAAGACGCAGGGGACGGCCGACGGCGTTTCCGGTCCTCAGCATGATCATCACGGCCAGCATGGTCGCAACCGCAATCACGGACAACAGGATGCGCGACCGGGCGAGAGACTTCGAGTTGAGGTTTCTCGCCATCAGCGCCAGCTGGCCGGCGCGCGAACGCTCGAGTCCGCTTACCTGCTCCAGAAGGGGGGTCACCATCGCTCGCGCATTCTCCGCTTCGGCCCGCGCTTCGTCGAGCCGGCCAAGGTCGGTGAGGCGATGCGCAAGCGCGAACGCTGATTCCACGCGGGCAAGCGTCGTGTCGATTGCAACGGTTCGCGCTATCTGGTCGGTGAGGACCTGCCTCGATCCAAAGTTGCGATGGAGCCTGTGCGCCTCGCGTCCCAGACGCCGGAACTCGGACTCGGACTTCAGATCCTGATCGCTCAGATAGGTGTTGGCGGCCTGGATCTGCTGGGTGATCGTATTGGAGAAATCCGAGGCCTGCTTCGCGTCATGCTGCGCCTCGCCCAGGGCTGTCTCCACCTCGTTGGCCATGCGGGACATCGAGATCCAGCCGAGGATCCCGGCCGTAAGAAGCAGGACGACCAGCAGGGAGAATCCGGCGGCGAGAACCTGCCTGATGGTCCGGAAACGCAGGGGATTTCTCATTTCGCGTCCGCCACCTTGAGTGATCCCTTCTCGACACGACCGACGCGGAACCTCATGCCGACCGGGTCACCCGTCGGCTCGAAATAGGCTGGGCCCGTAACTCCCTGATACGCCGTCTCGCGCGTCAGCGAGCGCAGGTAGTCGCGGACCGCCCTGCGGTCCCTGCCCGCTTCCGTCAATGCCTGTGCGACGAGCTTGGTGGCATCGTACGCGAGGGCGGCATGAGCCTCGGGATCGTGGCTGTACTTCTTGCGGAACGCGGCAACGAACGCGCGAGCCGAAAGATCCGGATCGTGCCGGGTGAACGACATCCCGATGTAGGCTCCTTCCGAAGACACCGTATCCGCGATGACGCCCTGCCAGCCATCGCCGCCGATGAAGGTGGCGTCGAAGCCCTGCCGCTTCGCTTCACGAAGGATCTTGAGGCCAGAGGGGACGCGGCCGGCGACGAACACGACTTTTGGCTTCTTCGGTTTCAGATAAGAGATGTACGGCTCGGCGCTTGGAAGGTCGGCATTGATTGGATCGATGCTGACGATCCGACCGCGGAACGAGCGCCGGAACGAATCCGCGAGTCCACGTCCGTAGGTGTGGTTTTCGTAAAGAATCGCGGCGGTAGGAGCACTGCCCCTGGCGCTGAGCCCCGAGGCGAAGGTCGCGAGCGCAATTCCATTGAGCGAGTCGCTCGAGATGACGCGAAATACCCAGCTCGAGATGCCCGTGAGATCCGGTGACGTTGCGCTGGTGGCCACGGCCGCGAGGCTGCCATCGTAAACGCGGGCAGCCGAAAGCATGCCCGCGGAATTGACGTGGCCGATCACCGCGCTGATGGAGGGATTGCCTACGAACTCCTGGGCGATAGTGGCGGCCTGCGTTCCATTCCCCGCATCATCACGCTCGATCACCCGGAGGGGCTGCCCGTTGATGCCGCCTGCCTCGTTTATCTCGTCGACCGCGAGCTGGATTCCCTCCAGGTTCTGGAGTCCGTAACCCTCCTTCCAGGGTCCGGCAGCGCCGACGACGTATGGCTCGGACCTTTCCGCGCAGGCTGCGAGCGCGAGAATGACGAGCGACCTTATTGCTTTGCCCAACGAACCCCCTCGGTCCCTAGGACCTCATGACCATCCTCCATTGACGAGGTCAGAGCGGGCGCGGTCACGCATTTGCCGGAGCCTCGAGCGACAAGTGGCACCCATTCTGCCCCTGTAGCGGGCATCGTCGAGGAGTCGCCACCGGAAGTGACGTTCGAGAACACCAACGTCGGGGGAACCCGGGCCATTCTGCGTGAGGCCGAGAGCGCGAAGGTCGGCCGTTTCATCTACGTCTCGTCACTCGGCGCCGAGGCCGGGCAGTCCGGCTATCACCGCTCAAAGCGGCGCGCCGAGGACATTGTGCGGAACTTCGCGGGAGGGTGGATCATCCTCCGCCCCGGCAACGTCTACGGCCCCGGAGATGAGGTCTTCTCAGTCCTGCTCACGATGGTGAGGACTCTTCCGGTCGTCCCGGTGATTGGAACGGGTGACGACAAGTTCCAGCCGATCTGGGTGGGAGATCTTGCCGCGGCGATCGCCGCTTGCGTGGAGCGCACCGATCTTCATGGCCGGGTTCTCGACCTCGCGGGTCCGGATGTCACCTCGATCAACGACCTGTTGACCAGACTGGGCGAGATCACCGCCCGAACGCCCGCCCGAATCCCCGTTCCAGGCTTTCTCGTCGGTGCCGGAGCAACGATCGCCGGGATGCTGGGAGCAAAGCTTCCGATCAACGAGGACCAACTGACGATGCTCAGCGAGGAAAACGTCATCAGGGCCCCCGGAGGGAACGCCCTCACCGGGGTCCTTCACGTAACACCCACCTCGCTCGACAGCGGGCTGCGCACGCTTGCCGACACACAGCCGGAACAGACGCCGGATCAGGGAGTGGGCGCCCTGAAGCGAAAGCGGTTCTGGGCCGACATTACGGGAGGCCGCCTTACGGCGGAGCAGCTCTTCGCCAGGCTGCGGGTGCGGTTTGGAGAGCTGACTCCGCTGCACATGGACCTTAATGCGGAGCCGGGCACGCCAAGCGTGCTGAACAAGGGAAGCACCATCACCATGTCGCTCCCGGTTCGAGGGAACGTTCAGGTCCGGGTGGAGCAGCTCACCCCGAACAAAGCCACCCTCGTAACGCTGGCGGGTCATCCTCTTTGTGGTGCCGTCCGTCTGCTTTCGGAGCAGCGTGGCGACGTGCTCCGCTTCGAGGTGCAGGTCTACGACCGGCCGGCGAACCTCGCCGACTGGCTCGCAATGCGCACGGTCGGGGATGGCCTACAGAATCAGACGTGGCAAAGTCTGGTCGAGGCGATGGTCGCGGAGAGTGGAGGGACGAAAATCGGCGCCGTCCAGACCGAAGAGACCGATCTCGAGGACCACCAGGCTGAGCGGCTGGAAGACTGGCTGAAAGCCCTGATAGCGGAACGGAAACTCGCCCAGCACTCGGGCCGGAGAGAGCCAGGCAGGGCGAAGCCTTCGGGATGGGCGGAAGGAGCGGAAGCAACCTTATAGGTACGGCGAGGGTGTTACCTCGGTTCGAGAGCGCTCGTTATTGAAGGTGATGACAACCTCAGTTGCGTTAGCAGCACCCATTCATGTCGCGCTGGCACGCGTCCTTGCTGTTGCGGCCGCGTCACTGGCACTGGCGGTTGCGGCCGGCTCCCAGGAAGTACGGGTTGAAGTCGTGAAGCACGCGGATGGCCAGCCGATCCCCGGCGCGCTCGTGGCGGTGATGCCGGAAAGAGAGGCGCCCCCGACCGCCCGCTTCAGTGGCCGCGATGGGCGTGCTACCCTCCCCACGCCCAGAAGGAGTGGTTACCGGGTACGCGTCGAGAAGGTCGGGTACGATACGTGGACATCGGTTCTCCTTGTCACATCAAGGGCTCCGACGAGAGTGCGGGCGGGCATGAAGCCGCGCAGTCTTCGCCTTCCCCCGCTCACCGGCAGCACCGACACCCGCTGCTCGAGCCTTGGCGAACAGGCATCGGTCGTGGGAGATATGTGGGGCGAGATCCGGAAAGCGCTCGCCGCAAACAGCTTCACTGAATCACAGGGGCTGGCTCCGCTCGAAATCGAGCGCTACGATCGCGTCGTTGCCCCCAACGGGACCATACTCTCCGAGCAGAACGAGCGGCATCGCGGAAATGCGATCCGGCCTTACAACGTCATCGACTTGCAGCAAAACACATCTGGAGCGACCGCGCGTCCCGTCTTCGCCATACCAGATGCTTCGACGCTGCTGTCCGATCAATTCATTGGCTCCCACTGCTTCACTGGTATTCGAGGCACCGGAGCGGAGACCGGCCTCCTCGGCCTCGAGTTCAAGCCGGCAAAGCTGGGAACCGCTCCCGACCTGAGCGGAGTGCTCTGGCTCGATCCGACCACTTACTCGCTGCGTCATCTCGTGTTCGAATACGTGAACGTTCCGGCGTCGCTGCGGACGGGACGGCCAAGCGGACGGGTCGACTACCATCAGCTTTCAGGTGGCGAGTGGATAGCTACCCGCTGGCACCTCAGAGTCCCGCGCGGATCCGGTGATTCGGCATCGGGCGTCAGCGCGAACCGAGGCCACAGGGAAATTGGCGGTCTCGCCCGGAGCACTGGGGCAACGCTCGTTGCCGCCGTGCCAGCCGTCGCGCCGACAGGGGATTCGGCAGAGGGTACGCGCATTACGGGGACGGTTATCGATGGTACGACCGGCGCGCCGCTCGGGGGGGTTACGGTCAGCACGTTCTCGGGAAGCCACAAGACCACGACCAATCGTGGCGGCGGATACGAGCTGTGGATGTCTGGAGCGGTTTACGATTCCCTGGTTTTCGATCACCCGCGCCTGCGTCTCTTTCGCGTACCCCAGGTGCGAACCGTTTCGGTGCCGAGCGGCGCACGCGCGCAGGTGTCGGTGGTGATTCCTTCGTACGCGGCGTTGCGGCAGTCGCTCTGCTCGGAAAGCGGCTCGCGGGCTCAGCCAGGCGGCCTGGCGATCGGCTATGTTCGCGACGAATCCGGAAATCCGGTGCCTAATGCGACGGTCTCCGCTACCTGGCAGGTCCTCTGGATCGAGGAGAAAGGCCGCCTTGTTTCCACGAACGAGCGCCGCACAGCCGCGGTGCAGACGGCCGCCGATGGCTCATACCTGCTGTGCGGTTTCCGCCGCGACACGCCGGTGACTCTCCGCGTGGCGGTCCGCGCCATTTCCCGCGTCGAGGAGCAGCTGCCCGTCCCTCGTCACATGGTGCTCGAGCGCGACTTCAGAATCCCCGCGCGATAGCCGTTAGCCCTGAAGCGCCCGGAAGTATTCGGTCCACGGCCCCACGGCCTGCTTGTATTCCCGAGCCATGGTCCGCGCGATCTGCGCAATGTGAGTAAGGTCGTGCGCGACCCAGGTAGCGAGCAGCTGCCGCAAGGTGACCGTCCCCAGTCCCGGGTGCTCGCCCGTGAGGTCGAGGTCCTTTTCAGAAACGTTCCACCCTCGGAGCGTCGCAACGTTGCCGGCGCGCAGCTGATCCAGCTCCTCGAGCAGGTCGCCGAGCGGGCGGTCCGACTTCAGCTCGGCGAAGCGGTCGAACGGCTGAAACCGCCTGTAGCTCCCCTGAGCGAGGATGATGCGCGCCCGCGGAATCCAGTCGGTCCGCTCGCCGTGAATCAGGTGATGGACGATCTCCCGAGGGCTCCAGGCCTCGAGCCCCTCGCGCGCGTCGAGCCAGGGGGCGGGGAGCGATTCGAGCAACGACGATACCACCGCCGGCGTTCGCTCGAGAACCGGAACGGCCTGATCGAGCCGGAATTCCATGCTGCCTCCTTGCAATGCCACCCCAAGATACGCTGCCTGCCACTCATGGCTTAAGTTTCGACCCGAGCCGGGATGCAGGACCGCCGCTGCGAAACGCCACCAACCTGTGAATCGATGAATCTACGATCGCTCGTGCTCTTCTCCGCCGTTGCCAGCCCGGCTTTTTTCTCCACAGCGCCGGCTCAGGGACCGGGGAGCGCGGCGACAGGGCGTCCCGCCGCGACGATCCCCGAGCGCGCCGTCCGGCGTGATATTCCGCTCACCAATTCCATCCGGCGCGCATTCGCGGCCGGCACGCGCGATTCCTCAGGCAGGCCGGGCCCGAAGTACTGGCAGCTCTGGATGGACTACAGGATCAACGTGAGACTCGATCCCGCGACCTCCACCGTGAGCGGCAGGCAATCCGCGACAATCCATAATCGGAGCGATTCAACCCTCAGCTCGGTGGCGTTCCGGCTCGAGCAGAACATTCTCGGACCGACCGCGACGCGCCTCTCCTCACCGACCGATCCGCTCGACGGGATCCGGTTCACGCGTCTGGTCCTTAACGGAGTTCCGCTCAACGTCGAAGATACGACGCGCGCCATGATACCGGGGTCGACACGACGCAGCCGCCCCCTATCGAGAATCCTCAGGGAAAGAACGGCGGTTCAGATCCAGCTGCCTGCACCCATCCCGGCACACGGAACGGGAACGGTCGACGCCGAATGGAGCTTCAAGGTTCCGCTCGTCGATGCGAACACCCGCGGCGATCGCGGAGGACGGTGGGGTGATTCGCTCTACCAGGTCGCCTACTGGTATCCGCGCGTCGCCGTGTACGACGATCTGCGCGCGGGCGGTTGGGATACCGAGCCCTACCTCGGACCTTCCGAGTTCTACAATAACTTCGGCCGCTACGATGTAAGCATCGACGTCCCCGCCGGCTGGATCGTCGGCGCGACGGGTGTGCTGCAGAATCCGGCCGACGTCCTGACCCCGGTCGCGCGCCAGCGGCTGTCTCGCGTGCTCGACTCCGATTCTGTGCAGAGCATCGTTTCCGCGAAAGAGCGAGGCCCGGGGCAAGCGACGCGGGCGGGCAGCCGCCTGGTGTGGCGCTTCGTCGCGGACACGGCCAACGATTTCGCCTTCGCCACCGCGAGAGACTACGTGTGGGACGCTACCCGCGCGACGATTCCGGGGCGGGGACCGGTGCCTATTCACATCCTCTACCTGCCCGGGCGCGCCAGACAGTACGCCGCGGTGGGACCAATCGGCCGTCACGCGCTTGAGTTCTACTCCAGTCTGCTGATGCCTTACCGCTTTCCGCAGCTCACGTTCGTGGATGGTCCGGAAGGCGGAATGGAGTATCCGATGTTCCTGATGTCAGGGGCGGGTGCCGCCGACCATGAGGCGGCGCACCAGTGGTGGCCGATGATGGTCGGCGTCAATGAGACCTGGTATCCGTTCATGGACGAGGGGTTCGACGAGTACGTGAACATCCTGTCGGAAGCTCACGCGAACCGGGTCGCACCCAGACTCAACGGTCTCGGACAGTCTTACGGACGCGTCAGCGGCGACGAGACGGAGGCGCCGCAGATGTGGAACGCGAACTATGGCGGGCCGGCCTACGGATTCCAGGCGTACCAGAAGGCGCCGATGATGCTCTCGTCGCTCGGGGGCATCGTCGGAGACACCGCGGTGCAGCGGGCGCTCAGCGAATTCACGAAGGCCTGGGCGTTCAGGCATCCGTCGCCGTGGGACTTCGCTTTCTTCATGAACGACGCTCTCGGCCGCGACCTGGGATGGTTCTGGTATTACTGGCTCTTCACCACGGAATCAGTGGAGGGTTCGATCCAGAGCGCATCCACCGTCGGGGGACGCACCACCGTCATCGTGCGCCAGGCGGGCCAGATGCCCTCTCCAGTGCTGCTGCGCGTGCAGCTCGCATCGAGCGGTCCGGCGGTGAAACCAATGCCGAACAGCAGGATGATCGACGCGACCACGGCAGTCGTCACCTACCCCGTCGACGTTTGGTTCGGCGGGAGCCGCACGTTCGCGGCAACACTGGACTTTGGAGGACGCGCGATCGAGCGCATTACGCTCGATCCCGAGGGCCGATTCCCCGACCGTGACCTGAGGGACAACGTGTGGCCGCGAAGTGCTCCGGCCGCCGGTGGCGGCGGGGAGAAATCGCGGTGACGCCTCGTGAGATGCGGCTTCAGCGTTCTCTTCTGCGCCTGGGAGTCTCGGCGGTGCTGGGGCTTCTGCTCCCGGCTGCATCCGCTTCCCAGACCAGCCCGACGTTCACCCGCGCCGATACTCTGCGCGGGTCGAACACACCCGAGCGCGCGTGGTGGGACGCCGCGTTCTACGATCTGGCCGTGAAGGTCAACCCGGCTGACAGCACCATCAGCGGGCGGAACGCGATCACTTACCGCATTCGCTCCCGCGCGCGCGAGATGCAGATAGACCTCCAGCAGCCGCTCGCCGTGGACAGCGTCGTCCAGGATGGATTGGAGCTCAGCGTGCGTCGCGATGGTAATGCCCTGTTCGTCCGGCTCTTGTCACCGCAGCGAGTCGGCGCGCTGAAATCGATCTCCGTCTACTACCACGGCAAGCCTACCGTTGCGCTCCGCCCGCCGTGGGACGGGGGTTTCATATGGGCGCGCGACAGTGTGGGCAATCACTGGATCGCGACCGCGAACGAAGGAACGGGCGCCAGCGTGTGGTGGCCCAACAAGGACATCTATTCCGATGAGCCCGACAGCCAGCGAGTCGCGATCACGGTTCCCGATCCGATCGTGAACGTGTCGAACGGGCGGTTGCGTCGCGCGCGGTCGAACGGCGACGGAACCACGACATTCGAATGGTTCGTCAGGAGCCCGATCAACAACTACAACATCGCGGTCAACGCCGCAAAGTACGCTCACTTCAGCGACGTGTTCTACGGTGAGGGCGGGCGGCTGTCGCTGGATTTCTGGCCCCTGCAGTATCATCTCGATACGGCGCGAGCTCACTTCCAGCAGGTCAAACCGGTGCTCAATTGCTTCGAGGCCTGGTTCGGGCCGTTTCCCTGGTACCAGGACGGGTTCAAGCTCATCGAGACGCCGCACCTGGGGATGGAGCACCAGAGCGCCGTTGCGTACGGCAATAACTACCTCAACGGATACCGCGGGCGCGACCGCTCGGAGACCGGACACGGGCTCGAGTGGGATTTCATCATCGTCCATGAGACCGCGCACGAATGGTGGGGGAACAACGTGTCGATGAGCGACGCCGCCGACATGTGGATTCACGAGAGCTTCGCCGACTACGCCGAAGGCCTTTACACGGAGTGCCAGCAGGGAAAGCGCGCCGGCGCCGAGTACATCATCGGGAAGCGGGCCGGGATCGCGAATGACCGCCCGATCATCGGAATCTACGGATTGAACTACGAGGGTTCCGGCGACATGTACAACAAGGGCGGCAACATGCTGCACACCATCCGTCAGCTCGTGAACGACGACGCGCGGTGGCGCCGGGTGCTGCGCGGGATCAACAGGGTCTTCGCCGGTCAGACGGTGAGCAGCAAACAGATCGAGGACTACATGAGCCGCAACACGAGGCTCGACCTGGACAAAGTCTTCGACCAGTACCTGCGCACGAGCAAGATTCCGGTGCTCGAGTACAAAATCGAAGGCTCGACGCTTTCCTTTCGCTGGTCCGATGTCGTGCCGGGGTTCGACATGCCGGTAAAAGTTACGCTCGCACCCGGGAGCTACCGGTTCATTCAGCCGATCGAAAGGTGGCTCACCACACCAATCGGGTTACGGCGCGCCGATGATTTCCGGGTGGACGAGAATTTTTACGTGGTGTCGAGGGACTTGCTCAAGCCCGGGACGGATTCAGCCCGCTGAGCGGCGAGCACCGCGGCGCACAACAGCCGGATCGCCGCCTTCGCGGCGTTTCCATTCGTGTCTGCGGCTGGATCGTACGCGGACAGCGTGATGCCCGCGATCGGCAGAGCACGGCCGATGATCAAAAGCGCGGTTTCCAGCTGTTCGACCGTGACGCCCCCACCGACGGCGTAGGTGTTCGCGCGCGCGACGCTGGGGTCGAGAACATCGAGGTCGATATGAACGTGGACCTTGTCCGCGTGTCTGGAGATCGAGTCGAGCGCACCCTGCAAGCCCGACTCGATGTCGGTGGCTGCTACCATCGTCACGCCCGAGCCACGTAACGCTCGTTTCTCGACCGGATCGAGGTCGCGCGCGCCAACGACGCAGACACTTTCTTCAGTCAGCGGCTTGAAACCCGGAACAGTCAGAGCGAGCTGGCGCCAGGAGCCACCGGTAATCGCGGACAGAGCCGTTCCGTCCAGAAAGCCGCTGGTGGTGGTGTCTGGAGTGTTGAAGTCGCCGTGCGCGTCGAACCAGACGATACCCGTGCGGGCGAGCGCGCCAAGCGAGGTGATGCAGTTTCCAGCGAGAATGACGGGCAGGCTGCCGTCAGCCGCCGCGATCGCCGCCGCAACCAGCCGCATCAGCTCGAAGGCGGTCCCAATCTCCGAGCTCCACGAATTCGGCGGCAGCTCGATCCGCGTGACGCGCACGCGGTGACCATTCTCCGCCATCGCCCGCTCGAAACCCGAGTCCAGCAACCGATCGGGGCCTGCCCCCATCCGCGCGCAACGATGACCGGAGTCATACGGCACGACGAGAAGGTGGAGATTCACGCCCCCGCCGGCCGTCAGTCCTTGTAGAGGCTGGCGAAATTTTTCTTCAGGGCGGCTACCTTCGGCGCGTCGTGGAAAACGATGTACGGTTGATTAGGGTGGTGCACCATGTAGCCCTGATGGTACTCCTCGGCCGGATAAAACGCGGTCAGCTTCACGAGCTGGGTGACGATCGACCGGTCGAAGAATCTTGCCGCCGTGAGCTGCGCGATGTAGCGCTGGGTTGTTTGCTGCTGCTCGGGGCCGTTGAAGAAAATCGCGGAACGGTACTGCGGCCCGCGGTCGGGTCCCTGGCGATTCAGCTGTGTCGGATCGTGCGCCACGGAGAAGAAGACGTGGAGCAGCTGTCCGAATGAAACCTGTCCTGGATCGTATATCACGCGCACGGTTTCGGCGTGACCGGTGCTGCCGCTCGACACCTGCTCGTAGTCCGCCGATGCTCTGGTCCCGCCGGAATATCCGGATACCGCGGACTTCACACCCCTGACGTGCTCGAACACGCCCTCGATTCCCCAGAAGCATCCGCCGGCGAAGTACGCTGTGTCATCGGCAGCCACCTGAGAGAGCCCCGCGTCGAAAGCCGGGGTGGGTAGCTCGACCGGGCGCAAGGACGTCGCGCCGCTGGTGAGTCTGGCGGCGATGAGGACCAGCGCGGCCGGAATGACCACTAGTCCCGTAACAAGCCGTGGCAAAGAGCGCATTATCATGGATGTCCCGTTTGAGGTTTTCAGCTCGTTATCAGACCACGAAACGGCCTGAATGTTCCTCATTTCTGTTCACTCCGCTAACCGGCGTACACCGGCTCGCAGGTCACTTCGGTCGTGACCGAGTTCGCGATGTAGCAGCTCTCGTGAGCCTCGTGATGGAGAGCCGTGAGCTCCGCTGCAGTTGGCGGCTTCGCTCCGCTGAATGAAACGAGCGGACGCAGCCTGACCGTCACCACCGCGACCTTACCCTTCGGGTTACGACCCATGATGCCGACGGCCTCGTCGCGATAATCGTCGACCACGAATCCCTTGTTGGCGGCAATCCACAGGAACCACAGCATGTGACAGCTGGAGATCGCCGCGACGAAGGCTTCCTCGGGATCGACGGCTGCTTCGACGGAATGCGGTGCGGGAACCGAGTGCGGCGACGCCGACGCCGGAACCTCGATTCCGCCGTCGAAAGACCAGCGATGTCCGCGGCTGTAGCGGTGATCGAGGAACGGCGAGCCGTCCCTCCTCCATGCGATCGTCGCCGTGTACTCGCTCAACTTTCCGCCGCGCTCCCGGCGCTATCCGCCGCTCACGGCGGCGAGAACGAGGATCGTACTCCCTTCAGGAGCAGGCGTACCCAGTCCATCGAGGAAGCGGATGCTTTCACCGTTCACAAAGACGTTCACGTGTCGTCTGACGCTCCCTCGCTCATCCATGATGCGCTCGAGCGCGCGAGGAGATCGCTTTCCGAGTGCATCGAGCGCGTCGCCGACGGTCCCGTACCGGCCATCGAGAACTACCGACGACTGCGCCCCTGTGTCGGAGCAAAGCGCCTTTGGCAGTTCCAGCGTGATCACGCCGCCGCCGTCGCGGAGGCCTTCACGCACACGACCGGCGGCAGGCCATCCGCGATTTCGGTCCAGTTCGTTCCGCCATCCGCGGACCCGAACAGCTTCCCGCTGCGAGTGCCGAAATAGATTCCGGGGGAATCAAACTTGTCTGAGCTGAGCGCGTCGCGCAGCACAGTCTCGTAGGCGTCAGCCTGGGGAAGCCCTCTCTCGAGCGGCTCCCAGCTCGAACCAGCATTCGTGGTGCGATATACCCGCAGCTTTGCCTCCGGCGTACAGCGGAACATGTCGGATTCGAGCGGGACGATGTAGACAGTGTCGGGGTCGTGCGGGTGCATCTCCATCGCGAATCCGAAATCCGAGGGAACACCGTTCGCGATGTCCCGCCAGGTATCACCCCAGTCGTCACTGCGATACAGGCCCCAGTGGTTCTGGAGAAAAAGCCGCTCCGGGCGCGCGGGATGGTGTACCACTTTGTGCACGCACTGGCCGAACTCCGGATGCTTGTCCGGAAGAAATTCGGCGCGCACGCCGGCATTGCGCGCGCGCCACGTTTTTCCGCCGTCGTCGGAGCGGTAGACTCCGCCAGTGGAGATGGCGATCAGCATCCGGAGGTTGTCGCGGGGATCGAGAACTATCGTGTGAAGACACAGCCCGCCCCCACCCGGCTGCCACTTGGGTTGGTGCTCGTGATTCAACAGCCCCTGATTCGGCTCCCAGGTTTGGCCGGCATCGCGGGACTCGAACAGCGCCGCGGGCTCTACTCCGCAGTACAGAACCTCCGGATTGTCCTCGCGGCCGGGGGCAATCTGCCATATCTGCGCAACGGCGCGACCTGAATCGGGGGAAAACCGAACGCTCCGGCCTTCACCAGAGCTCCACGTTTTGCCGCCGTCGTCGCTGAACCGCACCGTCGGACCCCAGTGCATGCTGTTGGTCGCGGCATAAGTTCGCGCGCGTCCTCCTCGGGTGTCGTGTAGCAGCGCGTAGACGGCTTCTCCGCGGAAATGCGGGCCGTCCATCTTCCACTTTTTCCGTTTTGTGTCGGAACGAAACGCGAACGCTCCCTTCATGGTCCCGACGAGGACGAGCGCTTCCGGGTCCCTGCCGGCCTTGCTGCGAGTCTCAGCCATTAGCCCCCCGCGACGATCATCGTGGCAAGATGGGCACGGCGTTCAGCGGAGGGAAGCCTGGCGCGACGGAGAACCTGGCGGCGTCACGCTCCCGGGCCGATGTCCTTCCGAAACTGGACGACACACTCCACTTCAGAGTAGCCAGTGCGGATGTGTGCGTCGTAGCTCACCGTGTTCTCGAGAAGCGCATCCGACGCCATCTCCGTGAGTTCCCGCGCCCGGGCCCACGATTCCGCCGCCGCGAGCAGAGCGCGGCCGTATCCGTGCCTACGCACGTCGGGGTCGACGTACCATGCCTCGACGTACCCCACCGGACTGGTGCGGCACCCATCGGCGTACACGCGCGTGCCTGCCTCTACATATCCGCAAACGGATCCATCGGGTCGTTCCGCCACGAACACCGCCGCGTCGTCACGTGACAGCAGGGCGCGCATCTCCGGCTCGGAATCCTCTCCCACCTCGTCCGGGAGCAGGGCCTCGCTCATTCGCCACCAGTCGGGAAAATCCCGGGGCTCGATGGGTCGGATACGCATTTCGTCGTCGTCTGTTCTCTGTTAGCTATCCCCGTAATCCAGGTCCAGCTCGCGGACCTGACAATGGTCGCCGCAGCCCAGCTTGTAGCGGTTGCGCGCGAACCACCGGTAGAACTTGTCGGCGAGCGGGCGCACGAACGGGATACTGAACAGCCACGAGATCAGCCGTCCCTTCGGCAGCACGCCCAGCAGCTCCTCCAACGCGCCCGCCGCCTGCCACGTCCGGCCGTCACTGTTTCGGATCACCTGCACCGATTCGACGTACGCGCGTGCCGGAATCCACGGGAAGCGCGCGTGCACGCCTGGAGTCTGGGAGGGAATGATCTCCAGATCGTTCCGTCGATCCCATTTGGTGAGCAGCTTCACCAGCCGCGCGCAAACCTTGCAGTGACCATCGTAAATTACCGTGTATCGCCGCGAGGGATCTCCGATACTCGGCGCCAGCGGCTCACTCGATTCGGCACCGGCGACGGTGAATCGAACGACCGGAACGCTCACCGTGCAGCCGCCATTTTCGGCGCCTCGGCGGGCTCGACGGTTATCGCCGGCGGATGCGTGAGGGTGTTGTGAACCCCGCAAAGATTCGCGACCCGGAGTGCGCGCGGCCACATATCGGGCGCGAGCGACGGCCATTCGAGCTTCACCTTCATCGAACCGACGCGGTGGGGCTGCTCGACGAAGCTCCAGCTCACGTCGATGCGCAAATCGTCGACGCCAAGATTCTTGTTCGTCGCCCAGCTTTGAAGAACGGAGAAGGTGCACATGGCGAGAGAGCTGCCGAGCATGTGAAAAGGGCCGTAGCTCATGTCCGCAGTGGGCGCCTCGATGGTCAGCTGCCCGCTCGTGGGCTCGACCCGCAGTGATTCCGAACCCGTCAGCAAAACTTTCATTTGTTCGCGGCCGGCTGTTGTTGTGTGAGACAGTGCAGCGTTCCGAGCCCCCACACGAGATCCACGGCGTGGATCCCCGTGACCGTGAGCCTCGGAAAGGCTTCGGCAATTCCGTTCAGCGCTACGCGATCGTTGGGGTCATTGAAGGTCGGTACAAGAACAGCGCCAGTGGCGATGTAAAAATTCGCATAGCTCGCGGGGAGTCTCTCACCGTTCATGTAGACGGGCCTCGGGAAGGGAATCGTCACGATGCGCAGCGGGTGCTTTTGTGCGGCTAGCTGGAGGCGGCGCAGGTTGTCCGCCGACCGAAGGTGATTCCCGTCGGCGGGATCATGCTCGTAGGCCAGCACCACGGTGTCGCGGCTGGCGAAGCGGGCGGTGTCGTCGATATGGCCATGGGTGTCGTCTCCGATGGCGCCTTCGCCCAGCCAGATGGTTCTTGCCGCGCCGAGATAGTCGGCGAACGCGCGCTCGTAATCCGAAGCTGACATGCCCGGATTGCGCACCTGCACCTCGGTGAGAAGCCACTCCTCTGTCACCATGATGGTTCCGGCGCCGTTGACCTCGATCCCGCCGCCCTCGAGGATGAGACGCTCGCCGGTGTCTGGTCGCACCGGCTCTATGCTCGGGAGTCCCGTGATCTCAGCGATCGCCTCCCCCACTTTGGAGTCCTTCGAGTAGTTGTCGTACTTCGCCCAGCCGTTGAACCCCCAGTTGAGCAGCTCGATCACACCGTCGGCGCGGCGAACGGCTGTTGGGGCGGAGTCGCGGAGCCAGACGCGATCGGTCTCGACGATGTGGAGCCGGCACCTGTCGCCGTCGGGTTTGACGCCGTGCGCGGCGAGCAGCAAGCGGGCGTTTTCGGCGACGCTCTCGTCGTGGCATAGTATCTCGACGCGCTCATGCGCGCTGAGCGCGCGCACGATCTCGGCGTACACCCAGGGGATCGGGGCCAGCTTCCCCGGCCAGTCGGGCTCGTGGTGCGGCCACGCTATCCACGTCGCCTCGTGCTTCTCCCATTCGCCCGGCATCCTGCGCGCGAGGCTGAGATCCATAGTCAAAGCGCCGCTCCCTTTCGGAGCGGCGCCTTCACCGCGTGCCCGGGCGGCAGCGCTCATCCCATGTACCGGTTGAGGATCCCCGCGTACGCATCGATTCTGCGGTCGCGCAGGAAGGGCCAGTTGCGGCGCGTCGTTTCTATCAGCGCTCTGTCGCACTTCGCGACCAGCACTTCGGGCTCGATCCCCGCTTGCGCCAGGATTCGCCCGAATGGATCGGCGATGAACGACTGGCCGAAGAACTCGATGCCGTCGGTGCCGGGCTCGTCCTCGTGCCCGACCCGGTTGGGCGACGCGACGAACACGCCGTTGGCGATCGCGTGCGCTCGCTGAGCCGTCTGCCAGGCCTCGACCTGAGCCTGACCGAACTCCGCCTTTTCCGACGGATGCCAGCCGATCGCGGTCGGATAAAAAATTATCTCGGCGCCCAGCAGCGACGTGATGCGCGCCGCTTCCGGATACCACTGGTCCCAGCAGATGAGAACCCCGACATCCGCGTACCGGGTCTTCCAGACGCGGAAGCCCCCAGCGCCCCTGTGATCGCCGTTGCCAGCGGCATCCGCGTGCGAGTCCCCCGGAGTGAAGTAATACTTTTCATTGAACAGCGGATCGTCGGGGATGTGCATCTTCCGATACGCTCCGAGCACCGACCCATCGGCGTCGATGACCGCCGCGGAATTGCGGTACACACCCGCGGCCTGGCGCTCGAAGATGGGAACGATGATCACGAGCTCGAGCTCCTTCGCCAGCTTCTGCATCGCTAGGATCGTGGGACCGGTGATCGGCTCGGCCAGATCAAAGCGCTCCGCTTTCTGTGATTTGCAGAAGTAAGGGGCGTTGAACAGCTCCTGGAGACAAACGATCTCGGCACCGCGCGCGGCGGCCTCGCGAATCCGCTCGCTCGCGCGCGCGACGGCGCGCTCGGCGTCGGGCGTGACAGATTCCTGGATCAAGCCGACCGTGAAAGACGGTCCGCGCGCGGCGCTCGTGGTCATGAATGGAACGTTAATGGTTTGCGCGGGCACAGGAAGTGGCCCAGCTTGAGCCTCGGGTCAGAACTTTGCATCAGCACCGAAAACATGGAATCAGAGGAGCAGGAGCCGCTGCCGATGCACCCGGGCATTCCGACCGCTGGAGAGCGGCGGACCAGGCGGAGCGTCGGTCTCAACACCGCTTTCCGCGCGATCAAGGCGGAGCATTCCTCCAACCGCAGCAGGATGGAAGTGATCGCCGACCGCATGATCAGCGTCGCCAGCTCCACCTGGTTCCTGTTGCTGCACGTCGTCGCCTTCCTCCTGTGGATACTGATCAACTCGCCGCTGCCGGGGATGCCGCAGTTCGACCCCTATCCGTTCGGCATGCTGACGACGATCGTGTCGCTCGAGGCGATCTTCCTCGCGATCTTCGTGTTGATGACTCAGAGCCGGGAGTCGCGCATCGGCGAGCTTCGGGAGGAGCTGACGCTCCAGGTGAACCTTCGCATCGAGGAGGAGATCACCAAGACGCTGCATCTGGTCGCGGGACTCTACTCCCGTCTCAACCTTCAGCTTGCCGACGACGCGGAGCTCCGGTCGATGCTCGAGCCGCTGGATCCGCGCGCGATCGAGAGCGATCTCGCCGAGCAGATCAACGCCTCGATGCCGCACTTCCGGCTGAGGCGCCGCCGCAAACCGCCTCGCCCGCCGCCCCCGGCACCATGATTGCCTCTCTTCGAGTACTCAACTGGGAGGCAACGATGACATTAGCACGACGGATCACCGGCATCGGCGCGGCGATGGCTATCATTGTTATGACCGCGGCCTGCTCCAGCGGGCTCGGCAACATTCTCGGCAGCGTTCTTGGAGGCGGCGGGCAGGCTCAGTCCAGCCAGCTGACCGGGACAGTGCGCGGAATCAACACCAACAGTCAGCAGCTCACCATTCAGCAGTCCAATGGGCAGTCGATCGCGGTTGCCTACGACAACCAGACACGCGTCGTCTATCAGAACCAGACTTACTCGGTGGGGTCGCTCGAGTACGGCGACCAGGTAACGGCGAGCATACGGCAGGCACAGAACGGCGCCTACTACACCGACTACGTGCAGGTGGATCGGTCGGTATCCAGCTCCACCGGTGGGATGGGCAATGTCCAGTCATTTCAGGGCAATGTCAGGCAGGTCGATTCGAGAAACGGCCTTTTCACGGTCGCGGCTGGCAACAGCATTCTTACCGTAAGCATGCCGTACAATCCGAGGAGCAGCGACGTCAGCAGGTTCCAGAGTCTGCGCCCGGGGGACTCCGTCCGGTTTTATGGAGTGTTCGTCAATAACTCACGGGTCGAGCTGCGGCAGTTTTACTAGGCCGCTCTGAGCGGCCGAATGTAGCTCGAGCCGGAACTGAAATGCTGCCCGCTCCCCGCTCAATGCTGCCCGCTGCCTGCCTCAAAACGCCGGGACGTTTCCGGAGGAGGTCTGGGTAAAGGCGCCCGCGACGGAGCGGATGTCAGTCAAATCGGAACCCGGCTCGAAAAATCGGAGTCGTCCGCAG
>Ga0136633_1000906_pt1 | contig 22030 bp, 15 predicted proteins | sample AntDrymeUQ832206_2_FD_105494 | JGI IMG/M metagenome (GOLD analysis project Ga0136633, IMG submission 105494) | Polar desert sand microbial communities from Dry Valleys, Antarctica - metaG UQ83 (22.06) | ecosystem: Environmental > Terrestrial > Soil > Desert | place: Antarctica: Dry Valley...
AAGCAGGCCAAGAAGTGGGTCGAAAAAGAGCGCAAGGAAGTGTGGGACATCCTCGACGAGGTGATCCGCGAGCATCCGGTGCTGCTCAACCGCGCGCCGACGCTTCACCGTCTCGGCATCCAGGCGTTTGAACCGGTGCTGATCGAGGGCAAGGCGATCCAGCTTCACCCATTGGTCTGCTCGGCGTTCAACGCCGACTTCGACGGCGATCAGATGGCGGTCCACGTGCCGCTGTCGCTCGAAGCGCAGTTGGAAGCCCGCGTGCTGATGATGTCGACCAACAACATCTTGTCCCCAGCCAACGGCAAGCCGATCATCGTTCCGTCGCAGGACATGGTGCTTGGACTCTATTACCTGTCAATGATGAAGGAAAAGGAGCCCGGCGAAGGCATGCTCCTTGCCGACATGACCGAGGTTCACCAGGCGATCGCGGCCGGAGCCGTGACGCTTCACACCAAGATCACCAGCCGCGTTCCGCAAACCGACGAGGCCGGCAAGCAGTACATGCTGCGCGTCGAGACCACGCCGGGCCGGATGCTGCTCGCCGAAACGCTTCCGCAGAGCCACAAGGTGCCGTTCGAGACGGTCAACCGCCTGCTCACCAAGAAGGAGATCGGCGACGTCATCGACACCGTCTATCGCCACACCGGCCAGAAAGAGACGGTGCTGTTCGCCGATGCGATCATGGGGCTCGGCTTCCGCCACGCGTTCAAGGCCGGGATCAGCTTCGGCAAGGACGACATGGTCATCCCGCCCGCCAAGATCCAGCTGGTCGACGAGACCAAGGCGCTGGTGAAGGATTATGAGCAGCAGTATCAGGACGGCCTGATCACGCAGCAGGAAAAGTACAACAAGGTGATCGATGCCTGGTCGCGGTGCGGTGACCGCGTGGCGACCGAGATGATGAAGGAAATCTCCTCGGTCAAGATCGGCGAGGATGGCCGCGAAGTGCCGATCAACTCGATCTACATGATGGCCCATTCGGGCGCTCGTGGTTCGCAGGCGCAGATCAAGCAGCTCGCCGGGATGCGCGGGCTGATGGCCAAGCCCTCTGGCGAGATCATCGAAACCCCGATCATCTCGAACTTCAAGGAAGGCCTGACCGTCCTTGAATATTTCAACTCGACCCACGGCGCCCGCAAGGGTCTCGCGGACACCGCGTTGAAGACTGCCAACTCGGGCTATCTGACCCGCCGCCTGGTCGACGTCAGCCAGGACGCGGTGATCATCGAGGAGGATTGCGGCACCGACCGCGCGCTCGAGATGCGCGCGATCATCCAGGGCGGCGCGGTCATCGCGTCGCTCGCCGATCGCGTCCTCGGGCGGACCACCGCCGAAGACATCGTCGATCCCAAGTCGGGTGACGTGATGATCGCCGAGGGCACCTTGCTCGACGAGCCGATGGTTGCGGCACTCGAAGCAACCGGCCTCCAGGGCATCAAGATCCGCAGTCCGCTGGTCTGTTCGTCAAAGCAGGGCGTCTGTGCGCGCTGCTATGGGCGCGACCTTGCGCGGGGCACCCCGGTCAACATCGGTGAAGCGGTCGGCGTGATCGCGGCGCAGTCGATCGGCGAGCCGGGCACGCAATTGACGATGCGGACGTTCCACATCGGCGGCGCGGCTCAGCTTAACGAGCAGTCGAACCTCGAGGCGCCGGTCGACGGCACGATCGAGCTTCGTGACATGCCGACGATTACCGATCCACGCGGGCGGCACGTCTCGCTGTCCCGGTCGGGCGAAGTTGCGATCCTCGACCTTGACGGGCGCGAACTGTCGACTCATCGCATCCCTTACGGCGCGCATTTGCTGTGCGAGGGCGGGCATATCGTCAGCCGAGGCGACCGCATCGCCGAATGGGACCCGTCGTACAGCCCGGTAATCACCGAGCGGGCGGGAACGATCAAATATCAGGACCTGATCGACAATCGCACGCTCGCCGAGCAGACCGACGAGTCGACCGGGATTACCCAGCGCGTGGTGATGGACGACCCCGCCAAGTCGAAAAAGGAAGACCTTCGCCCGCGCCTTACCCTGCTTGGTGAAGATCAGGTCGAGGGCGCATTGTATCGCCTGCTTCCGGGCGCGATCATCGCGGTCGAGGACCTCCAGACGGTGCAGGCCGGCGAAGTCCTCGCCCGGCTGCCGCGCGAGGCGGCCAAGACGCGCGACATCACTGGTGGCCTGCCGCGCGTCGCCGAACTGTTCGAGGCGCGCAAGCCTAAGGATGCGGCGATCATCGCCAAAATTTCGGGCAAGGTCAGCTTCAAGAAGGATTATAAGGCCAAGCGCAAGATCGTGATCATCCCCGACGACGGCTCGGAGGAGGTCGCCTACCTCGTCCAGAAGTCGAAGGTGATCGACGTCCAGGAAGGCGATTACGTCAAGCGCGGCGACAATCTGGTCGGCGGCTCGCCCGATCCGCACGACATTCTCGAAGTGCTCGGAGTGATTGCACTCGCCGAATATCTGGTCACCGAAATCCAGGAAGTCTACCGGCTCCAGGGCGTCAAGATCAACGACAAGCACATCGAGGTGATCGTTCGCCAGATGCTCCAGAAGGTCGAGATCACGGAGAGCGGCGACACCATCCTGCTCGTCGGCGAGCAGGTCGACCGCGAGGAAATGGACGAGCTCAATGCCAAGCTCGAAAAGAAGCAGAAGCACGCCGAGGGCCGTCCGGTGCTGCTCGGGATCACCAAGGCGTCGCTGCAGACCCGCAGCTTCATCTCGGCGGCTTCGTTCCAGGAGACCACCCGTGTGCTGACCGAGGCTTCGGTCCAGGGCAAGATCGACACCCTCAACGGCTTGAAGGAAAATGTCATCGTCGGCCGGCTCATCCCGGCGGGTACCGGGGCGGGCATGAACCGGATGCGGATCGCGGCGACCAGCCGCGACGCAGCGCTTCGGGCGCAGCAGCGCAAGCTTCAGGAAGCGCTGATTGCCCCGGACAGTGCAGCCGAGGAGCATGCGGCCGAACTGGCCCAGGGCCCCGAGGCCGCGATCAATGGCGACCCGCTCGAAAGCGTCACTCCGTCGGGCAATGGCACCGATGCCGATGCGGGCGAATATCTGAACGACTGATCGATTGACGTCCGACTAGTCAAGCCCCGCCGACCGCAAGTCGGCGGGGCCATTTCGAAGCCCGAAGCAGCTCATGAAAAAACCCCGCCGGCATTGGCCGACGGGGTCTTTTCTGCAGTCGCTCGACTATTTGTTGATTGCATTCTCGGTCGCGTTGGCAGCGGATCCGAGATCTTCGCCGGCACCGCGAACGGTATTGCATGCGGCAATCACCAGACTTCCGCCAATCAACAACATCATCGTAACTTTGCGAACCATGGGTCACTCCTGCGTTTCAAAAGTCGCGAAGTGACCCTGGCTTCATCAGGTGGCGTTGTCGACGGCGTTGGCGGCCGAATTCACGTCTGAAGCAGCACCGCGAACGGTGTTGCAGGCGGCGACGGCAAGGCTGCCCCCGATAATTGCTAAGGTCACTAGCTTGCGCAACATGCTCTATTCTCCTGTCTGACAACTGAACGAACGCGGCAATGCGCCGTTGGTGCCATCACGGAGCCGAAATGTGTTCAGATTGCAACCGGCGCGGCAATATGAGGGTGCGGATCATAGGCCTCGAAGGCAAAATCCTCCGGCTCATAAGCATCGATTGCCTGTCCTCGATCCGCAATGATCAACGTCGGCAAGGGACGCGGTTCGCGGCTTAGCTGGAGCCGCGCCTGGTCAAGATGGTTGGCATAGAGGTGGACGTCGCCACCGGTCCAAACGAATACGCCCGGCTCGAGCCCGCATTCGCGCGCAAGCATGTGGGTCAGCAGTGCATAGCTGGCGATATTGAACGGCACACCCAGGAAAAAGTCGCCCGAGCGCTGGTAAAGCTGGAGATTGAGCCGCCCCGCGGCGACCTGAGTCTGGAACAGGCAGTGGCACGGGGCGAGCGCCATGCGTTCCAGCTCGCCGGGATTCCACGCGGTAACAATCTGGCGGCGCGAAGCAGGATCGCGCCGAATCAGCGCCACCAATCCTGCGATCTGATCGATATGGCGACCATCGGCGGCCTCCCAATCGCGCCACTGCTTGCCATAGACCGGGCCAAGCTCGCCCGACTCGTCGGCCCATTCGTTCCAGATATTGACGCGCCGCTCCTGCAGCCAGCGTACATTGGTGTCGCCGCGCAAAAACCAGAGTAATTCCACGATAATTGATCGCAAATGGAGCTTTTTCGTCGTCAGCAGCGGAAAGCCCTCGGCGAGGTCGAAGCGCAGCTGGGCGCCGAACAGCGAGCGAGTGCCGGTTCCGGTGCGGTCCATCTGCTCGACACCCTCGTCGATTATCTGCTTCATGAGGGCGAGATATTGCTGCATGATGCTATTCTAGCTGGCGGCTGGCGCGGGTCCATCCCCGATCAGTGGTCCTATCTTCTCCGAAACGGACGTGGTTGAACTGGGCGGTGGCGATAGGCGTGCCTAGCTTGTCGGCATGAAAATCGAACGCACCGGATCGCCCGCGGTCCTTGCCGGACACGCGGCCGCGCAGGCTTTTTTTGCATCCTGCTTCGATCACGGCGCTCAGGCTGCCGAGCAATTGTGGGTGGCGCATCTCGACGACGGGGCCCGCTGCATTCATCTCAGCCGCCACGACGGCAGCGAATCCGACGTGGCGCTGCCGGTGCGCGCGATCATTGCGGATGCCGCGCGACTGGGCAGTGCTGGGATCGTCCTTGCCCACAATCACCCAAGCTGTGACCCCACCCCGAGCGCGGCCGATTGCCGCGCGACGCGAACGCTGGCACGGGCCGGCGAGAGCATCGACATGGCGGTGGTCGATCATCTGGTCTTCGCCCCGGGCGGCGAATGCCGCAGTTTTCGGCGGATGGGCCTTCTCTAACCTTCGGTCGGGCAAGGCTTGATCGCTCCGGGTTGTGGACGCGGTGGCCCGGCCCGGAACGCCATGACATAGGTGTCGGAGCCGGACAGCCTTGCAACTCGCACCGGCAATAGCCCGAGCGCCCCGAGTTCACAGGCCAACTGCCGTGGTGGCATGCCGTGGCGCTCGACCGGCCGGTCGGCATCGACGACGATCACTTCTCCGCCGGGCTTCAAGCCTTCGCGCAAGTGCCACAGAAACGCGTAGGGAGCAGTCACCTCATGGTACATGTGCACCAGGAAAATGCGTTCGAACGAGGCTGACGGAAGGCGCGGATCGTCGGGCTTGCCGAGCCGTACCGAAACATTGTCGAACCCGTCGCGCTGGACGCGCTGGGCGAGCCGGTCGCGCGTTTCGGGAATGATGTCCTGCGCCAGGACGCGCCCACGCGGCCCGACGATCGGCGACAGGCGAACCGTATAATAGCCCTCGCCCGCACCGACGTCGGCGACCGACATTCCGCGGGTGACGCCCGCGAAGCGGATCACTTCATCGAATTCGCCCAGTCGGTCGCGTGCATCTTCGGTCGAAAAGCTGTCCGACACGATCGGCGCAACCTTGCGCTGAGGCTCGGGGAAGTTTGGCGCACTTGGCTCGGCGCGACAGGCCGCCAATGCCAACAGCGCCAGCAGGCCAAGTGCCTTATTCGACATCCTCGACGTCCACTTTCTCGCCAGTGACGCGCTGCGACAAGGCCGCCGCCATGAATCGATCGAGATCGCCGTCGAGCACGTCCATCGGCGCGGTCGAGATCACCCCGGTGCGCAGATCCTTGACCAGTTGATAGGGTTGCAGGACGTAGCTGCGAATCTGGTGGCCCCAGCCGATGTCGGTCTTGGACGCCGCGCTTGCATCGGCTTCGGCCTCGCGCTTCTGAAGTTCGGCCTCGTAAAGACGCGCCTTCAACTGCTTCATCGCCTCGGCGCGGTTCTTGTGCTGGCTCCGCTGGTTCTGGCACTGGACGACGATGTTGGTCGGAATGTGCGTGATACGCACCGCGCTGTCGGTGGTGTTGACGTGCTGCCCGCCTGCCCCCGACGCGCGATAGGTGTCGACCCTAATTTCGCTTTCGTTTATTTCGATATCGATGTCGTCGTCGACTTCGGGATAGACCCACACGCTGGCGAAACTGGTGTGGCGCCGCGCCGAACTGTCATAGGGACTGATCCGGACCAGCCGGTGGACTCCGCTTTCGGTCTTGAGGTTGCCATAGGCATTCTCGCCCTTGACCAGCAGCGTCGCCGACTTGATCCCGGCCTGCTCGCCCGAATGATGGTCGATCAGTTCGACCGTCATTCCGTGGCGCTCGGCCCAGCGCGAATACATTCGCTGGAGCATTCCGGCCCAGTCGTTGCTCTCGGTCCCGCCAGCGCCCGAATTGACTTCGACATAGCTGTTGTTGGCGTCGGCCTCGCCCGCCAGCAGCGCAGCGACCTTGTCGCGTTCGGCGCTGGCCGCGAGGTCCGCGAGCGCTCGGCCGCCGTCGTCGACCAGTGCCTCGTCGCCCTCGGCCTCGGCCATCTCGATCAGTTCGACGGTGTCGGCAAGCTCGGTTTGCATCTTGCGCGTCGCGGCGATCGCTTCCTCGAGCCGGCGGCGCTCGCGCATCACCTCCTGGGCCGCCTTGGGATCGTTCCAAAGCGCCGGATCTTCGACCTGCTCATTCAGTTCCTTTAGCCGCTGGAGCGCGCGGTCCCAATCGAGGAAACGGCGCAGCAGCAGTATCGCGGCCTTGATCTGGTCGATGTGAGCTTGCGCCTCGGCGCGCATTGTATGGGCCTTCGAACATGGGAAAGTGGCGAGAACCGGAGCTAAGTATCTGCCCTAGTAAATCCCGCCCTGGTTTTGCAAGAATTCGGCGCTGTCGATTGGCGCGCGGGGTTCGGCCGGCGCGGCGCGGACGGCCTTGGGGCGCCTCGCAGCCGCGGGTTTGCTCGCTTCGGCCAGGCGCTGCGCCGAAAGCTCGGCGCTTCGTCTAAACGAGCGGCGCGGCTCGGTCTCGGGCTGGAATGCCTCCCATATGACCGATGATTTCGGGTCTTCCTGGACCGGGAACGAGCCATAGACGCGGCGGCCGGTTACCCGATCGATGCGCACCATCCGAATTCCCGGCGGGGCAACGAAAGGGGTCTTGGGCATGTCCTTGAAGGCGACCTCGGCGAATTGCTTGAACACCGGGGCTGCAATCCGCCCGCCCTGGGCATATCCGCCCATCGACCGCGGCTGGTCGTAGCCCAGATATACGCCCGCGACGACGTCGGGGGTGCCGCCGACGAACCAGACGTTGGTCGGGCCACTGGTGGTCCCGGTCTTGCCGAATAGCGGCCGTTCCAGGCTGCGGAGCACGGTCGCGGTGCCGCGCTCGACCACGCCTTCGAGGACATGAACCATCTGGTATGCGGCCTGCGGGTCGAGCAATTGCTTGGCGCGCACGGGCGGCCGCGGCATCGCCTGCCCGTTCCAGTCGGGTGCGTTGCAACCCTCCATGACCGCACAGCGATTGTCGCTGCGATAGATCAGCTTGCCCTGACGGTCCTGGACATAGTCGATCAACGTCGGCTTTACCTCGCGGCCGTGGTTCGCAAGGATCGCATAGGCATTGGTCAGTTTGAGCACCGTGGTGTCCCCGGCGCCGAGCGCGATCGAGAGATAGCGTTCGTAATTGCCGACGCCGAGCTTCGAGGCGGTCGCGACGACTTTCTCCATCCCCGACTGCGAGGCGGCGCGAACGGTCATCAGGTTGCGCGACTGCTCGACCCCCCATCGAAGGGTCTTCGGGCCGGCATAGCCGCCGTCAAAATTCTTGAAGCATTTGTTGCCCAGCCCCGCCCCCTGCCAGACACAGAACGGCGCATCGACCAGGATCGAGGCCGGGGTCATTCCGTTTTCGAGCGCAGTGACATAGACGATCGGCTTGAACGCCGAACCCGGCTGGCGTTGCGCCTGCGACGCGCGATTATAGGACGAGCCGACCACGTCGAAGCCGCCGTGCATCGCGAGCACTCGCCCGGTATCGACCTCCTCGGCGACAAAGCCGCCGCCGATTTCGGGAATCGATCGAAGCGCGTAGCTGTCGGCGCCCAATTGCTTGACGATGATCACCATGCCCGGCTTCAGGAAACCGAATGCCGCCCCGCCGCCGCCACGCTTGGCCTGCTGCGCCGCCGAAGCGGGCAACGCGCCAGTGGAACCGTCGCCAAACCCGATCTCCGCGCTTCGTCCCGACTTTTCGAGTACCACTGCCTTGCGCCAGTCGGGAAAACCGGTGCCAAGTTGCGCGCTCCGGAGCCGTGCCGCCCAATCGCCGTCGGTCGGGATCGACAAGCCGTTGTCGCGCCACCCGCGCCCGCCATCGAATTTGGCGAGCCCTTCGCGGAGCGACTCCGCGGCCGCATCCTGCATCAGGGGCATCATCGAGGTGCGCACCGACAGACCCCCGGCATAGATGCTGTTGGGGCCGTCGTCGGCGGCCTCACCATATTTAGCGAGCAGCGTGCGGCGCACTTCTTCGAGGAAATAGCCGCCTTGCTCGCGGAACTTGGCGTTGCTTCCGTAGCGAATCGTGCCAAGCGGCATTTCGGCCGCGACAGAGCGTTGAGCTTCACTGACGAACCCGTTGCGCGCCATTTCCCGAAGCACGTAATTGCGTCGTTCGAGGGCGCGGCGGGTGGCGCGCACGGGGTCATAATTGCTCGGCGCCTTGGGCAGCACTGCAAGATAGGCCGCCTCGGGCAGGGTCAGCTGATCGACGTCCTTGTCGTAATAAGCGCGCGCCGCGGCCTGAACGCCGTAAGCGTTCCGCCCGAGAAATATCTGGTTGAGGTAGAGTTCGAAAATCTGCTGCTTGGAGAGCGTCGATTCGAGGCGAAAGGCGAGAATCGCCTCGCGCACCTTGCGGCTGACCGAGTAAGCGTCGTCCTGGAGCAGCGCCTTCGCCACCTGCTGGGTGATGGTCGAGCCGCCACGCGCCCGGCCACCGCTGACCGACTTGCGGGTATAGTCGAAAACTGCACCGACCAGGCCGGGATAATCGATCCCGCCATGGCTGAAGAAAGTCTTGTCCTCGGCGGCGATGAACGCGTTGACGACGAGCTCGGGATATTCATCGAAGTCGAGCTTGACCCGGCGCTCGCGGGCATAAGTGCCGATCGGGTTGCCGTCATAGCCGCGGACGTTGGTCGGCAGCGGAGGCTGGTAGGCGAGTAGCTTCTGGGAGCTTGGAAGGCCGGTCGCGAAGAGCAGCCAGACCAGGATGAAGCCGACATAAGCTGCCACTCCGGCCCAGGCGAGGCGGCGGATCCAGCGGCGCTTGAACAAGGGGTTGAGACGAGTCCGGACGCGCTCGTTGAGGCGGACCAGGTCGGGCATGGGGAGGGCGAGGGACGGCATGGTCGATCACGTTCTAGCGGGTTCGGGCGGCGCACGAAAGACGCGCAATGCCATTTCAGGTCACCGGCGCACGCGCAATGCGAGGTCAGCCTCGATCGATTGGGCAAGCGCCAGTACCATCGGCGCTCGGCCGGCATTGCTTGCGAGCCGCGCCTCGTCATCCAAGTTGCTGATGTACCCTGCCTCTATCAACAGCGCCGGGACCTCCGCCCGGCGAAGCACCTCGAACGCTGCAAATTGATGCGGGCGCGGGCGCAGTTCGACCCTGCCGGCGGCACGACGCACGAGCCGCCGTGCGAGCCCCGCCGACTGCTCCATCTGGCCGCGCAGGGCGAGATCGCCGAGAATCGCGCGCAGCGAGCTGTCGGCTTCGCTGTTGAGCGCTTCACCGCTCCGATTCTCCGCCGCCGCGAAGCGCGCCGCCTCGGCGCTCGAGGCGACCTCCGACAGGGAATAGACGGTTGCGCCACGGGCCAGCGGGTTCGGCGCGCTGTCCATGTGCAACGACACGAACAGGCTCGCCCCGACCCGCCGGGCAAGTGCGGCACGCTGATCGAGCGTCAGATAGCGGTCGTCCTCGCGAGTCATCGCAAGCCGCACCCGCCCGCGCTTCTCGAGCAGGTCCGCCAGTTCCCTGGCCATCGCCAGGGTCAATTGCTTCTCGACCAATTGCCCGGAGACCGCGGGTGCACCGGGGTCGCGCCCGCCATGTCCGGGGTCGATCAGCACGATCGGCCGCCCAGGCACCCTCGCCTCGCGGATTCGGACTTCGCGAACCGCTTCGGGCAGCGCGAGGGTCAGCGGGCCGCGCCGGGCCTCGCCGATCAGCACCGACCCAAGCGATCCGGACTGCTCGCCAGTCGGTGCGAGCAGTGCGCCGGTCACGGCCAGCAGCACGCCCGCAATCGCGATCAAACCATATTTCCGGTGGCGCCTCAACGGCTTGCCTCCTCCCCTCGGCCCCGCTTATCGGCCCTCGAGGGTCCCCCCGTCAATTCGCTCATTTGCGCGAAAAACTCCTGCTTCGCGACGGTTGCGGGGCGACGTTCACAATGCTAATCGGGCATGTCCGCCGAAGCTTTCGCGTGGGCGCCGCCGCGACCATCGGCTAGCGGAACCCGTCACAAAACGGGCGAGCAAGTCGATCGGATCCGCGGTTTTCAAGGTTGACGCTGCATGACATCACAGGACGCTTTGCCCAAGCTCAAGATCGAGCATGGCGCCGCGTTCCTCGCGCCGATGAACGCGATGAAGTCAGCAGCAGAGGCATTTTTCGCACATTACACCAGCGCCGATCGGGCGCTGGATCATTCAATCGCGCGCCGCCGGTCGAAGCCGTCCGGCTTGCGCGCCCGGAGAATTTACAATGTCCATGCGCATGCTGATCGACGCGCGCCACCCGGAGGAAACCCGGGTCGCCGTCGCCACTGGAAATCGGATCGAAGAGTTTGATTTCGAGTCCGAGGACCACAAGCAACTCAAGGGAAATATCTATCTCGCCAAGGTGACGCGGGTTGAGCCATCGCTCCAGGCGGCGTTCATCGACTATGGGGGAAACCGCCACGGCTTCCTCGCATTCAGCGAAATCCATCCCGATTATTACCAGATCCCGAAGTCGGACCGCGACGCGCTGCTCGCCGAAGAGGCCGAGCATGCCGCCGAGGAAGAGCGGTTGCGCGGCTCGGACTTCGATGACGGCGACGAAGGGGATGCGGCCGAGCGCCACGCGGACGACGGCGACGATGGCGATGACGAGTCGAACGAGGTCGGAACCGGCTCGGCTCGCTCGCCGGTCGACGAAAGCGCTGCCGACGAACTTCGCCGCAAGCGCCAGAATTTGCGCCGCCGCTACAAGATCCAGGATGTCATCCAGCGCCGCCAGGTGCTGCTGGTGCAGGTCGTCAAGGAAGAGCGCGGTAACAAGGGCGCCGCACTGACCACCTATCTCAGCCTTGCCGGCCGCTATTGCGTGCTGATGCCCAATACCAGCCACGGCGGCGGGATCAGCCGCAAGATTTCGAACGGCGCCGACCGCAAGCGTTTGAAGTCGATCATGTCGGACCTAAATCTGCCCAAGACGATGGGGCTGATCGTGCGTACCGCCGGCCTGTCGCGCACCAAGGTCGAGATCAAGCGCGACTTCGACTATCTCGCCCGGCTGTGGGACGAAATCCGCGAAAAGACGCTCGGCAGCTCGGCGCCAGCGCTGATCTATCGCGACAGCGACCTGATCAAGCGCGCCATCCGCGACCTTTATCACCGCGAGATCGACGAGGTCGTGGTCGAGGGCGACGAGGGCTACAAGGCCGCGCGCGGCTTCATGAAGCTGCTGATGCCGAGCCATGTCCGGCGGGTGAAGGCCTATGCCGACCCCACCCCGATTTTCCAGCGCTATGGCGTCGAGGACCAGCTGTCCGCGATGTACCATCCGGTGGTGCAGCTGAAATCGGGTGGATACCTCGTCATCAACCCGACCGAAGCGCTGGTTTCGATCGACATCAACTCCGGGCGGTCGACTCGCGAGCATAATATCGAGCAGACCGCGTTCGCGACCAATATCGAGGCTGCGAACGAGATCGCTCGCCAGCTCCGGCTGCGCGACATGGCCGGGCTGGTGGTGATCGACTTCATCGACATGGAGCAGTCGAACCACGTCCGCAAAGTCGAGAAAGCGATGAAGGACGCGCTCAAGAACGACCGCGCGCGCATCCAGGTCGGCCGGATCAGTTCGTTCGGGCTGATGGAGATGAGCCGCCAGCGACTTCGCACCGGCGTGCTCGAGGCGTCGACCAAGGCCTGCCCGCATTGCGAAGGCACCGGGCTGATGCGTACCGCCAGCTCGTCGGGGCTGAGCGCGCTCCGCCTGATCGAGGACGAAGCCGCGCGGGGACGCGGCGACCGCATCCTGCTGCGCGCCGGGCGCGAGGCGGCGATCTACGTGCTCAACAAGAAGCGCGCCGAACTTGCCGAGATCGACGAACGCTACGGGGTCACCGTGGAGGTGATGATCGACGAGGCGTTCGAAGGCGCACGGATGAGTGTCGAGAGTTCGGGAGCGCGGCCCGAACCGCAACAACGACCGACGATTACCCCGATCGTCGACGAAGACGATTTCGAGATCGAGGAGGACATCGAGGATCAGGAGTCAGAGCAGGAGGCCGAGGACCGCGATGAGCCCCGCGCTGTCGGCCACTCAGCCGAGCGCGACGAAGAGGAGGGCGGACCACGCAAGCGGCGCCGCCGTCGTGGCGGTCGCGGGCGCAGTCGCCGGGATGGCGAAGTCGAACGCGAAGCTGGCGACCCGGCTGTCGAAGTCGAACGCGAAGCTGGCGACTTGGCGGTCGAGGATGTCCGTCCGGAAGGTGAAGACGAACCGCCGGTGGATGGCGAGGACGAATTGCCCGCAAGAGCCGAACCACGCGGCGAGGACGATGGCGAGGAACGCCCGCGTTCGCGCCGTGGCCGACGTGGCGGCCGCGGTCGGCGCGGCCGATCGGACGTCCCTGGCGAAACCCCGGCAATCGGGGTCGATAGCGACAGCTCGCCAACAGTCGAGGCGCCATTGGCCGAGGAGCCGGCAATCGCCTCGGCCGAGGAGGAACCGCTTGCCGAGGGTCCGAAGGCCCGCCGCCGTCCTCGCGCTCGTCGAACGACCGAAACGGCTGCGGTCGAACCCGCTTTGACCGAGCCCAGGGCAAGGCCGGTTGCGACTGAAAGCGAGCCGGTTGCAGAAGCCGCTTCGGACGCCGGAGAAGCAGAAGTACCGGCCAAACCCAAGCGACGCTCGCGCGCCAAAAAAGTCGCTGCGGACGCGGAGCCGGCTCCCGGGCCCGTTCCCGCCGAGCCCGAAGTGAGCGAAGCGGTCGTCGCCGAGCTGGCGGGGGCCGAGACGGTGCTATCGGCGGGCGGTGCTTCCGCCTCGGCCGACGATCCGGACGGTCTGCGCCGCGGCTGGTGGCAGCGAACATTCGGCTAAACCGCGGGAAAGCACGGATGATGAAGCGGCCCGGCCGATGCCGGACGGGCCGCCTTTCATCGCCGGTTCAGCCGGCGAATGGGACAGGCCGCTGATGATCTTGCAAGCCAGCCGGTTCGCCCGGCTTTTCATGCTGGCGCTCGCGCTTGCATTTGCCGTAGCGCCGCCGGCCGCTGCCCAGTCGATTTTGCGCGACAGCGAAACCGAGCTTCTGTTCCGGGACTTGTCGAGGCCGATCATCGAAGCCGCCGGGCTGCAACCATCGAACGTTCGCATCGTCCTGATCAACGATCCCGAAATCAACGCCTTCGTCGCCAGCGGCCAGGTGGTCTACATCCACAGCGGGCTGCTCACCGCCACCGACAATGCCAACGAACTCCAGGGGGTCATTGCCCACGAATTGGGGCATGTCGTCGGAGGCCATGCGATCCGCATTTATGAAGGTGCCGGCAACGCCGCCCGGATCACCTTATTGTCGCTCGTGCTTGCGGCAGCAGCAGCGGCCGCCGGAGCCGGCGACGCGGCGATGGGCGTGCTCATGGCCGGCCAGCAGGCCGCGATGGGCAGTTTCCTGTCGTTCACCCGCGCGCAGGAATCCTCGGCCGACCTGGCTGGCGCAACCTACCTCGGCAAGGCCGGGATCAGCGGCAAGGGCAGCCTCGCTTTCTTCAAGAAGCTCGAGAATCAGGAATATCGGCTCGCCGTGCCGCAGAAGGACAGCTACGATCGAACCCATCCGCTGTCGCGCGAGCGTATTGCCTCGCTCGAGCAGGTCTACCAGGCCTCGCCAGCCTGGAACCTGCCCACCGACCCGGTTGCGGAGGCGCGCTTCCAGAGGGTGAAGGCCAAGTTGCTCGGCTATGTCGACCCCAAGCGAGCGACCACGCTCTTCCCCGAGAGCGACCAGGGCATTCCGGCCCATTACGCCCGCGCCTATGCCTATCATCTGGGTGCCTATCCGGACAAAGCCCGCGCCGAAGCGGATGCCTTGCTCAGAACCAAGCCCGACGATCCGTTCTTCCTCGAGCTGAAAGGTCAGATCCTGCTCGAGGGCGGAGAGCCCAAGGCGGCGATAGCACCGTTGCGGGAAGCGGTCCGAAATGCGCCTGACCAGCCGATGATCGCGGTATTGCTCGGCCATGCGCTGATCGCGTCGGAAGACCCGAAGAATTTCGCCGAGGCCAAGCAGGTGCTCAAGACCGCGGTCAATCGCGACAATGACAATCCGTTTGCCTGGTACCAGCTCGGGATCGTCTACGACCGCGAGGGCGACCGCGCCCGCGCCAGCCTTGCAACGGCCGAGCGAAGCAATCTCAACGGGGAGACCAAGCTTGCGCTGGCGGCGGCCAAGTCGGCGATGATGGGACTTACTCCCGGCTCATCCGACTATCTTCGCGCCCAGGACATTGCCATGGTGTCCGAGACGCAGCTCAAGAAGGACAAGAAGAAAAAACGATGAGCGACAAGGGATCAGGCTGGGGCGTCGCGATCGGCGGCGGCGTGGTCGGCGCCGCACTTACCGGCACGGCGCTGGTCCTGGCGGCGCCTTCGCTGATCGGCGAGCGCGTGGTGCGCCAGGCGATGCTCGCGCATCCCGACATCCTGGTCGATGCTTCGGACGCGTTGCGCGACCGCCAATATGCGCCGACCGTCGATGCCCAGCGCGCTTCCATCGAGACCCCGTTCCATTCGGGCTGGAAGGGTGCCGCCAAGCCCGACGTCACTTTGACTTATTATTACGACTACGCCTGTGGATATTGCCGCAAGAGCAACCCCGACATTGCCCGGCTCCTTGCCGAGGACAAGGGGCTGCGGGTCGTCTATCGCGAGCTTCCGATCCTCGGGCCGGAAAGTCTTGCAGCGTCGCGGGTCGCGCTGGCGGCCTCGAAAGCGGGCAATTTCCTTGCCTTTCATGACGCACTTTCGGCCGCGGGCCGCCCGACTGCGCAGGCCGTCGCAGCCGCCGCTGCGGTGGCGGGCGTACCCGGCCAGGCGCAGGACGCGGCCGACCAGGAAGCCGAGCTGAAGCGCAATTTCGACGTTGCGGGGAAGCTCGGCGCAACCGGGACACCCTTGTTCATAGTCGGCAACCGCGTGATCAACAGCGCGGTCGGTTATGAAGTCCTCAGGGACGCAATCAAGGATGCACGCTCGACGGGTTGATCGAGCCGCCATGCTCGGCCTGGCGACCCTTGAACCCCTGGGCGATCACGTACCATTCGCTCGACTCCTTGCGGCTCGCCGGGGGCTTGGCGTGCTTGACCGTCGTGAAATGGCGCTTCAGTTCGGCCACCAGCGCATGGTCCGCGCCGCCGGCGAGAACCTTGGCGACGTAGGCCCCGCCGGGCTTGAGCATTTGCGTCGCGAACAATAGCCCCGCCTCGACCAGGCCCATGGTGCGCAGGTGATCGGTCTGGGGGTGGCCGACGGTGTTTGCGGCCATATCCGACAAGATCAGGTCGGCGTCCTCGCCAAGCGCCTCGCGAAGCCGCCCTGGTGCGTCGTCGGTCATGAAATCCATCAGCAAAATCTCGACCCCGTCGATCGGGTCGGTCGGAAGCAGGTCGATGCCGGCGATTTTTGCTCCAGGCGCGCGGCGGCGCACCACCTGGCTCCAGCCGCCCGGGGCAATGCCAAGGTCGATTACCGCCTTGGCCCCGCGCAACAGCCCGAAGCGCTCGTCGAGTTCGAGCAATTTGTACGCCGCGCGGCTGCGGTAGCCCTCGGCCTGGGCCCTGCGCACATAGGGATCGTTCAATTGCCGCGCGAGCCAGCGGTTCGAGCTGGCGGTGCGTCCGCGCGCGGTCTTGACCCTGGTCCGGGCGCCGCCCCCGCCGCGGCTCACAGCACGTAGCCGTCACGCGCCATGAGCGCGCGCAAAATGCCCTCGCGGATGCCGCGATCGGCAATCCCCAATTGCTTGGCCGGCCAGATATCGAGGATCGTCTCGAGGATCGCGCAGCCCGCGACGACCATGTCGGCACGGTCGGCGCCGATGCAGGGCAGCGCCGACCGTCCCGACAAATCGAGTTCCGAGATCATCGTCGAAATCCGGCGCATGTCGCCGACCGGGACGTGCAGGCCGTCGACCGCGCGGCGGTCATAGCTCGGCAGCGCGAGATGGACGCTGGCCAGCGTGGTCACGGTGCCGCTTGTGCCGAGCAGCCGAATATCCTTGGCGTCCTTGGGCAGCATGTCGACGAACCGCCGGAAGCTTCGCCGCGCTCGCTCGCGCATTCGGCCATAAGCGGCCAGCCGGTCCGGGCCCTCAATCGCTTCGCGTCCTTCGGTCTCGGTCAGCGACACCACGCCCCACGGCGCCGACCACCAGGCGATGATCCGCGGCGCATCCTCGCCATGATCGACGAGCACCAATTCGGTCGATCCCCCACCGATGTCGAAGATCAGCGCCGGCCCGCCGCCCGGTTCGAGCAACTTGTGGCAGCCGAGAACCGCCAGGCGCGCTTCCTCCTTGGGTGGGATGATTTCAAGCGCGATCCCGGTTTCGCGACGGACACGCTCGGCGAACTCCTCGCCATTGGCCGCACGCCGGCAAGCCTCGGTCGCGACCGAACGCGACAATACGACGTTGCGCCGCCTCAGCTTCTCTCCGCAAATGGCGAGTGCCGCGATGGCGCGGTCCATCGACGCGTCGCTCAACCGTCCGCTGACCCCCAGCCCCTCGCCAAGTCGAACAATCCGCGAAAAAGCGTCGACGACCGTGAAGCCTTCTTCGCTCGGACGCGCAATCAGTAACCGGCAATTATTAGTGCCAAGGTCGAGTGCACCATACGTGTGGCGAGAGCCTCGGTGATGTTGCCCCCTTTTGGAAGCTACCGGCCGCGGCCCGTTCGAGACCGCCGGCGCCGAAGTGGCGACTTGATGCGCCATGTTTCCAACACGCCCGTTCTATCCTTCATCGCGAAGCTTGCCTTCGCGACTGACTTGGGCCTTCTCTACCCCCAAGCCATGCAGGCACGCAACCGGGCGCCGCGTTGACAGCAAGGCACGACCTTCCTATTCGCCCGCCAATCGCTGCCCGATCGTCTAATGGTAAGACTACGGACTCTGAATCCGTCAATCGAGGTTCGAATCCTCGTCGGGCATCCAGCCAATTCGTTTAACATATTGAAAAGATTTCGGCTTTGAGCGCGGACACTGAGTTGCTCCCTCATTTGCTCCCCACATCGGTGCTTCATTAGGGTTTCGTCCGCTTTCGACCCATTTCGGACATTTGGCCGAGTTATTCTGAACGACCGCTACGCGCCGATTGTGTTGAAAAACTCGAATGGTGGCTCGTTCAGGCCAATTTCGCCGAAATTGCAAAAACTCGCTACGAGCAATATCAGTGACTTAGCTTCGCGACCGACGCTGACAATTCGCTAACAAAGCTCTAAATTCGCGCTCGCCGGACTTTTTCAACACAATCCGCCCATCTCGGTCATTCGCGGGCTCGTTTCAGATACCCGAAAGCGGTAATTCGTTCAGGGAGCGATGCGTCGGCTGAATGCTCCCATCGCGGTCACAGGAGTTACCGGTGATCGCCTCGAAGTCGGTCATTTGTTCAGGTCGGGGCCGACGCTTGTCCGACGCCGCCGCGCGGTGCGAAGTGCGCATCAAGCCTGCGAGCGCCAGTGCGGCAATCAGCCGGATCGGTCCTCGAGGCGGCGCTGGCGAAGATTTGAGCTGCGGTGGAAAACGCAACCACCAGTCGGTGGTTGTAACGTTCGCACAGCGAGCAGGACAGTTCGCTTGGCTTGCCGGCAAGGTCGGTACATAGATCTCCAGCCAATCGACCTTCACGGGACAGGCCCGGCGGTGAGGAGAAATAGTTTAAAGTTGTGTCGAAATCGTGCACATGATCAAAATTGCTGGCCTATTCGGGCACCCAGCGAACAGGAGACAACTATGTGCTTCCGCCTAGTGGCGTTATATGGCGACTAAATCTCAACCGTCAGTCAGCCAGCCGGAGCCGCTGCACTCGGCGCTCGAACCGATGGTCAAGAAGCTTCAATTGTGGAAGCGCTTCAATGCCGAGGAGCTTGCTGCATTATTGGCGCTCCCGCATAAGATCGTCGACGTTGAGCCAGGCGCCTACATCGTTTGCGAGGGGCAGAATACCGATCACTCGTGCCTGCTCATCTCCGGCTTCGCTATTCGCTGGAAAATCACCCGCAAGGGGGGTCGCTCGATCAGCGCGGTTCAAATGCAGGGCGACATCGTCGACCTCCAGAACTCCTTGCTCGTCATTGCCGATCACAGCGTACAGGCGCTGACGCGGGCGAAGATCGCCCGCATTCCGCGCGAGTCCGTCATCGCTCTGGCGTTCGACTATCCGAACATCGGAATGGCGATGTGGTACGATACGTTGGTCGATGCCTCGATCTTCCGCGAGTGGATCTTAAACAACGCCCGGCGCGACGCCCAGATGCGAATCGCGCATTTGCTGTGCGAGTTCGGCGTGCGGCTTGAATCCCTCGGGCTCGGCGAGCGATCGAATTACGAACTTCCGATTACTCAGGAACAGCTAGCCGATGCCACCGGCCTGACCCCTGTCCACATCAATCGATCGCTTCGCGAACTCCAAGAAAGAGGATTGATCGCGCGGACCACACGCTCTGTCGTGGTTAGCGATTGGGTCAATCTGAAACGAGCCGGCGAATTCGACGAGACCTATCTGCATTTGCGAGACGACCAATAGGGTCAGGCCCGCTCAACGTCCGCGATGAGTCGCTATCGGTCCTTCGCGAGGTCTTGAACGAATGGCCGCTTCCCTCCCATCCCTTGATGACAGAAATGGGTCGAAAGAAGACAGTTGATGTTCAGAGTGTACGGCCGGGAGTTAGACGGCGAGCTAACGTTTGCCCGGCGACGAACGGAAAAAGGATGCGGTCCGCCGCGCAGGCGCACAGTCGCCGGGTCGAAACCTTCCGTCATCGCGATATCAATTAACTTAGGTAATTAGCTTAGGTACTTAGCTTAGGCAGGGGCCCCGTGCTCTCCTACTGTGTAAGGGTGGCACGACCCGATCACGCAGCAGCGAGTTAGCTATGAAGATCCTGACACCCCTCGCAATCGCGCTTCTTGCAGCTAGTCAGAGCGCTTTTGCCCAGCAGCCGCCGAACGCGGGCGAGCAGCTTCGGCAAATTCCACCCCCCGTGATGAATGATAAAGTGATCCCGGACATCCGGGTCGAGCGGCAGGCGACGCCGGATCGAACCGACACCGGCGGTGCCACCGTTCGCGTCAAGCGGGTGAGGGTCACGGGCAACACGCGCTTTTCTGAAGGCGACTTGATCCCCGCCGCGAACTTCGCCCTGGATCGCGATCTCACACTGGCCGACCTGCGCGCCGGCGCTGCGAGGATCTCCGCTTTCTACAACAGCAGAGGCTACTTCCTCGCCCAGGCCTATTTGCCCCCGCAGGACGTCAGCGATGGCGCGGTGGAGATCGCGGTGGTCGAGGGTCGTTTCGGCAAGATCGACGTGCGCAACCCGTCCGGCCTCCGGGACGGGCGCGCCAGGCAGGTGCTCAGCGGTCTCGACAGCGGCGATCTGATCGCCAACGGCCCACTGGAGCGGCGGCTTCTGTTCCTGTCCGATATTCCCGGCGTCCGCGTCAAATCCACGCTTTCGCCAGGCAGCGCGGTCGGCACGTCCGATCTCGTCGTCGATATCGATCGGCGCCGCCGGGTGACCGGAAGCGTCGAGGCCGACAATGCCGGCAACCGCTACACCGGAACCTACCGCGCCGGCGGCACGATCAACCTCAACAATCCAACCGGCCTCGGCGATCTTCTCAGCCTGCGCGTGCTCCGTTCGAAAGGCGACCTGGCTTATGGCCGCGCTTCCTATCAGGCGCCGGTAGGCGACGCGACGCTCGGGATCGCCTTCACGCATCTCCAGTACGAGCTTGGTCGCGAGTTCAGGGTTCTCGATGGCGATGGCACGGCCGACATCCTGAGCGTCTTCGGCAGCTATCCGCTGATACGGTCGAGAAGCGTTAACCTCTATGCTTTGGCCGGTGTCGACGCCAAGTCGCTCAAAGACGCGATCGGGGTCGTTTCCACCAAATCCAACAAGCGGCTGGGCGTGGCGACCTTGGGCCTCGGCGGCGACTGGCGCGACGGGATCGCGGGTGGTGGCTTGAACGCCTTTTCGGCAGGTATTGCCGTCGGCGAACTTGACATCCGTAGTTCGGCCGAGCGCGCAGCAGACGCCATGACCGCGCGCAGCGATGGGAGGTTCGGCAAGGTCCAGGGAAGCATTTCCCGGGTGCAGGCGCTCGGCGGGCCGTTGTCGCTGTACGGCTCGGTTCGCGGACAGTTTGCGTTCGACAATCTCGACAGTTCCGAAAAGATCCAGCTCGGCGGCGCTTACGGCGTACGCGCCTATCCCGAAGGCGAAGCCTATGGCGATCACGGCTATGTCGCCACGCTCGAGGCGCGGTTGCTGCTAAACCGTCGCGACCAGGGGCTGCCGGGACAGTTTCAGCTCATCGGCTTCGTCGATGCAGGTGAAGTGCAATTCGCGCAGGATCGATGGTTCCCAGGGTCGAATCGCGCCGCCTTGAGCGGGGTCGGCGCAGGGCTGACCTGGTTCGGTCCGTACGATTTCGTTGTGAGAGGCAGCTATGCGCGCAAGCTGAGCGACGCGAAATCCACCTCGCAGCCCGACAAGGATGGCCGCGCCTGGTTCCAGATCGCCAAGCTGTTCTGATCGCTGGCAGTCCAAGACGCCAGTCTCTTCGAACTAAAAGGAAGTCATCATGCCCCTCGTAAATCAGCCGCCTTTTTCGAACACGCTTGGCCAATCCGCAGTGCAGCCTCCGCGGAGGAGCGCCTTGTTCGGTTCGACGGCGCTGGCGCTGGTGGCGTTCGGTTTGGCCGCGTCGTTCTCCGGAGAAGCGCATGCGCAAGTGGCTCCGATCGGCCAGGCGCCGTCGAGCGGACACGCCCTACCGACCGGAGGCTCCGTGTCGTCCGGCAGAGCCACCGTCACGACCGGACCCACGACGCTGACCGTCGATCAGACGAGCCAGAACGTCGTGCTCAACTGGCAGGGCTTCTCGATCGGCCGGGACAACAAGGTCGTCTTCGTTCAGCCCAACAGCAGTTCGGTCGCGCTCAACCGCGTGCTCGGCCCCGATCCTTCGGTGATCCTCGGAAATCTTTCGGCCAACGGCAAGGTTTTCCTGGTCAACCCGAACGGGGTGCTTTTTGGCCGTGGCGCAACCGTGAACGTCGGCGGCCTCGTCGCATCGACGCTGGGGATATCGGATGCCGACTTCATGGCCGGCCGCTACGCGTTCGAGGGTAGCGGCGGGACCGTGCTCAACGAAGGTGCGATCAACGCGAACGGCGGCTATGTTGCGCTGCTGGGCGCGAGCGTCAGCAACACGGGCGTGATCCAGGCGAACCTCGGCACCGTCGCGCTCGCGGCGGGCGAAGCGATCACGCTCGACGTCGCGGGTGACGGGTTGCTCAACGTCGCGATCGACAAGGGAGCGGTGAACGGCCTCGTCCAGAACGGCGGCCTACTGCGCGCTGACGGCGGGCAAGTGATGATGACCGCGCAGGCGGCTGGCGCGCTACTCAAGACGGTGGTCAACAACAGCGGGATCATCGAGGCCCGCACTCTGGAGAACCGCAGCGGAACGATCAAGCTGCTCGGCGACATGCAGAGCGGCACCATGTCCGTAGGCGGCGTCCTCGACGCCAGCGCG
>Ga0136633_1000907_pt1 | contig 22016 bp, 20 predicted proteins | sample AntDrymeUQ832206_2_FD_105494 | JGI IMG/M metagenome (GOLD analysis project Ga0136633, IMG submission 105494) | Polar desert sand microbial communities from Dry Valleys, Antarctica - metaG UQ83 (22.06) | ecosystem: Environmental > Terrestrial > Soil > Desert | place: Antarctica: Dry Valley...
CCACACCAGGGCGACGAGCGCAGCGGCGAGCAGCAGGATTCCCCCGGACGCCTCGGTCTCGAGGAAGACCCGGACGGACCTGGGGAGCCGGCGCCCTGGAAGCGCGTCGACTTCTGGTCGGTCGGTCTGTGTGGACATGCGGGGGCTCTCCAGGGATGCGAACGGCTCGTCAGTTCGCCGACCAGGCTTCCCGGCACCTCACCACCCGAGTGTGGCCCGTCCATTGTGCCACCAGTTGCCGACGCCGGACCGCCACCGCTACAACCATGGGGTGGCCCATACTTGACCCATGCTCTTCGCGCGGCACAAGAGCCGCCTTCCGACGCCAGAGGAAGCCCTGCGGGGCCGTGACGATCCCATGCCGGTGTCCGGGCGGCATCTGGTGAAGAGCACGCCGCTGCAGCCACCGTTCCCGGAGGGCATGGAGACGGCGCTCTTCGCCATGGGCTGCTTCTGGGGCGCAGAGCGCAAGTTCTGGACCGCCCCCGGCGTGTACACGACGGCGGTCGGCTACGCCGGCGGCACCACGCCGAACCCCACGTACGAGGAGGTGTGCAGCGGGCGCACCGGCCACACCGAGGTGGTGCTGGTGGTCTTCGACCCGGCGGTGACGTCGTACGACGCGCTGCTCCGCATCTTCTGGGAGAGTCACAACCCCACCCAGGGGATGCGCCAGGGCAACGACGTCGGCACGCAGTACCGGTCGGCGATCTACGCGTCGTCGCCCGCGCAGCTGGCCGCCGCCGAAGCGTCCCGCCACACCTACCAGCAGATGTTGGAGAAGGCGGGTCACGGCGAGATCACGACCGACGTGGTCGAGGACACCCGCTTCTACTACGCCGAGGACTACCACCAGCAGTACCTGGCCCGGCATCCCAACGGCTACTGCGGACTGGGTGGCACGGGCGTGAGCTGCCCCGTCGGCCTCGCTGCGGCCGACTGACCGCAATGGCGCCGAGGCGCGCCGCAGCGATCGTCCTGGCTCTCGGCCTGATGGCGACCGCCTGCGCCGACACCGAGAACACCACGGGCTCCCCGACGACGAGCGCCCCGACGACCTCGAGCACTCCCGCCGGCGGGGGCAGTGGTGGCGCGCCGGCCGGCCCCGTCGAGTTGGCGGTCACCGAGGTCGCCACCGGCCTGCAGGTTCCGTGGGCGCTGGCCTGGGATCCGTCCGGGGCGCTGTGGTTCACCCAGCGCACCGGCGCGCTGTCGCGCCTGAACGGCCCGTCCCGGGACATCGCCGGCGTCACGCCCGTGGGCGAGGGCGGGCTGATGGGGCTGGAGATCGACAAGCAGGGCCGTATGTTCGTCATGTACACCTCCGCCCAGGACAACAAGATCGTGCGCCTGGAACCGGACGGCTCCCAGAAGGTGCTCGTCTCGGGGATCGCCCGGGCCGCCATCCACGACGGCGGCCGGCTGCGGTTCGGGCCGGACGGCACGCTCTACGCATCGGCGGGCGACGCCGGCCAAACCGCGCTCGCGCCCAATCCGTCCTCGCTCAACGGGAAGGTGCTGAAGGTCGACCCCAACAACGGCGGCGCCACCGTGTTCAGCCGTGGCCACCGCAACCCCGAGGGGCTGTGCTTCGAGCCCGGCGGGCGGTTCCTCTCCACCGAGCACGGTCCGACCGGCAACGACGAGGTCAACGTGCTCACCGAGGGGTTCGACGGCGGCTGGCCCGGGACCTCAGGCAACGGGATACGCAACTACTCGCCATCGGTGGCCCCCGCCGGGTGCGCGGTGTACTCCGCCGACCTCATCCCTCAGTGGAAGGGGTCGATGCTCTTCGGGACGCTGCGGGGCCAGGGGCTGCGGCGCATCACCTTCGCGGCCGACGGCTCCGTCGCCTCCGAGGAGGTGCTGTACGAGAACATCTACGGGCGCATCCGCGACGTTGCCGTCGGGCCCGACGGCGCCGTCTACTTCACCACCTCGAACCAGGACGGACGGGGGCCGGTCCGCCCCAACGACGACAAGATCCTGAGGATCGCACCCAAGAAGTAGTCGGCGTCGTACACTCGTCTGGGCACCGGACGTGCTCGGTCGCTAGCCTGTGGAAATCCTGGTGCCACTGATGTGGCGCCGCGCGACCTCATGGCCACCGACCTTTCACGAATCCCCGGGGTAACCGCCAAAGGGCGGAATCGACTCGGCACGCGCCACAAAGACAGCTGGACCTTCGGCGCCGCACCTCCGCGGAGCCCCCGCCGACGCCGGTCCCAGATCGGCGGGCGCAGACGGCGCATCCCGGCGGTCACCGCAGCCCTGGCCATCGGCTATGCGGCCGCCGGCGCCTACGGCATCAGCGCCGTGCGCTCGTTCACCCGGGTCAACGTCACCGTGAACGGCCTGACCGACAACGCCATCCTCACCTCGAGCGCCCTGGCCGCCCACGAGATCCGGTTCGCGGTCAAGCCGAACCGGGGCCTCGACCGAAGCACCCTCGAGCTCGACGGCGTGCCCGTGCCCGACGAGAGGCGGCGGGTCCACGAGGCGAGTGTGCTGTGGCAACCGGAGCGGCTGGCCGAAGGCCGCCATGAGATCGTGCTGTCCGTGCCCCGGCCCGGAATGGGCGACGCCCGCTTCCGGCACCGGTTCACCGTCGACGACACGCCCCCGCCCATCGGCGTCCCCCCGCTCCTCGACGCCGCCGGCGTGTGTGACGCGGTCACGGTCCGCGGCCGGGTGGAGCCGTCGTCGACACTCACCCTCGACGGTGCGCCCCTCGCCCACAAGAATGGTTCGTTCGCGTTGGACTATGAACAGCCGCCCGCACGGCCGCTGACCTTGACCGCCACCGACCAGGCCGGGAACTCCACGGCCATGGAGGTAATCGCTCCCGTCCGTTACCCCGGCGGCCAAGGCGTCCATGTGACCGCGGCGGCGTGGGGGTACGAGCCCCTGCGCAAGGGGATCCTGGCCCTCATCGACGCCCGCCTGATCTCGGCGGTGCAGCTGGACCTGAAGGACGAGGGCGGCATCGTCGGCTACGACTCCCGCAACGCCATGGCCAACCAGATCGGCGCCGTCCAGCCGGAGTACAAGCTCAAGGAGACGGTCGCCGACCTCAAGCGGCGGGGCGTCCGGGTGATCGGGCGGGTCGTCGCCTTCCGCGACGCGCCGCTCGCCACCTGGGCCTGGAACAACGGGCGGCGGGACTGGGTCGTTCAGACCCCGGGCGGGAAGATGCTCGACGCCTATGGGGGCTTCAGCAACCCGGCCCATCCCGAGGTGCACCGGTACAACCTCGACATCGCCCTCGAGGCGGCTGACGCCGGAATCGACGACATCCTCTGGGACTACGTCCGCCGGCCGGAGGGCGACCCGGCCACCATGGTCATCCCCGGCATCCCGGGCCAGGTCGACTCGTCGTCCACCGCCGTCGTCAACTTCCTGAGCACGACCCACGCCGCCCTGCGGGAGCGTTGCGTCTACCAAGGGGCCTCCGTCTTCGGCATCGCCGCCGACCGGCCGGACGCGGTAGGGCAGGACATCCCCCGCATCGCCCGGCACGTGGAGTACATCGCGCCGATGCTCTATCCGTCGCACTGGGTGAATGGCGAGTACGGGGTGACCAACCCCAACAAGCAGCCGTACGACATCATCAAGGCCACGCTGGCCGACTTCCAGGTGAAGACGGCGGGGACAGGTGTCGCCCTTGTCCCGTGGCTCCAGGACTTCAGCTACGGGCACCCGTACGGGCCCGCCGAGGTCAAGGCCCAGATTGACGCCTCCGCCAGCCTGGGCGTGCGCGATTGGCTGCTCTGGAACGCTGCCGTGGTCTACACCACCGGCGCTCTCGACCCATCCCGGGTGGCGCTGCGCAACAAGTAGGTCAAACGACTCAAGTTCCTCGCCGCGCGTGCCGACGACGCAACCGCCCTGCATGGAGTGATGGAGCGTCACTTGAGAAGAAGCAAGTACGTCGGGTTCCTTGTCATCAGCGTGGGAATCATCCTGATGGTCGGTGCTGCGGTCCTACCGGTCGGCCCGGCCAGCGAGCGTTTCGGCCCCTTCCAGATCGACATACGGGGCGACAGTTGCGGTCCCGCCGGATATGTCGTGTATCGGGGAGGGAACGAGTTCTGCGAGTCCGCCGCCACACGGCGGCTGCTCACCACCACCGGGATCAGCCTCCTGGTCGTCGCCCTGGGCATGGCGCTGTACGCCGGCCCGTCCGAGCGTGGAGGTTCGATGGTGGTCGTGAAGCCGCTCGCCAGGGCGCGCCGAGCCTCGCTTCGCAGCCCAGGCGGTCGACGGTAGAGCCCGGTTGATCACCGGCTGGGCTGCGGTAGAAACTGTCGCCATGAGCGACCAAGAGGTTCCCGAGCCCGACGCCGTCGAGCAGGCCCGGCCCGTGGCCGACACCGCAGGGTTCCTGGCACCAACGCTTGAGCCCGAGGTGCCCGAGGCCGATGCCCTCGAGCAGGCGATGGAAGCGCCAGTCGACGAGGAGGACGCCCAGCGCTAGCACAGAGCGGACCCTCACAGCCGGCTGTGAGGGCCTGGTGGCCGACGACGAGGAGTACATCCGGGACCTGGTCTCCTCTGCGCTGCGCATCGCCGGGTTCGAGTCGATGACAGCCACCGACGGGTCCCGGGCCCTGGCTGCGGTGGCCGCCCATCGCCCGGACCTCCTGATCCTCGACGTCGGCATGCCGGGCATCGACGGGTTCGAGGTGGACGCTGACCGTGCAGGGCACCACCCTCACTGCGGCCTCGATCAACGCCAACCTCACCGGCATCACGACGAATGACTCCCGGCGCAACGACGCCGTCCAGCGAGCGCTGGCCACAAGCCGCTACCCGAGTGCGGCGTTCGTGCTGACCAAGCCGGTCGACGTGGGTGGGGTGCCCGCCGGGGGCCAGCGCATCACCGCCCCGGCCATCGGCGACCTCACGATCCGTGGCGTGACCCGCCAGGTCACCCTCGACCTCGAGGCCCAGCTGCAGAGCGGTGTCCTGGTGGTGGTCGGGTCCACCGACGTGGCCTTCTCAGACTACGGGGTGACCGCTCCGAGCGCCCCGATCGTGGCGAGCGTCGACGACCACGCGGTCGTGGAGGTGCAGCTCTACTTCACGAAGCAGTGACCAGTGCCGACCGGAACGGCGGCGCGTCCCACACGTCGACCACCCGGTCGAGCGGAACGAAGGTGTCCTCCCCGTCGGCGACCACCCACAGGGTGTTCTGCCGGGCCAGGACGAGGGGAACGGGGCCCAGGACCGACCCGTCGGCCAGGGACACGTTGACCGTCCGCCCTTCGAGCTTCCGCACGTCGAACTGGTTCCTCGTCTGCATGCCCACAGTGTGCGCCGGGCGTCGGGGCCGGCGAAACTGTGGTGGCACCCGTTTCCCAGAGGGGTGCTGGCCGAACCTTCCAGGGGCTATCCCAGCTTGGCGCGGAGGAACTCCAGCGTCCGGACCCACGCCTGGCGGGCCGCCTCGTCGTCGTGGACCTCCGGCCGGGTGTCGTTGAAGAACGCGTGGCTGGTGCCCGGATAGCTGAAGATGCGAACCTCCTTGCCGAGCTCCTGCAGCTGCTCCTTGAAGGCGGTCACGGCCTCGGCCGACGCCATGTCGTCGTGCTCGGCGTAGTGACCCTCCACGGCAGCGGCGAGGGCCGACCAGCTTGGCTGCGCGCCATCGGGCGCCAGCCCGTAGAAGGGCACGACGGCCCGGACGGCGTCGGGCCGCAGGGTGGCCAGCCACAGGGCTAGCCCTCCACCCATGCAGAAGCCGACCACGGCCACCCCATGGCCCCGCACCGAGGAGTGGTCCTCGAGGAAATCGACCGCCCCCGAGAGGTCCTTCGCCGCCCGCTCGAGGTCGAGGGCCATGAGCGCCTTGGCCGCCTCGTCGGGCTCCTGGTTGGGAACCGTCCGGCCGTGATAGAGGTCGGGTGCCAGCGCAGTGAACCCCTCGGCGCTGAAGCGGTCGCACACGTCGACGATGTGGTCGACTAGCCCCCACCACTCCTGGACCACCACCAACCCGAGACCGGCGCCCTCGTGCGCCGGGGCCAGGTAGCCGCCACCCGTCGTGCCGTTGGTCGGGAACTCCACCATTTCGCCCATCGCCAGTGTCTACCCCGACGCCCCGCCGGTCAGCTCCGGTGCGTCCGGGCAATCGACCCGGTCGAGGGCGTCGGCGGGCGCCTGCGGACCTTCGGGGCCGACCACGGCCGTGGCGAGCTCGATGGGAACGACCTCCCAGTCCGCGTCCCACGGGTTGCCCAGGGCCGTGACCTTGTCGACCATGGTCGCCCACAGGCGGGCGGGCAGGATCCGGCCGGCGCCGGCGACGACCCACACGGGGATCTGTTCGGTGTAGGCGACGGCGGCCGCAGCCCGGGAGCCCGTGACGGCCAGGAAGCCGCCGGGGCCTACGGCAGAAGCGTCGAGGAGGACCAGGGTGCTCGACGCCACGGCGGCGCCGATGCCCGCCTCCGGCACCAGGTCGGCCTCCGACCCGGCCCGGTCGAGGGCGGCCACGAGGGGGGAGCCGTCGCCCAGGGCGTCGACGACGAGCACCCGGGCGTCGCCGCGCATGCGCAGGGCCTCGGTGACCTGCTCCGGCCACCCAAGGACCGTCAGGACGGCGTCGTCGGGCAGCGAGGCGGCCACGACCGCGGGGGTCTCGTCGATCCGCAGCAGCTCCGCCGACCGCCAGGCCTCCCTCTCGGGATCGGCGGACGACACCACGCGCGCCGCCAGCCACCACAGTGGGCCAGACGCCGACTGGCGGTCGACCAGGCGCCGGCAGGCCATGACCAGGGCCCGGGGGTCGTCGGCGCAGCCGGCCAGGGCCGCCGCCGCCTCCCTGGCCAGGAGGCCGGGATCCTCGCCCGACGCCCGGGCCACCATCCGGAGCCGCTCCATCGGGTGCACAGCGCTAGTGGCCTGGCTTGAACACCATGAGGACCAGGATGACCACCCAGAGCACGTTCACGATGGCGCCGATCGTGGCCGCCTTCTTGGCCAGCGCCTGCATCTGACCGGACTGGGCGCCCCCGGCGCCCTGGCGCATGGCCACCATCTTCCGGATCGTCGGCACCTGGATACCGGTGGCCAGGCCCATCAGCACGATGTAGAGCAGGAACGACAGCGAGATCCACGCCTCGCTGAACTTCCATGTGTCGTCGCTCAGAAGGATCAGCAGGACGCCGAGGATCGGGGTGGCGACGACGCCGACGGTGGGGATCCTGCCGGTCACCAACAACGTGGTCTCGGCTATGACCAACCCCTCCGGTCCGGGCCGCTTCCCGGCCTCGTTGCCGTAGAAGCCGGCGATGAACATTCCCCCGAAACCGATGATCACGGCGAGGATGTGCAGCACCAGCACCAGGTTGTAGAGATCCTCGTCGACGCCCATGGCAGCCTCCCACTTCGCTCACCCGAACATAGTTGGGTTACCTTCACCCCGCAGTGGCAACGAATCCCGCTCCTGATCTGAACCTCGTCCCGATCACCGGTCGCAGCCGCACCGTGCGTGAGTCGCTGACGACCTTCCACCTGCTGTTCGTGGCCGTCGACCCCGCCGGCCTGCGCAGCCGATGGATCGTGCCCACTGCGGCACGCGTCCTGTTCGAGTACGAGCAGGCCGACTGCCGGGTGGCCTGGCTGGTAGCCGGCGACGCCACCGACGCCCGCAAGCTCCTCGGCCGGTGGGCCAGCGAGATCATGACCTTCGTCGACCCCGAGCTGACCGCCATCAAGGGGTTCGGCCTTCAGACGCTCCCGGCCATCGTCCACGTGGGCATGGACCTCACCGTCGTCAACGCCATCGAGGGCTGGGAGCCCATGGCCTGGCGGGAGCTGACCACCGAGCTGTCCCGCCAGATGTCGTGGAGCCGTCCCCACATCCCCGTCCCGGGCGATCCCGGGGCCTTCGAGGGCTCTCCCTTACCTCGGGTCTGAGAAGGTCCCGCTGGTCAGGTTGAGGGCGGCCAGGACCAGCAGGGAGGTCGGCGCCTCCCGGAGCTCACCGAGGACGTAGGTGGAGCGGTTGACCGTCTCCAGGGCGGACGTCACGGAGCGGGCGCCCACCTTGCGACGCCTGAGCTCCGAAGCCAGCGCTGTCGCATGGACCTGCACGAGGGGTCGACCTCCTTGCCCGAGGGTGTCACTCCACCCTCCGCTACCGGCCCTGTGGAGCACAAGAGCCCAAAGCTGTGTATAGCTACAAGACCCCGCCGCGGGTCATGGCCTCGACGTCGAGGATACGGTCGACCTCGCCGGGGCGGAGCAGGCCCCGTTCGATGACCACCTCCCGCAGGGTCTTGCCCTCGGCCGTGGCCTGGCGCACGACCTTCACCGCCTCCTCGTACCCGATGTGGGGGTTCAGGGCGGTGGCGATCGCCGAGGACGACTCGGCGTTGATCCGGCAGCGCTCCACGTCGGCCACCAGTCCGGCCACGCAGCGATCGGCCAGCAGGCGGGAGACGGTGGAGAGGAGGTGGACGGACTCGAGGAGGTTCCGGGCCATCATCGGCATGGCCGTGTTGAGCTCGAAGGCGCCGGCGGTGGCGCCGAAGCCGATGGCGGCGTCGTTGCCCACGACCTGGGCCGCCACCTGGTACACCGCCTCGGGGATCACCGGGTTGACCTTGGCCGGCATGATGGAGCTGCCGGGCTGCAGGTCGGGGAGGTGGATCTCGGCGATTCCGGCCCTCGGCCCGCTCCCCATCCATCGCAGGTCGTTGGCGATGCGGGCCAGGGTGAGGGCGACGGTGCGCAGCGTGCCCGACGCCTGGACCACCGCCTCCCGGCCCGACTGGGCCTCGAAGTGGTCGTCGGCCTCACGCAGGGGCAGCCCGGTGGCCGAGGCCAGCCGCTCGATCACCCCCCGGGCGAAGAGGGCGGGGGCGTTGATCCCGGTGCCGACCGCCGTCCCGCCGAGGGCCAGCTCGCACAGGTGGGGCAGACTGCCCCGCAGCCGGTCGACGCCGTGCTCCACTGCAGTGGCGTAGCCGGCCAGCTCTTGGCCGAGTGTGACCGGAGTGGCGTCCATGAGGTGGGTCCGCCCGGCCTTGACCACCGATGCGTTGTCGGCCGCCTTGTGCCGGAGGGCGCTGGCCAGGTGCTGCAGGGCGGGGACGAGCTCCCGCTCGATCGACGTGGCCGCAGCCAGGTGGATGGCCGTCGGGAACACGTCGTTCGACGACTGGGACGCGTTCACGTGGTCGTTGGGGTGGACCGCCCGTCCCAGCCGCTCGGACGCCAGGTGGGCGATGACCTCGTTGGCGTTCATGTTGGACGAAGTCCCCGAACCGGTCTGGAAGACGTCGATGGGGAAGTGCTCGTCCCAGCGACCGGCGGCCACCTCGGCGGCGGCGGCGGCGATGGCATCGGCGACGTCGCCCTCCACCACTCCCAGCCGGGCGTTGACCACCGCCGCGGCCCCCTTGATCGCCGCCAGCGCCGCCACCAGCCGGGGGTCGATACGCACGCCGGAGATGGGGAAGTTCTCGGTGGCCCGTTGGGTCTGGGCCGCCCACTTGGCCCACACCGGGACCGCCACCTCTCCCATGGAGTCGTGCTCGATGCGGGTCTCGGGTTCCTGTGCCATCCCGCCGGACCGTATATCCAAAGTCTTGCGCCTGTGGACAAGCGGGTCTAGGGTTCGGCGAACCGAGAAGCCCCCCGGCGACAAGTGAGGCAGATGACCCCACGGCACCGGCGGCTCGGCGTACTCGTCGGGATCGCACTGCTATTCCCAATCGTGACGGCGCCGGCTTCCTTCGCCGACCCCCTCGCCGAGAAGCGGGCGGAGGCGGCGCGCATCCAGGAGCAGCTCGACCGGCAGGGCGAGAAGGTGAGCGTCCTGGCCGAACGGTCGAACCGTGCGCAGCTGAAGGTGTCCGAGGTCGCAGGGTCCCTGTCGAAGACCGAGGCCGAGGTGGCCCGCTCCGACCAACGCCTGCAGGAGGTGCGGGGGCGCCTGGCCACCGCCGCGGTGCTGGCCTACGTCCACGGCGGGAGCAACTCACTGATCTCCACCCTGGCCCGGGGCAGCCAGGACGACATGGTCGTGCGTACCCAGTACCTCCGGATCACCGCCGCCGACCAGCGCCGGGTGATCGGCGAGGTCCGGTCGGCCAGGCAGGACTTCGAGCTTCGCCGGACCCGGCTCGACAGCGAGCGGAAGGCGGCGGCCGACGCTGCCGAGGTGGCGGCGTCCGCCAGCCAGCAGGCCCTGGCGGCCGAGGAGGCCCAGCGGGCCGTCCTGGGCCGGGTGACGGGCGAAATGAGCGACCTCGTGGCCGCCGAGCAGGCCCGTCGGGAGGCGGAGGAGCTCCGCAACCGTCCCGCCCCCGTCGCGACGATCGAAACGACCCGGGCCCCGGAGGGTCCCAGGATCACCGAGCCGCCGCGGGTGCCGACGCCAGCCCAACCCCAGTCACCGCAGGTCCAGGCCCAGCCGACGACCACCGTCGCCGCCACCCAGCAGGCGGCGCCGGCGCCGGCATCGGGCAAGGGGGCCATCGCCGTGGCCGAGGCCCGCAAGCATCTCGGCAAGCCCTATGTCTACGGGGGCTCGGGCCCCGACAACTTCGACTGCTCCGGCCTCACCGCGTGGGCGTGGAAGGCAGCCGGCGTGAGCCTGTCCCACTCGGCCTACACCCAATGGTTCGAGACCACGCGGGTGCCCGTCGATGCCGTCCAGCCCGGTGACCTGCTGTTCTTCGGCAAGGACGGCGTGGAGAGCATCCACCACAACGCCATCTACATCGGCGGCGGCGACATGATCGAAGCGTCGCAGACGGGCACGCCGATCCGGATTCGTGGCTGGCGGGGCGGGGACCTCGTGGGCGCCGGCAGGCCGGGCTGAGCCCCAACCCCAGCCACAACCACAACCACAACCACAACCCGGGCGACACCCCGCTGTTCACCCAGGAGTTCTGGGACGAGCGCTATGGGTCCAAGGACTCGGTCTGGAGCGGTAGCCCGAACCAGCGGCTGGTGGAACAGGTCCCCGACCTGGCCCCCGGTACCGCGCTCGACGTGGGCAGCGGCGAGGGAGCCGACGCCATCTGGCTGGCGTCGCAGGGATGGCAGGTCACCGGGGTCGACGTGTCGACTGTGGCGCTCGAGCGGGCCGCCCGGCGGGCGGCCGGGGCCGGCGTCGACATCGCGGCGCGCATCCTGTTCTTCACCGCCGAGCAGGTCGCAGCCACGCTCGACCCTGATTCCTGGGAGATCGTGCTGGCCGCGACGCTCGCGCGTCGGGCCCGGGACCCCGAGGGTCGACAGGTCACCATCCACGACGCCGTGCTGCACGCCCGCCGGCTGGCGGCCTAAGCCTAAGCCCTACCTCGTGGCCCGTATGACGACCACGGCCATGTCGTCGGACAGGTCGGGACTGTGGGCGAGCGCGGCCACCTCGATCCGGCGGGCGATCCCGGCCGCGCTGCGGCCGGCGCAGGCGGACAGGGCGGTCACCAGGCGGTCCTGGCCGAACTGGTCCCCGGCGCGGTCCCGGGCCTCGGTGACTCCGTCGGTGTAGAGGACGAGTGCGTCACCCGGGTGCAGAACCAGGGCGACATCACGGAATCCGGTACCCGGCAGCATGCCGAGCAGCATTCCCGACGACCCGTCCAGAACGCTGACCGACTCGTCGTCGTGGAGCACCATCGCGGGTGGGTGCCCGCCACCGGCCAGCACCACCTCGAGACCGCCGGGCGCCGGTGTGAGCCGCACGACGACGGCGGTGAGGAAACGGTCCTCGACCGCCTGGCGGAGCAGGGCGTCGTTGAGCCGGAGCAGCACGTCGGCGGGCCCGGCGGCGTCCGGTGCGATGGCGCGGATGCTGTAGCGGGCCACACCGGTGATGGCGGCCGCGTCGGGCCCTGACCCCGACACGTCCCCGAGGACGACCGTCCACCGCCCCCCGCCGAGCGAGAAGGCGTCGTAGAAGTCGCCGCCCACGTCGGCCCGCCCGGCGGGTCGGTAGCGGGCCGCGAGGTCCACCCCGGGGATGCGGGGCAGGACGGGCGGTAGGAGGGTCGCCTCGAGGGCGGATGCCACCCGATCGCGGTCGGCCACCACCTGCGCATGGGTCATGGCGGCCCCGAGGTGGGTGCAGAGCCCGGCGGCGAGCGCCTCGGCCTCGGCGCCGAAGGCATGGGGCCGGGGATGGCCGAGGTACAGGATGCCGGCCAGCTCCCCGTCTCCGGTCGGCACGGGGGCGATGACCCAGCTCCGGACGAGCCGCCCGTCCGCCAGCGTGCCGTAGACCCGGCTGAGCCGGTCGTCGCGCGCCCACGCGGCGACGTCCGCCACCGTGTGCGGCTGCCCGTGCATCCGGGGTCCGGCCAGCAGTGGCGCACTGCCGACGTCCGGCCGCTCGGCGAAGTCCGCCCAGGACACACCGGTGAGGATCGGTGCACCGTCGGTCTCGGTGGGGACGTAGAGGGCGAAGCGGGCTCCCGTCAGCTCCCGGCACGCCTCCGCCACGCCGGCCACCAGCGCTCCGGGCTCCTGTTCGGCCAGCAGGCCGGGCAGGCGGGCGATGAGGTCGAGGAGCCGTCGCCGCTCGACGAGAAGCCCGTCGACGGCGGCGCGCGCCGTGCGCAGGGCCTCCTCGTGGCTCGTGACGGCTCCAGATTCGGGATCGCTCACCGCGTTTCCCGGTCGCTGCGCTCGCCGGCCCTCGAGGCCCAGCCGGCGGAGGCCGCCGCTTCGCTCACCGACGTCGCCTGGCCACGTCGAACCACACCGTCTTGCCGCCGCCGCTGCGCCGCAGCGAACCCCACCGGTCCGAGTAGCCCGAGAGGATCGACATGCCGCGGCCAGAGGTGTCCGACGGCCCGGCGTCGCGCGGCGTCGGATGGGCCTCCGAGGTGTCGCTCACCTCCACGTGGATCACCGCCGGGCGGACGTGGACCATGACCTGGGGGCTGCTCGCAGCGTGGACGACGGCGTTGGTCACCAGCTCACTGACGCACAGGACGATGTCCTCGATCCGATCGGAGTCGGTCCAGCCGTCGAGCGTGGAGCGGACGAGGCTGCGGGCCTCGCCGGCGCTGCGCAGGTCCGCGGGTAGGCGTTCCGACGCCTTGGCGAGCACCGCCTCGAGCCGCTTCACGACCCGGGTGACGTCGGAGATCGCGGCCGGCAGATCGGTGGGCGCCAGGTCCTTGCCGATGTAGCCGACGGCGCCCGCAGCTGCGGCCACGACGGCCAGCTCCTCGGATGGGCCGCTGGAGACAAGGACCACGCGGGCGGGAGCCAGCGATGGGAGCGCGGCGAAGGCGCCCGGCGCCGACACGTCGAGCAGGACCACATCGGGCTCGGCCCGGGCGGTGATGCCGCCGGCCTCGTCGACGTCGGCCGCCTCGAGGACCGGCGCGTACCCCTCGGTGCCGTCGAGGCCGAGCCGGACGAGGAGCCGGTAGTCCGGGTCGGCGGACACCACGAGCACGGTCGTCACCGGCGCACGGCCGGAAGGGTGAAGCAGATCGAGGCCCCGGACTCAGGTGGCCCGCACCAGATAGCCCCGCCGTGGCCCTCGACGATGCGCCGGGCGACCGCGAGGCCCGCCAGGTCGGGGTCCCCGCCGCCGTCAGGCGGCTCACCCAGGGGAAGGAGGGTGAAGAGTCTCGGCCGCAGCTCGGCCGGGATCGGCGGGCCGTCGTAGGACACCGTGACCGTGACCAGGACGGGCCCCGGTTCCGCCCCGGCATGGATCGTGAGCGGGGACCCGGCGCCGCGGCGCACCCCGAATTCGATCAGGTGGCCGAAGAGCTTGACCAACCTCGCCCTGTCACCTCGGACCTGGGGCAGACCGGAGGCGACGACCGTCACGGCCGCAGCGTCGAGCTCGCCGGCCTGTGCCCCCGCGGCCTCGGCCACCGCCTCGTCGAGGAGTACCGGTGTCAGCTCGAATCCCTCCCCGGACGCCCGGGCGTACTCGAGCAACGCCGCAACCCGCTCCCGCACGCGGGCCACGTTGACCTCGGCCCGGGTCATGAGCTGGCCGGCCTCCTCGCCAAGGTCCTGGCCGTGGCGGGCCACGAGGAGGTCGAGCAGCCCGGCCACGTTGTCGAGCGGCTCCTGGATCTCGATCGCCGCGGCTGCACCGAGCCGCTCGAGAGCGGCGTTCGAACGCTCGAGCTCCGCGTTCAACCTCTCGACCTCCACGAGCTGCCGCGCCAGCTCGGCCCGCTGGCGGTCGAGCTGGTGGCCCTGGCCCCACAGCTCCAGGAAGATGGCGACCTTGGCCCGCAGCGACTCGGGGTTGAAGGGCTTGTACACGTAGTCGACCGCGCCGCTGCGGTACCCCTGCAGGTGGTGTTCGGCCTCGCCGCTGATGGCGGTCAGGAAGATGATCGGGACGTTGCGGGTCTGAGTCCGGGCTTTGATGAGCCGGGCGGTCTCGAACCCGTCCATGCCCGGCATCTGGACGTCGAGGATGATGACTGCGAAGTCGCCCGAGAGCAGGGCGCGCAGGGCTTCGTCCCCGGAGCCGGCCCGGACCAGCTCCGCATCGAGAGGGTCGAGGACGGCCTCCAGCGCCAGCAGGTTGTCCGCCCGGTCGTCGACCATGAGCACGCGTGCGCGCGTCATGGGACCGCCAGGGGCGCCGGCGGCCGTGTTAGTCGTGCTTTGACCGCCGGTGGCCGCAGCCGCCGCCGAAGGCGGCCCCCCCGGCTGCCGGCGAGAGGGGTGCCGGCGGAGGACGGCCGGCTCAGCCGGACGGCCGGAGCTCGATCAACTCGGTCGAGCGGAGCGAAGCGAGCGAGACCGAAACTCACCGGTGCAGCCAGACACGAAGGGTGTCGAGCAGCTGTTCGATGTCGACCGGTTTGGTCACGTAGTCGGACGCACCGGCGGCGAGGGACTCCTCCCGGTCGCCCCGCATGGCCTTGGCCGTGAGGGCGACGATCGGCAGCTCGTCGAAGCCGTCCCGCTCGCGGATGCTCCGGATGGCCTGGTAGCCGTCCATGTCCGGCATCATGATGTCCATCAGCACCAGCTCCACGCCCGGCGTGGAGGTGAGCAGGTCGATGCCGAGGCGCCCGGAGTCGGCGCAGAGCACCTCGAGGCCGTGCTCCTCCAGGGCGCTGCTGAGGGCGTAGAGGTTACGGACGTCGTCGTCGACCATGAGCACCTTCCGGCCGGAGAGATCCGTCGCCCGGTTCACCGGGCGGCGCAGGCCCGATGTGCTCACTCCCCGGTCCGCCCGCGCAGTCGGCAGCGTGGAAGGCACCGTCGACGTCACGGGCAGGAGGAGCGAGAACGTGCTGCCCTCGCCCGGCGTGCTGGTGACCTGGATCTCGCCGCCAAGGATGCGGGCGATCTCCCGGCTGATCGACAGTCCGAGACCGGTGCCGCCGTAGCGGCGGCTGGTGGTGCCGTCGGCCTGCTGGAACGCCTCGAAGATGACCATGAGCTGGTCGGGCTTGATGCCGATGCCGGTGTCGGAGACCGAGAAGACCGCCACATCGGCGGCGGCGGAGAGCTGGGGGTTGGTGAAGCGGGCGCCCGCCGGAGCCCGGCCCACCCGCAGGGTGACACGCCCCCGCTCGGTGAACTTGAAGGCGTTGGAGAGGAGGTTCTTCAGGATCTGCTGCACCCGGTGCTCGTCGGTGGTGAGCGACTCGGGGGCGCCAACGTCCGCCGTGACCTCGAGATCGAGCACCTGCTGGTCGGCGATCGGCTGGAACACCTGCTCCAGGTCGTCGCAGAGCGACTGCACCCGGACGGGCGCGATCGCGATGTCCATCTTGCCCGCCTCGACCTTGGACAGGTCGAGGATGTCGCTGATCAGGTTCAGCAGATCGTTGCCGGCGTCGTAGATGCTGCCGGCGAACTCCACATGGCGGTCGCTCAGGCTGCCGTCGGTGTTATCGGCCAGGAGCCTGGCCAGGATCAGCAGGCTGTTCAACGGCGTCCGCAGCTCGTGGCTCATGTTGGCCAGGAACTCGGACTTGTACTTGGACGACAGGGCCAGCTGCTCGGCCCGCTCCTCGAGCTCCCGGCGGGCCAGCTCGATCTCGGCGTTGGTGTGCTGCAGCTCCCGCTGCTGGCGCTGCAGCTCCTCCGACTGGCTCTGGAGCTCCTGGGCCAGGCTCTGGGACTGCGCCAGCAGCTCCTCGGTCCGCATGGTGGCCATGATCGTGTTGAGCACGATGCCGACGGTCTCCACGATCTGGTCGAGGAAGGCCCGGTTGACGTCGGTGAACGGCCGGAACGACGCCAGCTCGATAAGGGCGAGCACCTGGTCCTCGAAGACGACCGGCAGGACCACGACGTTGAGCGGCTCGGCCTCGGTGAGACCGGTGCTGATGCGCGCCGCGCCGGTGGGCACGTCGATCAGGATCGTCTTCTTCTCCAGCGCAGCCTGGCCGACCATCCCCTCGCCGATGCGCCACGTGCCCGGCATCCCCGAGCTGGAGCGGTAGCCGTATCCGGCGATGAGCCGGAAGAGCGTGTCGTCGGGGTCGGCGCCCGGCTCGGCCATGAAGAAGGCGCCCTGCTGGGCCTTCACCAGCGGTGTCAGCTCGCTCATGATGAGCTGGGAAAGGGCCCGCAGGTCGCGGTGGCCCTGGAGCATGGCGCCGATGCGCGCCAGGTTGGACTTGAGCCAGTCCTGGTCCTGGTTGCTCCTGGTCGTCTCCCGGAGGGTGACGATCATCTGGTTGATGTTGTCCTTGAGGTCGCCGACCTCGCCGGCGGCGTCGACGGTGATGGTGCTTGTCAGGTCGCCCTGGGTGACGGCGGTGGCGACGTCGGCGATCGACCGGACCTGGGTGGTCAGGTTGGAGGCGAGCTGGTTCACGCTCTCCGTCAGGCGCTTCCACGTGCCCGACACGCCCTCGACCTCGGCCTGCCCGCCGAGCTTGCCCTCGGTGCCCACCTCCCGGGCGACCCGGGTGACCTCGGCGGCGAAGGCCGACAGCTGGTCGACCATCTTGTTGATGGTGTTCTTGAGCTGGAGGATCTCGCCCCGGGCGTCGACGGTGATCTTCTGCGACAGGTCCCCCTGGGCCACTGCGGTGGTCACCTGGGCGATGTTGCGGACCTGGTCGGTGAGGTTGTCGGCCATGGAGTTCACCGAGACGGTGAGGTCCTTCCACGTGCCCGACACGCCGCGCACCTCGGCCTGACCACCGAGCTTGCCGTCGGTGCCGACCTCGCGGGCCACGCGCGTCACCTCGTCGGCGAAGGACCCGAGCTGGTCCACCATCGTGTTGATCGTGTCCTTGAGCTCGAGCAGCTCGCCCCGGACCTCCACGGTGATCTTGCGGGTCAGGTCGCCTTTGGCCACGGCGGTGGTCACCTGGGCGATGTTCCGCACCTGGGCCGTGAGGTTGCCGGCCAGCTGGTTCACGTTGTCGGTGAGGTCCTTCCATGTACCCGCGACCCCCGGCACGATCGCCTGCCCGCCCAGCTTCCCCTCGGTGCCCACCTCGCGGGCCACCCGGGTGACCTCATCGGCGAAGCCGCGCAGCTGGTCCACCATCGTGTTGATCGTGTCCTTGAGCTCGGCCACCTCGCCCCGGGCCTCGACGGTGATCTTCTGGGAAAGGTCGCCGCCGGCCACCGCCGTGGTCACCTGGGCGATGTTGCGCACCTGGCCGGTGAGGTTGCCGGCCAGCTGGTTCACGTTGTCGGTGAGGTCCTTCCACGTGCCGGACACGCCCTTCACGTCGGCCTGACCACCCAGGCGGCCGTCCGTGCCCACCTCGCGCGCCACACGGGTCACCTCGTCGGCGAACGACCGCAGCTGCTCCACCATCGTGTTGATCGTGTCCTTGAGCTCGGCCACCTCGCCGAGCGCCTCGACGGTGATCTTCTGCGAAAGGTCCCCCTGGGCCACCGCGGTGGTGACCTGGGCGATGTTGCGGACCTGGCCGGTGAGGTTCCCGGCCAGCTGGTTCACGTTGTCGGTGAGCGCCTTCCACGTGCCGGCCACGCCGGGGACGTCGGCCTGGCCACCCAGGCGGCCCTCGGTGCCCACCTCCCGGGCTACACGGGTGACCTCGCCGGCGAACGCCGACAACTGGTCCACCATCGTGTTGATCGTGTCCTTGAGCTGGGCGACCTCGCCCCGGGCCTCGACGGTGATCTTCTGGCTCAGGTCACCCTTGGCCACGGCAGTGGTGACCTGGGCGATGTTGCGGACCTGGCTGGTCAGGTTCCCGGCCAGCTGGTTCACGTTGTCGGTGAGGTCCTTCCAGGTGCCGGACACGCCCTGCACCTCGGCCTGCCCACCGAGGCGGCCCTCGATGCCCACGTCGCGCGCCACCCGGGTGACCTCGGCCGCGAACGACCCGAGCTGGTCGACCATGGTGTTGACCGTCCGCTTGAGCTCGAGCATCTCGCCCCGGACGTCGACCATGATCTTCTGCGACAGGTCGCCGGTGGCCACCGCGGTGGTTACGCGGGCGATGTCACGGACCTGGTCGGTGAGGTTCGAGGCCATGAAGTTCACCGAGTCGGTGAGGTCCTTCCACGTGCCGGCCACTTCCGGCACCCGGGCCTGGCCGCCGAGCTTGCCGTCGGTGCCGACCTCCCGGGCCACGCGGGTGACCTCGTCGGCGAAGGATCGGAGCTGGTCCACCATCGTGTTGATGGTGTCCTTGAGGTCGGCCACCTCGCCTTGGGCCGCGACCGAGATCTTCTGGGACAGGTCGCCCCTGGCCACGGCCTTGGTGACCTGGGCGATGTTCCGGACCTGGCTGGTCAGGTTGCCTGCCAGCTGGTTCACGTTGTCGGTCAGGTCTTTCCACGTGCCGGAGACGCCCTTCACGTCGGCCTGACCGCCGAGTCGGCCCTCGGTGCCGACCTCGCGGGCCACCCGGGTGACCTCGTCGGCGAAGGAGCCGAGCTGGTCGACCATGGTGTTGATCGTGTCCTTCAGCTCCGAGATCTCGCCCCGGGCGTCCACGGTGATCTTCTGGCTCAGGTCGCCTCTGGCCACCGCGGTGGTGACCTGGGCGATGTTCCGGACCTGGCCGGTCAGGTTGCCTGCCAGCTGGTTCACGTTGTCTGTGAGGTCTTTCCACGTGCCGGAGACGCCGGGCACCTCGGCCTGACCGCCGAGGCGGCCGTCGATGCCCACCTCGCGGGCCACGCGGGTGACCTCGGCGGCGAAGGCCCCGAGCGTCGTGGTCATGGAGTTGATGGTCTCGGCCAGGGCCGCGACCTCGCCCTTGGCCTCGACCGTGATCTTCTGGGATAGGTCACCGCGGGCGACGGCGGTGGTCACCTGGGCGATCGATCGCACCTGGTCGGTGAGGTTCGAGGCCATGACGTTCACCGAGTCGGTGAGGTCCTTCCACCTGCCGGCCACGCCGGACACCTCGGCCTGACCGCCCAGCCGGCCCTCGGTGCCGACCTCCTTGGCGACGCGGGTGACCTCGTCGGCGAAGGCGCCCAGGGTGTCGGTCATGGAGTTGATCGTCTCGGCCAGGATGGCGACCTCGCCCTTGGCCTCCACGGTGATCTTCTGGGACAGGTCGCCCCGGGCCACGGCGGTAGCCACCTGCGCGATCGAGCGGACCTGGTCGGTGAGGTTCGAGGCCATGACGTTCACCGAGTCGGTGAGGTCCTTCCAGGTCCCCGATGCGCCGTGGACGTCGGCTTGCCCACCCAACCGGCCCTCGGTGCCGACCTCGCGGGCCACCCGGGTCACCTCGTCGCCGAAGGAGCGGAGCTGGTCCACCATGGTGTTGACCGTCTGCTTGAGCTGGGCCACCTCGCCCCGGGCGTCCACGGTGATCTTCTGGGACAGGTCGCCGTTGGCAACAGCGGTGGTCACCAGCGCGATGTTCCGGACCTGGTCGGTCAGGTTTGACGCCATGACGTTGACGGAGTCGGTGAGGTCCTTCCACGTGCCCGACGCGCCGTGCACGTCGGCCTGCCCGCCGAGGCGTCCTTCGGTGCCGACCTCGCGGGCCACCCGGGTCACCTCGTCGGCGAACGAGCGGAGCTGGTCGACCATGGAGTTGACCACCCGCCCGATGCGCTGGAACTCACCCTTCACCGGGTGGCCGCCCATCTCCAGGGCCATCTTCTGGCTCAGATCGCCGTCGGCCACCGCCGAGATGACCCGGGCCACCTCGTTGGTGGGCCGGACCAGGTCGTCGATCAGGCCGTTCACCGAGCCGGCCGCTGCCGCCCACAGGCCACCGGCGCCGTTGAGGTCGACCCGTTCGGTGAGCCGGCCCTCCCGCCCTGCCGCCCGGGCCACCCGCGCCAGCTCCTTGCTCATCTGGGCCTGGCGTTGCGTCAGGGCGTTGAAGCGTTTGGCCACTTCGGCGTAGGGGCCGGCCCGCCTGGTGGTCAGGCGGACGCCCTCCTCACCCGCCTCGGCCGCGGTGAGTGCCTGGCACAGCTCGGCCAGGAACTTGTCGAGGGCGGCGTCGCCCTTCTTGCCACCACCATTGCTCGGGGCGGGTCTCCGTCCGGGTTCGAGGTCGACGGCGGTCATTGTCCGCCTCCTTCGGCAGGTCGTCCCAGCACCTTTTGCTCCACTTCTCCGACGTGGCCCCAGGGTAGAGGTCGAGGGCGTGAGTGAGCTACCGGTACACCCCGTTGTGGCCGACGTTGTAGCGGCCCGGTAGAGGGAACATGCTGACCCCGTGGGCGCCGGCGCCCGTGGGTATGGTGGCGATCACCCGCCCGTTGGTGGTGTCGATCACCGACACCGAGCCGTGGAAGCGGTTGGAGACCCACAGCTGGCTGCCGTCGGCGGAGACCTGGATCATGTCGGGGCTGCCGCCGACCCGCCACGTCTGACGGACGGCACGGGTGGCGAAATCGATGACCGAGATCGTCCCCTCCATGCGGTTGCTCACGAACAGGGTGGCCGCGTCCCGGCTGACGTTGAGCCCGTGGGCGCCGGTGCCCGTGCTCAGGAAGCCGATCTCGGCCATGGTCTCCGGGTCGACGAGCGACACCCCGTGGCGGCCCTGGTTGGCCACGTAGAGCACCGTGCCGTCGGGGCTCATCTTCACGTCGATGGGAAGGGAACCGACCGAGCCCCGCCCGACGAGGGTCATGGTCTCGGTGTCGACCTTGACTACCTGGCCGCTGAACTCGGTGCTGGCGAAGAAGTGCCGGCCGTCGGCACTGAAGTCGCCGTGGTCGACGCCAGGCCACGGGATGCTCACGCTCTTGAGGAAGGTCCAGTCGTCGGCGTCGTAGAAGTCGAGGCGCTGGAAGCGCTCGGCCACGACGATCGCTTTCGTGCCGTCAGGGGTGAAGTAGAGGTTGTACGGGTCGGTGATGGGGATGTTCCTCGTGGGCCGGCCGGTCCGGGGGTCGATCTCGGTGAGGGTGTTGCCCTCGGTGTTGTTGACGTACAGCTTGGTGAGGTCCCATGAGGGCGTGACGTGGTGGGGGCGGACACCCACGTTGAACCGGTCGACGACCCGCATGGTGGCCGGGTCGATGACGCTGACCGACGCCGCGTCGCTGTTCGGCACGTAGACCCGCAGCGGGACGTCGGCGACGACCGGGCTGAGCTGGGTGGAGACGGTGTGGGCGTAGATGTTCACCGGCTTCGGGTCGACCGCCAGGCGCGCCTCGGTCACGGGCCACGCCGGGCCGGCGGGCGGCGGCGTGGACGGGCCGAGCCGGACGGCCGGCACCTCCGGGGCGATGGGCGGAGGCGCGGCCATCTCCACTGCTGTCTCGCCGTCTGCGACCGCGACCGGTTCGACGGAGAGCCGGCCGGAGTGCCGGTATCCCCCCACGGCCATCGGGGGGAGCGACAAGGCGGTCTGCACCTCGACCTCGGGCGCAGGCTGGGGAGTGGCGGTCGAGATGACCCCCGACTCAGTCAGTGTGGCTGCGCCACAGCCGCCCAGCGCCAAGGCGAGGACAACGAGGCCGACGGTTCCCAGCCGTTTCATACCCTGAACAGCCTATGCGCATCTAGGTGAGCCGGCATAAAGCCGGTTGAGGTACTCGCGATCTGCTCTCGGGTTTGAGAGAATGACAGTGGCGTAGTTCTCCACTTCCCCGGGGGTCGCGTTGCTCGGTCGTGTTGCTCCGCA
>Ga0136633_1000908_pt1 | contig 21993 bp, 21 predicted proteins | sample AntDrymeUQ832206_2_FD_105494 | JGI IMG/M metagenome (GOLD analysis project Ga0136633, IMG submission 105494) | Polar desert sand microbial communities from Dry Valleys, Antarctica - metaG UQ83 (22.06) | ecosystem: Environmental > Terrestrial > Soil > Desert | place: Antarctica: Dry Valley...
ATTTGGCTCGTCGCCCGCTGGCCGCCGCGCGGCGGAGGCAGGGGTCCGGCCCGCCGAAGGTGACAGCACCCCCCGAGATTCCATGTGAAAGTCGTGAACTTCGTGAAGCTCGCGGATGTTGCGGCGCTCCCTCGGTCGCCCCATATCCGCCCGCAATGAAGGAGCGGGATATGGAAGTCTGGCACGGCACGACGATCATCGGCGTGCGCAAGAATGGCAGAGCGGTGATCGCCGGCGACGGGCAGGTCTCGCTGCAATCGACGGTGATCAAGCCCAATGCGCGCAAGGTGCGGCGGCTTGGGAGCGGCCCAAATGCGGGAAGCGTGATTGCGGGCTTCGCCGGCGCCACCGCCGACGCCTTCACCCTGTTCGAGCGGCTGGAGCGCAAGCTGGAGCAGCACAATGGCCAGCTCATGCGCGCCGCGGTCGAGCTCGCCAAGGATTGGCGCACCGACAAATACTTACGCAATCTCGAGGCGATGATGATCGTCGCCGACAAGGACATCACCCTGATCCTGACCGGCAATGGCGACGTGCTGGAGCCGGCCGCCGGGGTCGCCGCAATCGGCTCGGGCGGCAATTTCGCCCTCGCCGCCGCAATGGCCTTGTTCGAGGCCGAGGAGGATGCCGAGACGATCGCCCGCAAGGCGATGAAGATCGCCGCCGAAATCTGCGTCTACACGAACGATCAGCTCACCGTGGAGACGATCGAGGGGGCGGCCTGATCCTTTCTGTTCCCCGGCGAAGGCCGGGGTCCAGGCGGCGCTACCGCGCCGTTTCTATTTGGGACTGGACCCCGCCTTCGCCGGGGAACAAGTGACAATCCGGCCCCGCCTTGCCGCCTCCGACGCCTTCGTGTTACAACCGTCTCAGGTCACGGGCGGCTTCGGCCATCCGAAACGATAAGATAAAGAGACGTTTGGACATGCCGCAGCAAGCCGCTTTGGCTCCGCAGGCGCCGGGTCCCGATCCGGCCGAGACGGCGCCTGCCGGGCTCCCAGCCCTTCCTTCTCGTCGCCGTCCGCCCCGCCATACCTATGGCGCGATCGATCTCGGCACCAACAATTGCCGCCTGCTCGTCGCCCGCCCCTGCGAGGACGGCTTCACCGTCGTCGACGCCTTCTCGCGCGTCGTTCGTCTCGGCGAGGGCATGGCGACCTCCGGCAAGCTTTCCGAGGCCTCGATGGACCGCGCCGTCGCCGCGCTCTCGGTCTGCGCCGAGAAACTGAAGCGCCGCCGCGTCAATCTCTCCCGCTCGGTCGCCACCGAGGCCTGCCGCCGCGCCGTCAACGGCCGCCATTTCGTCGAGCGGGTGCGCCAGGAAACCGGCATCTGCCTGGAGATCATCGCGCCCGAAGAGGAAGCGAGGCTGGCCATGCTCGGCTGCCACCGCCTGCTCGAGCCGGGCGACGGCCCGGCGCTCATCTTCGACATCGGCGGCGGCTCGACCGAATTGGTGCTGATCGACACGGACGAAGGTGAGCCCCGGATCAAATGCTGGTGGAGCGCGCCCTGGGGCGTCTATTCGCTCACCCAGAGCGAGGGCCACGAATTCGCCAACGCCGCGGAAAGGCTCGCCGCTTACGGGAGAATGCGCGAGCGCGTCCGTCATGCGTTCCGCCGCTTCGTCGATCTGCTCCCGGTGGACAAAAACGACATCCGCCTGATGGGAACGAGCGGCACGGTGACGACGCTCGCCAGCGTCTATCTCGCGCTGCCGAGCTACGATCGCCGCGCCGTCGACGGCCTCAAGATGCCGACCGAGGCGATGCGCGGGATTGCCGAGATGATGTCGAGCCTGAGCCATGAGGAGCGCTCCGCTTTGCCCTGCATCGGCCACGACCGCGCCGATCTCGTCGTCGCGGGCTGCGCGATCCTGGAGGCGATCATGGACATCTGGCCGGCCAAGACTTTGGGCATTGCGGATCGCGGCATCCGGGAGGGCATCTTGCGCTCGCTGATGAACCGCGACGGTCACGAGATTTGAGCCGCTCCCCTACCCTCGGAAGCGGCGGCCTGCGCACCCGGGTCAAAACGGCGCGCGGGCGGAAGGTCGGCTCAACGCTTTGGCTAGAGCGGCAGCTCAATGACCCTTATGTGAAGCGCGCCAGGGCCGAGGGCTATCGCTCACGCGCCGCTTACAAGTTGCTCGAACTGGACGAGCGTTTCGGTTTCCTCAAGGGCGCCGGCCGCATCATCGATCTCGGCATTGCGCCGGGGGGGTGGACTCAGGTCGTGCGCCAACGCCTGCCCAAGGCGATCGTGGTCGGCATCGATCTGCTCCCGACCGATCCGATCGACGGCGCGACCATCCTGCTGATGGACTTCATGGACGATGCAGCGCCTGAAGCGCTCAAGACCGCGCTGGGCGGCCCGGCCGACCTCGTCCTCTCCGACATGGCCGCCAACACCGTCGGCCACCCGCAGACGGATCATTTGCGGACGATGGGCCTCGTCGAGGCGGCTTTGGATTTCGCCTCGGACGTGCTCGCCCCCGGTGGCGCCTTCGTCGCCAAGGTGCTCGCCGGCGGTGCGGATGCGGGCCTGGTCGCAGAATTGAAGCGCCGCTTCACCACCGTCAAGCACGCCAAGCCGCCGGCCAGCCGCAAGGGCTCGTCCGAATGGTATGTCGTGGCGCAGGGCTTCAAGGGCTAGGAGGCAGCCCGCGCCGCCGCGATCGCTTCCCGGAGCGCGTCATAACCGACCGCGCCCTGCAGGACCCGGTCGCCGACGATGAAGGTGGGCGTGCCCGACGCGCCGAGGCTGCGGGCCATTTCCATGTTACGGGCGAGCTCGGCGGTCGCATCCGCCATCTGCGCCTCGCGCGTGACGCCGGTCTGGCCAAGCGCCTGATCGAGCACCCCGGCGCTCGGCCGGCCGAGCGCGAACAGCCGCTCGTGAAAGGCACGGAAGCGGCCCTGGCGCGCCGCGGCGAGGCTGACCCGCGCCGCCGCCTCGCTGTCCGGGCCGAGCACCGGCAGTTCGCGCCAGACCACCTTGAGGCGCGGATCCTCGCGCAGCAGGCGGTCCACATCGGCGTTGGACTGGCGGCAATAGCCACAGGCATAATCGAAGAACTGGACCAGCACGACATCGCCATTCTCGGCGCCCGCCCAGGCGCTGTGGAAGGGCGTCGTGAGCGCAGCGCGATAGCGGCCGACCGAGGCCGAGGCCTGCCGCGCCTGCATCCGCTCCATCGCTTCCGGGATGATCTCGCCATTGGCGAGGATATAGTCGCGGACGATCTGCTCGGTCGCGGCGCGATCGGGCGAACGGAAGCCGTAATAAGCGAAGACCCCCGCCGCGCCGATCGCAATCCCCAGCAAGGCCGCGACCGTCCCGGTCATCCAGCTTGCGCCGCTGTCGCCCCCGCGCTCCATCATTGCCCCTGCGGTTGCTGGCGGCGCTGGCCGCGCTGGCCCTGAATGGCGCTGCGCGAGACCATCGCGATGTCCTGCGCGCGCAGCCAATCGGGCGTGCCGACGGCCAGGCCGATCATCGCCTGCTCCGCATTGGGAAGCGCGAGCGTCGGCTGGCCGGTCAGATTGTAGCGCTCCGCCGTCGCCAATGCAGCGCGCGGCTGGTCGCCCTCCTGATCATAGACGATGCCGAGCTGATACCAGGCAAAGGGGTTCGAATTGTCGCGCTGGACGGCGACGCGCAGCACGCGCTTGGCCTCCGCGAAATTGGCGGCATCCTCGGTCGAGATCAGAGCGTGCCCGAGTAGCGCGCCGATCAGCGGCTGATCGGGCGCGACCGCGACCGCCTCGCGCAACGAAACCAGGGCATCGCGCGGCCGGCCCGATTCGAGCAGGATCTGCCCCATCAGTTCGAGGAAATAGGGATCGTGCGGCACCTCGGCGAGTAAAGCCGTCGCCTCCGCCATCGCCTCGTCGGGGTGCGCGGTGCGGTGATAGGCATAAGCGCGGGCGTAGCGCGCCGGGATCGAGCGGTTGCTGGCCGGATAGCGGGCCATCACCGCTTGCGGATTGTCGACATAGCCGCTGAGCTTGGCGCGCACGCGCTGGAAGCGCGCCTCGAGCGCCGGATCGGTCGGACGCTCCCAGGCCGGATCGGCCTCATATTGCGATTCCAACCGGCCGATGCGCTCCGCATTGAGCGGGTGGGTGCGCGCATAGCCATTGTCCTGGGGAATGTTCAGGCGGAATTCGAGATTCTGCAGCCGGCGGAAGAAAGCGAGGCTGCCGCGCCCGCTGATCCCCGCGCGATGCAGGAAGCTCGCCCCGGCCTGGTCGGCGCTATTCTCCTGGACGCGGCTAAAGGCGAGGAAGGTGCCCATCGCGGCCTGCTGCCCGGCCGCGAGCGCCGCCATGCCGGCCTCGCCCGCGCCCGCCGCCATCGCCGCCGCGCCGAGCAGCAGCGAGAGGATCATGATGTGGGTCGCCCGTTGCACGCCCTCGTTCATGCGGATGATGTGGCCGCCGGTGACGTGGCCGAGCTCGTGCGCGATCACACCCTGCACTTCATTGGCGTTCTCGGCCGAGGTCAGCAGGCCCGAATGAAGATAGACGATCTGGCCGCCGGCGACGAAGGCGTTGATCTCCCGATCATAGAGCAGGACGATGCGGACATTGCCCGGCTGCAACCCCGCCGCCTGAACCAGCGGCCGGGCGAGATCGTTGAGCAACGCCTCTGTTTCCGCATCGCGCAGCACCGATTGGGCGGCGGCGGGCTGAACATAAGCGGTGAAGCTCGCGGCGACGACCATCACCAGCCGGGTCAGCCAGAAGCCAACGCCCCGCGCCTTGGTGGAAGCCTGCGCCATCGCCGCCTTTATCCCCGCGCCCGCCTGAACCGCGGATGAAACCGGGCAAGCCGGATCATGCGCGGGCGGGTCATGCGCCGCCGGATCATGCGCCGAACGTGCGCTGCCACCAGCCGCGCCTGGGCGTGCCGTCATCGTCTTCGTCACCATCGTCCGCTTGCGCGTCGGCGGGAGGCGCGGCGGCCTCGGCTTCAGGCGCGGTCGCCTTGCGCCGCGGCGCACGACGCTTTGGCGCGGCCGGCTCGCTGTCATTGGCCGCTTCCGGAATCGGCTCGACCGCGAGATCGGCGTTGGAGGCGGGCGCGGGCGGCTCTTCGGCGTCGGCTTTCTTGCGGCGGCCGGCTCGCTTCGGCTTGGCCGGAGCTTCGTCTTCCTCCGCTGCTGGCGGCGGAGCGACTTCCGCTTCGGCTTCGGGCGCGATTTCCTCCGCGCTCACCGCCGGTGCTTCGGCCGTACCCTCGTCGCGGCGACGGGCGCGCGGACGGCGACGGCTCTTGCGCGCGGGCGCCTCACCGGCTTCTTCATCCTCCGTCGCAGGCGCGGGCGCGGCTTCGCCGGCCTCGGCCTCGGCATCGGCGCCTTCCTCAGGCTCCTCGCCTTCCGGGCGGTCCCGGCCGCGACCACCGCGACGGCCGCGGCGACGGCGGCGGCGGCGGGCATCACCACCCTCGCCGCGGTCCTCGCGCTCTTCGCGGCTCGCGCGAGATTCACGCGGCTCGCGCGAGCTTTCCTCTTCGCCCTCTTCCTCGTCGATGATCTCGTCCTCGGCCTCGTCATAGGCCTCGTCGAGCTCGTCTTCCTCGATGACGGGCGGGGCGACGAAGCGCGGCCTTTCGGCAGGCGGCGGGCCGGAGGATTCGACCGCCATGCGGGCGCCTTCGAACTGCTCCTCGATCACCACGTCGATCTTGACGCCATAGCCATGCTCGACCTCGACAATTTCGTCGCGCTTCTTGTTGAGCAGATAAATGGCGGCTTCGCGGCCGGCGCGCAGCAGGATCTGCGAGCCGCGACCGCGGCCGGCCTCGTCCTCGAGCATGCGCAAGGCCGAAAGGCCCGCCGACGAGGCGGTGCGCATCAGCCCGGTGCCCTCGCAATGCAAGCAGGCGCGGGTCGAGGCCTCGAGCACGCCGGTGCGCAACCGCTGCCGGCTCATCTCCATCAGCCCGAACGAGCTGATCCGGCCGACCTGAATGCGGGCGCGATCGTTCTTGAGCGCGTCCTTCATCGCCTTCTCGACCTTCCGGATATGGCCGGAAGATTCCATGTCGATGAAATCGATGACGACGAGCCCGGCCATGTCGCGCAACCGCAGCTGGCGGGCGATTTCATGCGCCGCCTCGATATTGGTCGCGTAGGCGGTCTGCTCGATATTATGCTCGCGGGTCGATCGGCCGGAGTTGATGTCGATCGAGACCAAAGCCTCGGTCGGGTTGATGACGATATAGCCGCCGGACTTCAGCTGGACGAGCGGCTGGTACATCGCCGAAAGCTGATCCTCGGCGCCGAAGCGCTGAAAGAGCGGCACCGGATCGGCATAATGTTTCACCCGCCGGACGTGGCTGGGCATGAGCAGCTTCATGAAGTCGCGCGCGTGCTTCCACCCCGCGTCGCCCTCGACGAAAATCTCCTCGATGTCGCGATTGTAGATGTCTCGGATGGCGCGCTTGATCAGGTCGCTGTCCTGATAGACCAAGGCCGGCGCGGCGCTCTTCAGCGTGGCCTCCCGGATTCCGTCCCAGAGTCGGGCGAGATAATCGAAGTCGCGCTTGATCTCGGTCTTGGTGCGCTGGAGGCCGGCGGTCCGCACGATGAGCCCCATGCTCATCGGCAAAGCGAGATCGGCCATGATCTGCTTCAGGCGTTTGCGGTCCGCGCCGCTCGAAATCTTGCGGCTGATGCCGCCGCCATGGCTGGTGTTCGGCATCAGCACGCAATAGCGGCCGGCGAGGCTGAGATAGGTAGTGAGCGCCGCGCCTTTATTGCCGCGCTCTTCCTTGACGACTTGAACGAGCAGCACCTGGCGGCGCCGGATGACGTCCTGGATCTTGTAGCGGCGGCGCAGATTCTGGCGCTTGCGGCGAAGCGACTCGGTCGCGCTCTCCTCGCCGCCATTTTCGCCATTCTCGGCGCCATTGCCATTGGGGCCGGCTTCGCCCTCCTCGCCCGGCTCGGCGGGCACGTCGTCCTCGGCATCGGCCGACATCGGCGCGTCATCGACCTCGGTGACACCACCGTCCGTGTCATCGTCGTCATGGTCAAATTCGGCGGCGCGCAACGCGGCCTCCTCGGCCGCGTGCTCCGCCTCCTCGCGCAGCAGGGCCTCGCGGTCTTCCTTCGGAATCTGATAATAATCCGGGTGGATTTCCGAGAAAGCGAGGAAGCCGTGGCGATTGCCGCCATAATCGATGAACGCCGCCTGGAGCGACGGTTCAACGCGGGTTACCTTGGCGAGATAGATATTGCCTTTGAGCTGCTTGTGCTCGGCGGATTCGAAATCAAATTCCTCGATTCGATTTCCCTGGATCACGGCCACCCGGGTCTCTTCCTGGTGGCGCGCGTCGATCAGCATGCGCATGGTCATTCACGATACTCCGCGCGCGCGCCGCTGCCGTAGAGACCCCCCGGCGCACGCGTTCGATGATGGACGGCCGCGCGAAAGCTCGCGCGCCATATGTCCGGGTTGAAAGAAAGAACGTGTCCGCAAGCAATGGCGCGCCAATCCTTGGTCGCAGCCCGCCCGCCGCGCGGCCCGAAAGCGGACTCGTCGGCGAAAGGGGGGAAATCCACATGCGTTGCGTCAACCTGAAAAACCGAAGACGGGCCTCGGCGAAACCTCAACATCGCGGCGGAACCAGCGGAAATTCCGGGCGGTTCGGGCGATGGACCGCACGCTAGCACCGCAGCGGGCAAGCAGCAACCTTCCGGCCTCGGCGTTTTTGCTGGACCAGCACGAAGGCCTCACGGCACAACGCCGCCAATGCCCTGGCTCCTGACCCTGATCTTGGCCGTCGTTCTGATCGCCCCCGCCGCGACGCCGGGCGGCGGCGGCGGCGCGCGCGACAATGGCGGAGTCACCATCCCGCTCGCGCCATTGACCGCCGATCAGCTCGGCCCGCTGCCGGCCGTGACGGCGGCGCGCGGCGGCAATCCGCCTCTGGTCGTGATCGACGCTGGCCATGGCGGCCGCGATCCGGGTGCGACCTCGGTGCTCGGCGGCACGCCGGAGCGCGACGTCACGCTCGCTTTGGCGCTGGCGATGCGCGACGCCCTCGCTGCGACCGGGCGGGTGCGGGTGGCGCTGACGCGCAGCGACAACAGCTATATCGCGCTCGAAGACCGCTATGCCATCGCCCGTCGGCTCGGCGCGGATCTGTTCGTTTCGGTCCACGCCGACATCGCCCCGGCCAACGACCAGGCGCGCGGCGCGACCGTCTACACTTTGTCCGAAGTCGCCTCCGATCGCGAGGCGGCGACGCTCGCCGCGCGCGAGAATGAGGCCGACCGGATGGGCGCGGCGCGGATGAGCGGCGATCCCAACGTCAATTTGATCCTGATCGACCTCGCCCAGCGCGAGAGCATGGACCGCTCCGCCGAATTCGCTCGCCTTCTCCACCGCGAAGCCGCGCCGATTTTCCCCTTCCGCCCGGTCTGGCACCGCTTTGCCGCGTTCATCGTGCTCAAGGCGCCGGACATCCCGTCCATCCTGTTCGAGGCCGGCTATCTCTCCAACCCGACCGACGCGGGCTATCTGCAATCGGCGGAGGGCCGCACCCAGATCGCCGATGGCATGCGCCGGGCCATCGAAGCGCATTTCGCGCGGCGCTTTCTAAGGCAGGAAATTGCCGCGGCGGAGTGACGATGAGGAAGCAATTGACCCTATTCGCGGCGGCGCTGCTTGCCGGCTGCGCGACAAGCCCCGACCGCCCTGGTCCACCAGCCGACCAATTCTTCTCCCGCATTGCGGCTCTTTGCGGGCGATCGTTCGAGGGCCGCATGGTCACCGCCGATCGGGCCGATGCGGCAATGGCCGGGCAGAGGCTGGTGATGCACGTCGCTGATTGCACGCCAGACCGCATCCGCATTCCGTTTCATGTCGGCACGGACCGGTCGCGGACCTGGGTCGTCACCCGCACCGCCTCCGGGCTCCGGCTGAAGCATGATCATCGCCACGAAGACGGCACGCCCGATGCGCTGACCAATTATGGCGGCGACACGACCGGGCCCGGCGCGCCCGAACGGCAGGAATTTCCCGTCGATGCCGAATCGATCGCCCTGTTGCAGCGCGAGGGCCGCGCCGCTTCGGTCGCCAATGTCTGGGCGATGGAAGCGAACGGGTTGCTCTTTGCCTATGAATTGCGCCGCCCGGCCGGCCCGAATGTCCGGCATTTTCGCGTCGAGTTCGACCTTGGCCGAGCCGTGCCCACGCCCCCTCCCGCCTGGGGCGCGGCCAGCCTCTAATTCGCGCTGTTGACCGCAAGAAATGGAGCGTCGCGCCACGCGAAGGCGCTAGGAGAGTGATATGAGCCAGACCGAAAAATTCCGCGCCTTCGCCGCTCTGCATGTGCCGGGCGATCCCCTCATCCTCTACAATATCTGGGACGCGGGCAGCGCCAAGGCGGTCGCCGAGGCAGGGGCGAAAGCGATTGCGACGGGCTCCGCCTCGGTCGCCGCCGCGCAGGGCTTCACCGACGCGGAAGGGCTCCCGATCGGGCTGGCGCTGGCCAATGCGGCGTCAATCATCGGTGCAGTCGAGCTGCCGGTGACGGTGGATTTCGAAGGCGCCTATGCGGTCGAGCCGGACGGTGTCGCGGCCAATATGAAGCGGCTGGCGGCGACCGGTGCGATCGGCTGCAATTTCGAGGATCAGGTGGTCGGCGGCGAAGGCCTGCATGCGATCGACGTCAACGCCGCGCGGATCGCGGCGGCGCGTAGCGCGGTCGGGTCCGACTTCTTCATCAACGCCCGCACCGACATCTTCCTGAAAGCGAAGGCCGAAACGCACGATGCGGCGAAGGTCGAAGCGGCGCTGGAACGCGCGCGTGCTTATGCGGACGCCGGCGCGAGCGGCTTCTTCGCGCCGGGGCTGGCGGATCTCGAGCTGCTCGCGCGCCTCTGCGCGGCCTCGCCCCTCCCGGTCAATTTCATGGCCTGGCCCGGCACGCCGTCTGCGTCGCAGATCGCCGCGACTGGCGTGTCGCGGATCAGCCACGGCCCCTTCCCATACAAATTGGCGATGAAGGCGCTGGGCGACGCGGCGCAGGAAATCTACGGCAGCTAGGCGCCCGCGCCAGCCGCCTCGAACGTGGCGATCAGCCGGTCCATGCGCTCGATGATCTGGCGCTGGCGATTGGCCTGCTTGGCGGTGACGTCGCGGGCAAGCGCGTCGCGGCGGGCTTTTTGCCAGGTGACGCCCTCCTCCTCGATCTCGCGCAACGCCTCGATCGCGCGATCACGTTCGTCACGGAGCAACTCGATGGCGTCGCGGCTCATGCCTTCCCCTATAGCGCGTAGCGGCGGCGGTGAAAGATGGACTCGCCCGAGCCCGCCCCCTAGCCTCCGCCGATGGCCGCGCTCGCGCCCCGCTTCGCCGACCCTGACGTGGAGAGCGCCTTCCTGCGCACCGAGCGCGACAAGAGAGGCCGGGCAATCCGTGCCCTGATCATGATCGCGGTCGCGACTCTACTCGGCTATATCGTGATCAACCCGCTGCATTTTCCGCCCGAAGGGGTGGCCGCCTATGCCCGGGCAGCGGGCAGCCTGATCGTCCTGATGACTGGCTTCTGGCTGCTGACACGAACCAATTTCTATCTCGATCAGCCGTGGATCGACCTGCCGGTGTTCGTCGCGATGGGCGCTGCGATGAACTGGGTCACCTTGGTGCTCGCAAATCTCAGTGCAACGACCGGCTTCCCGCCGCACGTCATGGCGATGATCCAGATGGGTATGCTGATGGTGTTCGCCAGCATCGGCTTCGCCGGCACCTTCCGGCTGTTCCTTCTCTGGTCGTTCCTGTTGCTGGGCCTTTTCGCCTGGTGGCTGATGACCCTGACCGACGTCGCGGAAATCAGCCGGGTCTATGCGCTGACCAATTTCTCGACCTTTTTCATCTTCGCGATCTACTTCAACTGGGACATCGAGCGGCGGGCACGCGAGGTCTTCGCCGCGAACCTGGCGCTCGATGCGGAGCGGGCCAAGACCGAGGAGCTGCTCTACAATGTGCTCCCGCAGGAGGTCGCGGCGCGGCTGCGCGCGGGCGAGGCGGTCGCCGACAGCTTCTCGGACGTGACCGTGGTGTTCGTGGATCTGGTCGGCTTCTCGCAGCTCGCCAAAAGGCTGTCGCCCGGCCACCTCGTCGAGCTGCTCAACGCCTATTTCTCGGCCGCCGAGCAGTGCAGCGAGCGGCACGGGCTGGAGAAAGTGAAGACGATCGGCGACGCCTATCTCGCAGTGGCCGGTGGCATGGCCTCCCGCCCCGCCCGCGCCCAAGCCGCGATCGCTTTCGCTTCCGATCTGATCGCCGAATTGGGCGCGCTGTCGCTCACGCACAATATCGATCTTCGGGCGCGGGTCGGAATCCATGTCGGCCCGGTCGTGGGCGGGGTGATCGGCAGCCGGCGGCTCGCTTATGATTATTGGGGCGACACGATGAACGTCGCCGCGCGGCTGCAGGGCGTCGCGCCGCCGAACGGAATCGCGATATCCGAGGCGACCTATTTGCAGGTGTCGTCCACTTTGCCCTTCGAAGCGCAGACCGTCATCCTCAAGGGCATCGGCGAGACCGAGGTCTATTGCGCTACGCTGACGCCACCAGCCTAAGCCTTGCCGCGCCGGCCGAAACTGAAAAACCCGCTGCTCGACGCGGACTTGAGCACCGTGCGGCGGAACAGGCGGGACGAAATGCGGATGATCAGCACCACCCAGATCGCCTGCCAGACGAGCGCCAGCAAATGCGGCCACAGAGTCTCTGATTCCGACGCCATCGCGATCATAGCCATCGGCGAGCTGAAGGGAAAGATGTAGGCGAACCAGGTCAAGGTGCCGCTCGTGCTGCCGACCACGGTGACGGCGAGGAAGAAGACGCCGACCTGAAGGATTTGCACCGGCATCGCCAGCGTCTGGATTTCTCGGATGTTGCTCGCCTGACCACCGATGCCGATGAAGAGGGCGCCGGACAGCATGTAGTTCGCACCGTAATAGAGCAGGACCAGAGCCACGAAGACCGGCCAGCCGACCGCTGGCCCCGCCTGGGGCAGGGTCATGAAATCCTGCGCCGCCTGGATGAAGAAATAAGCGAGCCCGGCCATCCCGCCCCACAAAGCGAGGCCGACGAAGGAGATGCCGAGCATCGCAATCAACTTGCCCAGAAAGACCGCGTCCAACGGCACTGATGCAGCGAGGATTTCGATCACTTTGCTTGTCTTCTCCTCGGCGAGGTTTGAAAGGAGCAAGGTGGCGAGAAGAACGGTGATGCCGAAGATCAGCCCCATCACAGACCGGGCGATACCGCGGCGAATCATCTGCAAATTGCCCGCCGCCTGAGCGGTGATCACCCGCTCTACCGGCGCCGCATCAGGAGCGCGCGCGACGGCTTCGAGGGCGGCGACACGGCGCGCATCCTCGACGATCAGGCCGAGCCGCTGCCCCAAACTCTCGTCGATTCGGCTCGGGCCGGTGAGGGTGATGCGATCGAGGGGACCGCTCAGCACGGCCGAATAGCCGCTCGCTTCGTCCGCGAGCAGGCGCTGCGCCTGGACGGAGACATTTTCGGCCGGGGCAATTGTTTCCAAAATCGGGAAGCTGCGGCTTTGCCGTCCGTCACGCCGCTCGCTCACCGGCGTCAGCGCATCGGCGAGCCGGCGGCGCGCCGCGATCAGGGCCGCGCTGGTGGCGCTGTCAGCGACCACCGCGACCTTGGGCTGAGAGGCATTGGCCTGGGCGTCGTCGACCCACAGGCTCGCCGCGATCATAACGGCGAACAAGGCAAGCGGAATGATCAGGAAAAGAATGAAGCTTCGGGAATAAACGGTCGCGACGAAATCGCGCCGCGCGATCACCCAGGCCGCTTCGAATACGCTCATCATGCCGCTTCGCCCAGTTCTGCTCTGTCCTCGCCCATCTGGCGGGCGGCGTCTTCGCCGGCGATGGCGACGAAGGCGTCGTGCAGGCCGCGCCGCTCGATCGACAATTCCTCAATCCCGGCATGGCCGTCGAGCAGCGCCTTGAGAAGCGGCTCCATCCCCTCGGGGGGCAGGTCGAAATCCCAATAGCCGTCGCGGAGCACCGCGTCGGCGGGCAGCGCGGCGCGCCACGGACCCTCGCTCGCCCGGGTCTTCAGCCGCACCTGCGGGCGCAGCCGGTCGCGGGCATCGGCGACGCTGCCCTCGAAACGAATCTGGCCGCCGGCGATGATCGCGACGCGCTCGCACAGGCGCTCGGCATGATGAATGACGTGGGTCGAGAAGATCACCGTCGTACCGGCCGCGGCTTCGTCGCGGATCAATTGCTCCAGCCGGCCCTGGTTGATCGCATCGAGGCCCGAAAAAGGCTCGTCGAGCACCACGAGCTTGGGCTTGTGAACGATCGTCCCAAACACCTGGATCGTCTGCGCCATGCCCTTGGACAGGCTCTTGATCGGCTTGTCGACATAGTCGCCGAGGCCGTTCTCGCGCAGCAAGATGTCGGCGCGCTTGCGCCCGACATCGAGCGGCAGGCCGCGCAGCGCGCCCATGAAGGCAATCGCCTCGCGGCAGTGCATCGCCGGATAAAGACCGCGCTCTTCGGGCAGATAGCCGACGACCTTCGCGGCCTCGAGCGGGCGCTCATGACCGAGCAAAGTGCGCCGCCCGTCATCAGGCTCGATAATACCGAGCAACATGCGCAAGGTGGTCGTCTTACCCGCGCCGTTGGGGCCGAGAATGCCGTAAATGCTGCCCTGCGGCACGGCGATGTCGATGCCGCGCACCGCCGCCTTGCCGTCAAAACTCTTGAACAGGCCCCTGGCCTCAATCGCTAAATCGGCCGACACCGGCGATTGTCCTCCCCCTTGGACAAGCAAGCTCGTAAAGCCGATAAAGAATTGGAAGGCAAGGCGAAGTGCGCGCGGCGCTCAAGGAAAAAGCAACCGAATTGGGTTTTTCGGCGATCGGAGTGGCGCGCGCCGATGCCGCGCCGAAAGCGGCGGCGCGCCTGCGCGACTGGCTCGAGTCCGGCGCACATGGCGAGATGATCTGGATGGAGGAGCGGGCCGCGCAGCGCACCGCGCCCACCGCCTTGTGGCCTGAAGCGCGCAGCGTGATCGCGCTCGGCATGAGCTACGCCCCGGCGGGCGACCCGCTGGCGCTGGCGGGCAGTCCGGAGCGGGGGCGCATCTCGGTCTATGCGCAAGGGGCGGACTATCATGACGTGGTCAAGAAGGCGCTGAAGGGCCTCGCGCGCTGGCTGGTCGAGAGGGAAGGCGGCGACCTCAAGGTCTTCGTCGACACCGCGCCGGTCATGGAAAAGCCGCTCGCCGAAGCGGCCGGAATCGGCTGGCAGGGCAAGCACACCAATCTGGTCAGCCGCGACGACGGCTCCTGGCTGTTCCTCGGTGCGATCTACACGACGCTGGAAATCGCGCCGGACACGCCGCACTCTATGCATTGCGGCTCCTGCTCGGCCTGTCTCGCCGCCTGCCCGACCGACGCCTTCCCCGCGCCCTTCCGGCTCGATGCGCGGCGCTGCATCTCCTATCTGACGATCGAGCATAAAGGCCCCATTCCGGAGGAGTTTCGCGAAGCGATCGGCAACCGCATCTATGGTTGCGACGATTGCCTCGCGGTTTGCCCCTGGAACCGCTTCGCCGATGCCGCGCGCGCCAATCAGGCATTCCTGCCCCGTGCCGAGCTCGCCGCGCCCGCGCTTGCCGATCTGCTGGCGCTCGACGATGCCGGCTTCCGCCGCGTCTTCGCCGGCTCGCCGATCAAGCGGATCGGGCGCAACAGAATAGTGCGCAATGCGGCGATCGCGGCGGGGAATAGCGGGCTGGCGGAGCTGGCCGCCTCGCTCTCGCCACTGGCCAGCGATGAAGATCCCGTCGTGGCCGAGGCCGCGCGCTGGGCGCTGGCGCGTCTCAGCGCGTCCGCTGCCGCGCGTTGAGCGCCGCGACGCAGGAAGAGCGGTCCATCTCGCGGCCGTCCGGCTGGCGCGCATCGACATGGGTGACGACCGGCTCGCCGCGGCCGGAGCGGGGCGGATAGAGATAGGCGTCCAGCACGCAGGCGGGCGCGAGAAACTGGAGCTTGCGCGCCGGCCCTTCGCGCGCGTCGAGATCGGGCGCGCCGAATTGGGCGATCAGGCTGGCCACCGTGGCGCCCATCACCGCTTCGAGACCGCCCGGCCCGTAAGGCCGCGGCGGCGGCACGGAAGCCACCGGCGTGCCGGCCGGCGGCGCGACGCAGCCGGCGAGCGCCGTTCCGGTCAGCGCGAACGCAACGATCACTTTGCGCATTCAATCCCTCCTCGCACCCGCGCAGGGAATCACGGAAAGGCGCGCGCGGCAAGGCCCGACGCCGTGCCGGGACCACCAACTGACGCAAGCGCGCCCTCGCGCCGTGCCGCGCGGCGGGCTAGAAAGCCGCGATGAGCAGCAGACCGCCCTTCCACCTCGCCTTCCCGGTCCACGATCTCGACGCCGCGCGCGCCTTTTACAACGGCACGCTCGGCTGTCCCGAAGGGCGCCATTCCGATCACTGGATCGATTTCAATTTCTTCGGCCACCAGATCGTCGCCCATCTCGATCCCGCCAAGGTCGCCGGCGGCGCGCATCACAATCCGGTCGACGGTCATCAGGTGCCGGTGCCGCATTTCGGCGCGGTGCTGCCGATGGCGGATTGGGAGCGGCTTGCCGCCCGGCTCGAAGATGCACACACGCATTTCGTTATCCCGCCGACGATCCGGTTCAAGGGACAGGTGGGCGAGCAGGCGACGATGTTCTTCACCGACCCCAGCGGCAATGCGTTAGAGATGAAGGCGATGGCCGATCCGGCGAATCTGTTCGCACCGGATTGACGCGAGGTCGCCAGACCTCAGCTTCGTCCGGTTGCGCCCGCCGGGCACGCGCCGTCCCGCCTGCCGCTCACGCTGCCGACTCCGAGGATGATCTTGGCGCGGCGGGAGAAGGTCAGCGCCTGCCACCGCCCGCTATTGCCGATCGCCGTGCGGCTCCTCAGGAAGGTGAGGTGCAGCAGTTCGTACTGCTCCGGATCGATCATGCCCCAGTCTATCACGCAGCCCCATTGTTCGACGTTCCACGCATAGTCGCGCACGATCCCGTCCTGATCGATCGTCTGGGCAATGGCCTCATACCAGGCGAAGATCGCGCGCAGCCGCGGCCAGCGCTCCGCCGGCGGCATAGCTGCCAGCCTCCGGCGCAGCCGCGCGATATCCTCATCCGGCGGCAGCCGTGCCTGCTGCACGATCGTGTCGATCGCCCAGCGCACCTTGCGCATCGTGATCGGACCTTCGGGGAAGACCCGCATCAGCTCGCCGCGCACGAACAGGAGCAGCCGGACATAGGCGTCCGCCTGCACCTGCAGCATCGCGTCGCTTTCGAAGATTTGGGTCAGCTCGGCCGCCAGCACCGGATCGAGTCGCCCCTGCGCATCATGCGCGGCGAGGATCCCGGCACGGCACGGCGCGCGCACCGGCACCGCAAGGCAATCCCGCGAGAAGAGGCGCGCGCCATAAATCGGGGCGAGCCGGCCAAGCGCCTGCCGGAAGCGCCGGCGCGAGCCGAAGCTCTCCCGCCATTGCGCGAGCACCGGTTGCAGGCTGCCGGTGCCGTAATTCCATTGCGACATTCCGACCGAGATGAGCTGGCTGTCGAAATTGCCGACCGGCATCGCCCAGCAGCCCATCGTCTCCGGGATCGCGGTTTCGGCCATGCGCTCGAAGATGGCGGCACGGTCCAGCCCGATCTCGGCCAGCTGCGCGGCGGCGGCGGGATCGATCCGGATGAACTGCGGCGTACCCGCCCGGCTCGGCACGTCGCCGACCCTGCGGCAGGTCTGCGCGATCTCGGCCACCGTCTGGCCTCGGGCGGCCGGCGCGAGGAATGGGCACGAGAGGATCAGGCCCAGCAGGATGATCGCGAGGCGTGTCACGTCAGCGTGCGCGCAGCAAAGCGCCCGAAGCGCTGACTTTTCTGCCCTCGGCAAAGGCTGGCCGCCCGTTGACCAAGACGAGATCGAACCCGACGGCCTGAGCCAACGGATCGACGAAGGTCGAGCGCGCCCTGACATTGGCGGGGTCGAAGAGGACGAGATCGGCCTTCGCGCCCGGACGAATGATGCCTCGATCGCGCAAACCCAATATTTGGGCGGGGAAGCCGGTCGCCTTTCGGACCATCTCCTGCAGCGTCAGTTTGTGGTCGCGGACGACATAGTCCTCGATCAGCTTGGCATAGGTTCCGGTGGCGCGAGGATGACGCATCCCCGGTCCGCCATCGGTCGAAAAGGCGACATGCGGATCCACCAGCAATGCGTCCTGCAACACCTGGTCCATGGTGAAATGCGCGCCCGAGCCGCCTTCCGGGCCCAGTTCAATGAGCATGTCGGCGAAGTGGCGCCCGGCGGCTTGCGCGACCTGGGCCAGCGTCCTGCCGGCGTGCGGAGCCGTTCCGAAGAGCAAAGCCTCGGAGCCCCCGCGACGCGTCATCCGTTGCACCAGATGGTCGTAGAGTTCCTGCCGGCGCTGCGCGACGACGGCCGCATAGTCGGTCGGCGGCAACGCCCATTCCGGAAACAAGATCCCGATTCCGGTATAGCCGGCATTGTAGGGATATTCGTCCGCGGTCAGGCGGACGCCCTGCCGGCGCTTGGCGGCGATGAAATCCAGGAGCGCACGGGCGCGCTGCTCGCCCCGGCCGAACACGACCTTCAGGTGCGAGATATGGGCGCGGGCGCCCGAAGCCGAGGCGCTCAACTCGTCGATCGACGCCTCGATCGCATCGTCATTCTCGGAGCGCATATGGCTCATGGCGACGCCATCATGGCGGGCGACGACCCGGCCGAGCGCCGCGAGCTCCGGCGTTTCCGAATAGATGCCCGGCACATATTCGAGGCCGTAGGACAGGCCGAAACCGCCCGCCTGGAATTCGGACTCGAGCAATGCGGTCATTCGCTGGAGCCCCGCCGCGTCGGGACGGGCAACCGAATCCGGCACAAGCGCCGCGCGCCTGATCGTGCCGTGACCCACCAGCGGCGCGACATTGACGTCGATCGGCGTACGCTCGACGGTCCGGCGCCAGCCTTGCGGGTCGAAATCCTGCGCCGCGACCGGGCCGCTCCCGTCCTGCCCGAGCGTAACGGTCGTGACGCCCATGGCGAGAAAGCTCTCGTAGGAGGCGGTGAGCGGATCGCCATGCGTATGCAGATCGATGAAGCCGGGCGCGAGCAGCCGCCCACCGCCTTCAATGACGCGCGAATTGGAAACGCGTTCCCCGCGCGCCGGCGTCGTGATCCGCGCGATCCGATCGCCCACGACCAGCACATTCGCGCGGCGTGGCGGAGCGCCGGTCCCATCGACGAGTGTGATGTCGCGAAACAAGGTGGACGACCCGGCTTGCCGTTGGGCGCGGAGGGGCAGGCTCGAAAGCCCGCCGCTCGCAACAGCTCCGGCAATGAGTTGCCGCCGCGAAAAGCCTTGTTTCATCGTTCCCCCGTCGACGCTTCTCAGAATGCTTTCAGTCCCCGACCGTGCCGTAGCGGCCGTCGAGATAGACGAGTGGGTTGATTCCCTCGCGCGTCGTCACCGCTTCGACGACACCGATGAAGATGCTGTGCGTGCCGAACTGGTGATGATCGATGCGCCGGCAGAGGATCGAAGCCTGCGCGTCGATCAGCCGCGGCGGGTGCGTCGGGCCGGTCTCCCAGCCCTGCGCGAAGCGGCGTTCGACATGCGTGCGATCGGCGAACATGTGCGCCACCTCGGCCTGATCGCGGTGAAGAACGTTGACGCCGAAATGGCTCATGTCGGCCATGGAGGGATGGACCGAGGCGGTACGGTTGATGCAGACCAGCAGGCTCGGCGGGTCCATCGAGATCGGCGAGACCGCCGTCGCGGTAATCCCCATCGCTTCGCCCTCGACGCAGATCGAGATCACATTCACCGTCGAAGCGACCCGCCGCATCGCCTGACGGAAAGAGTCGGTGAGCGCGGGATCGCTTTCGATCATGGCCGGGCCTGAAATCCGGCGAGAATTTCGCAGACCCAGCGGCCCGCCGTAAGCGCGCTGATGTCGGAGAGATCGAGGCTGGGGTCGAATTCGGTGAGATCGACGAGGCGGACCCGTTCCTCCTCGCCGAGCCGCCGCGCGGCGCGAAAGAATTCGCTCACTGGAAGCCCGCCGGGCCGCGCGCCCGGGGCGCCCGGCAATTGCGAGCGATCGATCACGTCGATGTCGAAATCGACCATGATCGCCTCGACATGGCTGAGATGTTCGAGCGCCGCATCGATGGCGATCTCGACGCCTTCGCTCAGCACCTGCTCGATGTCCCATATCTCGATGCCCGCGAAGACGGCGTCGTCATACATCGTCCGCGTATTGGCGAAGGGGGCGAGGCCGATCTGGCAGATATTGGCGCCGGAAAGCCCGTCTTCGAGCAGGCAGCGCACGGGATTGCCGTTCATCGGCCCCTGATCCGTGGCGCGCATGTCGAAATGGGCGTCGAAGGTGATCAGGCCGGTCTCGGACAGCGGGTGGCCCAGAGCATGAGCGGCCGGGCGGGTGACCGCATTGTTGCCGCCGATCAGCAGGGTCAGCGCGTGACGCCTCGTGCACGCCTCGACGCCAAGCCTGATCGGATCGAAGCCGTCGGCGGGCGTCATTCCCTGCACAGCGAGATCGCCGGCATCGTGGACCGCGAGATCGAGCTCGAGACCGGTAACGAGGTCAAAGGTGCTGAACCGCCTGAGCGCGCGCCGCACCGTTTCCGGCGCGAGGTCGCAGCGGCCCGGCGTAACCGAGCCCGCGTCCATCGGCGCGCCGAGCAAGGCGACCGGCGCTTCCGGACTATCGACGATCAGATCGGCGATCGATTTCCAGCTCATTCCTTTGCCCTATAGCCCGGTCGCACTAGAAGGCGAGGCCATGTGGGATCGCCTGCTCATCGACTGTCATGTCGCGACGATGGATCCGAACGTGCCCGGCGCGTTCGGCGCAATCGAAAATGGCGCGATCGGCATCCAGGACGGGCGCATCGTCCGGGTCGGGCGGCGCACTGAGCTCGCCGGCTATCAGGCGAAATCGGTCGAGAAACTGGGCGGCGCCTGGGTGACGCCGGGGCTGGTCGATTGCCACACCCATCTGGTCTTCGCCGGCGACCGCGCCGACGAATTCGAGGCGCGGCTCAACGGCGCGAGCTATGAGGAGATTGCGGCGGCGGGCGGCGGTATCCTTTCGACGGTGCGCGCGACGAGGGCGGCGAGCGAGGCGGAATTGGCCGAGGCCTCGCGACCGCGGCTGAAGGCGCTGATGGCGGGTGGCGTCACCGCGGTCGAGATCAAGTCCGGCTATGGCCTCGACATCGACAGCGAGTTGAAGATGCTGCGCGCCGCTAAGGCGCTCGGTGCGAGCGAGAAGATGCGGGTCGAGACGACCCTGCTTGCCCTCCACGCTTTGCCCCCCGAATTTCGCGAAAAGCGGGAGGATTATGTCGATCTCGCCATCGCAGGGATGATCCCGGCCGTCGCGCGCGAGCGTCTTGCAAGCGCGGTGGATGCTTTCTGCGAAGGCATCGGCTTCACCCCCGACGAGGTCGCGGCATTGTTCGAGGCTGCCAAGGCGCATGGCCTGCAGGTGAAGGTTCACGCCGAGCAGCTCAGCAATCTGCATGGCGCGAAGCTGGCGGCCGATTATGGCGCGCTTTCCGCCGATCATCTCGAACATGCCGACGAAGCCGGTGTCGCGGCGATGGCCGAGGCGGGGATGGTCGCGGTGCTGCTGCCCGGCGCCTTTTACGCCTTGAAGGAGACGAGGAAGCCGCCGGTCGATCTGCTCCGCCGCCACAAGGTGCCGATGGCGGTGGCGACCGACTGCAACCCCGGCACCTCTCCGACGACCTCGCCGACCTTGATGATGAGCATGGCCTGCACCTTGTTTGGGCTAACCCCGGAGGAGGCGCTGGCGGGAATGACGCGCGAAGGCGCACGCGCGCTCGGCCTGCAGGACGAGATTGGCACGATCGCCGCCGGCAAGGCGGCGGACCTCTGCGTCTGGCGGGTCGCGCGCCCGGCCGAGCTCAGCTACTGGATCGGCCTGCCGGGGCCGGAGAAGCGGATCGTCGCCGGCGAAGACGCCTAGGAGGAATATGCATTCGAGACGCGACAATAGCCGCCGGATCGCGGCGCCGACCGGCACGGAGCTCAGCTGCAAAAGCTGGCTGACCGAAGCCGCGATGCGCATGCTGATGAACAATCTCGATGCCGCCGTCGCCGAAGCGCCGGAGGAACTGGTCGTCTATGGCGGCATCGGCCGCGCGGCGCGCGACTGGGAGAGCTATGACGCGATCGTCGAAACGCTGAAGCGGCTCGGCGAGGAGGAGACCCTGCTCGTCCAGTCGGGCAAGCCGGTCGGGGTGTTCCCAACCCACAAGGATGCGCCGCGCGTCCTGATCGCCAATTCGAACCTCGTGCCGCATTGGGCGACCTGGGATCATTTCAACGAATTGGATCGCAGGGGCCTCATGATGTACGGCCAGATGACGGCCGGATCGTGGATTTACATCGGCACGCAGGGCATCGTTCAGGGCACCTACGAGACCTTCGTCGAAATGGGCCGCCAGCATCATGGTGGCGACCTCAAGGGCAAATGGATTCTGACCGCGGGCCTCGGCGGCATGGGCGGGGCGCAGCCGCTCGCGGCGGTGATGGCCGGCGCGCATTGCATCGCGATCGAATGCCAGGAGAGCAGCATCCAGAAGCGGCTGGAGACGCGCTATCTCGACAAGCGCGCGACCAGCATTGACGAGGCGCTGGAGATGATCCGCGCCGCCGACGCGCCGATCTCCGTCGGCCTGCTCGGCAATGCGGCGGAAATCCTGCCCGAAATGGTGAAGCGCGGCATCAGGCCCGACGCGCTGACCGACCAGACCTCGGCGCACGATCCGGTCAACGGCTATCTCCCGATCGGCTGGACGGTGGCGCAATGGATCGAGCTGCGCGAACGC
>Ga0136633_1000909_pt1 | contig 21987 bp, 21 predicted proteins | sample AntDrymeUQ832206_2_FD_105494 | JGI IMG/M metagenome (GOLD analysis project Ga0136633, IMG submission 105494) | Polar desert sand microbial communities from Dry Valleys, Antarctica - metaG UQ83 (22.06) | ecosystem: Environmental > Terrestrial > Soil > Desert | place: Antarctica: Dry Valley...
CGGTAACCGCGGGGCCGCGGGGCCGCGTCGTCCCGGGCGGATCGGGGATGATCGGCCGATCACGTCCGAGCGCGAGCTGATCGAAGCCATCCGGGCGACCCTGTCGCCGCGCGGGCATCGCGTGGTCCGCTGGCTTGGCGACGATGCCGCCGTCGTGCGGCCAGGTGGTGCGCTGGCCGTCGTCTCGACCGACGTGATGGTCGAGGGGTCGCACTTCCGACTGGACACGGCTGCGCCAGAGGACATCGGCTGGCGGGCGCTCGGCGCCGCATTGAGCGACCTCGCTGCGATGGGTGCCGACGCCGGAGAGGCGTACCTCGCCGTCGTGGTCCCCGAGCGGCTCGGCGACGACCAGCTCGTCGCCCTGCACCGCGGGGCCGAGGAGCTGGCCGCCCGGACGGGGACGACGATCGCCGGAGGGGACCTGGCGCGAGGTCCGGTCCTGACGGTCGCCGTGACCGTGATGGGCTGGGCCGACGCGGTCGTCGGTCGCGACGGCGCCCGGCCCGGTGACGTCGTCGTCGTGACCGGCGCACTCGGCGGGTCGGCCGCCGGGCTGGCGATCCTGGAAGGCCGTGCCGACGGGCCGGCAGCGCTGGTCGAGCGCCACCGCCGGCCGCTGCCGCGCCTGGCCGAGGGCCGCGCGCTGCGTGCGGCGGGTGCCACGGCGATGCTCGACCTCTCCGACGGCCTCGCCACCGACGCCGGGCATCTCGCGCGGGCCAGCGGGGTCCGGCTGCACCTGGATGCCGCAGCACTCCCACTGGCCGACGGCGTGCAGGACCGGATGCTCGCCATCACCGGCGGCGAGGACTTCGAGCTGCTGGCGTGCCTTCCCCCCGGCCGTCCGCGCGACGGCCTCACCGTGATCGGTGAGGTGCGGCCCGGCGAAGGGCGTCCGGGGGTCTCCTGGCACGGTGGACCGCCGGAATCGGCCGCGTGGAGCGGCTGGGACCCCTTCCCCGCCCGCTGACCGAGGCACCGCGCTCCGATCAGCGTGTCGTCGTGGTTCGTGTGGCTGTTATGCCGGGTGCCGTCAGGCGCGATAACGGCGCCGCCAGATGCCCGCGAATTTCTGACTCAGGGCACTAGGGCCGGCCGGCCGGGAGGGCCAGCATGCCGCCCTCGAGGAGCCGGCGGACGATGGCGGTCGCGACCGCCGAGGCGTCCACCTCGTACTGCTCGCGCTCGATGCGCTCTCGGATCTCGTTCAAGTGGTTCATCCTTGGAATGTCCATCGTCGGGGCGGGCCATCCATGCCCGCCGGGTGAATCGGCTTCCCACTCCCTGTATCGACCGCCACCGCCGAGGCCTGAACGATTCGACACTCGTACTAGTGACGTCCGCTCCCTCGAGATCATTCCTACAGCAGGCCCGCCCGCTTGCCGGACACCAGGCGGGCGAAGACCACGATCCGCTGCTTGGCGCTGTAAAGCGGATGGCATGCCGTCAGGACCAAGCGGTCGTAGGACACCTTCTTGGTGACGTAGGTGGCGCTCGGCGGCACGATCTTCGTGCTCTCGACCTTGTAGACGAAGCGCCCGTAGGGCATCTCGACCCGGATCTCGTCGCCCTTGCGCAGCCGGTCGATCCTCCGGAACGGAGCCCCGTAGGTCGTACGGTGCCCGGCGATCGCCGTGGTTCCTCGAGCGCCTGGCAGCGGAGTGCCCGGGTAGTGCCCGGGGCCGGTGCGCAGGCTGCCGGTGTCGGTGCCCTCCACGAAAACGATCGATGCCCCGATCCTCGGCATCAGCACACGGCCGATCGGCTGACCCTTCTTGGCGCGGCGGTTGAGTGCGCGCGACTGGAAGGCCATGCGCGCGCCGTCGTCGGGCAGCGCGGCGATCACCCGCTGCTCGAGCGGCGTCGGCTTCACCTTGTTCGTCTCGGCGAGCCGGCCCGAGAGCTGATCCTGCTTGAGGCGCGAGTACAGCGCCGACACGGGCTCCTGCCAGGCCACCGTCAGCCCGGCGTCGGCCAGCAGCAGCACGCCGGCGATGATCAGCATCGACGACAGCGCCCGCAGCGTGCGCCGCCATGCTCTCGCACGCGGGACCTCCATCCGCGGGGGGGTCTGGAGGAGCGTCATCGGCGCAGGGCGGACTCCGTGCCGCCGAGCGAGCCCGGGCCGGCGTACCCGCCGGGTCCGCGCGTACGAGTCGGACGGGGGCGCCCAGCGGGTGCGCTCGCGCGCCGCGACCGGGCCACGACGAGGACCGCCGCGAACGTGCCCGCCAGGACGCAGAGCGCCAGCGCCTGTGCCGGTCCCAGCGTGCCCCCGGCGGCGAGGGTCAGGCCCAGCCAGACGAGCTCTGCCGGGTCGATCCCGAAAGCGGCGGCGTAGTGCATCCCCACCAGTATCGGCAGCGACAGCCCGATCACGATCCCGACGGCCGCCAGTCGGCGCGAGGGGGGATCGCTGCGCCCCACGACGAGCAGCCAGGCGTGCGTGGCCGGGACGAGCATCGCCGCGGCGTACGGGTTCAGGAGCCAGACGAGCGTCGCGAGGGCGCAGAGCACCAGCCCGACGGCGACGCCGGCCGCAGCGTCGGCGGGAACACGTTCGAATCCGAGGGCACGCAGCAGTGCCGGGCGGCCCGCGAGCAGCCCCCCGGCGACGATGGCGACAACCCCGACGAGCGCCAGCCACTCGGCCGCGCCCACTGGCGTCGTCCCCGGCCGAGCCGGAGCGGGCAGCGCCCGCAGCGCTCCGGCGACGTCGAGCGCGCGCAACCACCCGAACGCGAGCACGAACGGCAGCGCGAACGTCAGCGCCCAGACCAACCACGGCCCGAGCCGCTCGCGCCGCCGCCGCGAGCGGAATGCCGCGTCCAGCGCCGCGAGCAGGGCCGGAAGCAACAGCACGCCGACCAGCGCCCGTACGCTCCAGTCGGGCAGCAGCCGGCGAACGGTGACGATGCCCCGCGCTTCGGGGGCAGCAAGGTCGTCGCCCTCTTCGAGCAGTGCGGTGACCGCGCGCAGCGATCCCCTTCCGAAGGCCTCCATCCGGCGCCGGCTGACCGGCGCCCCGGCTGCCGGACCGCGCTCTCCCGAGGCCGAGATGCGGACGGTGGGGAGACCGGCCTCGTTGAGCGGCCCCTGCTCACCGAGCGCGAGCGGGAAGGCGCGGCGTACCCATTGCGTCGGCGCGTGGGGACCGCCGGGGTCTTCTCCGGTCTCGACGCGCAAGGCCGCTTCGACGGTCCGGCGCAGGACGTGCGGAGCGGGCTCGCTACCAAGCGACCACGGGACCACCACCGGCTTGCGGATCCCTCGGGACGCCAGGTCGCCGAGCACGATCACGGCGTCGACCGGGCGCCGGACGCGCCGCGCCACGGCCCGTGCGCCGTCGAGGCCTCCGCTGCCCCCCGACACCGAGGCCAGCACGAGCGTCTTGGGCAGGTCACGGTCGGCGAAGACGCGCGCGAGCTCCATCAATCCGGCCGTGGCCGACAGCTCCGCCACAGCCGGCGCGCCGAGCGCGTCGCGATGGGCCACGACGACGACGCGACGGCTCGACAACCCCTCGCGCACGCCGAGCACCACCCTGAGGTCCTGCTTGCCGTCGACCGTGTCGGCGGGCAGCGTGAAGCGCTGCGGGGTGGCGTCGAACGCGACCGCGCGGCGACCGCCCTCCGCGGGCTCGGGCGCGTCGGCGCCGCTCAGCACTGCCGCGACGCGGTCGGCCAGCCCGAAGTCTCCCGTCGACCCGGGACGGCGGGACGGGAACGCGCCCTGGAGCTCACGCAGCGAGTTGCGCGGCGGGCGGTCCCCCTTCCCATAGGCGCGCGTGACGTCGAAGGCGTCGGGGACGATCCGGGTGGTGGACGGAACCGGGCGGTCGCGCAGCGAGAACGCCACCACGAAGAGCACCACCAGGACGGGGGCGAAGGCCGCCCGGTAGACGCGGTCGTCCAGCACACGTCCATTGTGACGCCGCCTACCCTGGGGGGTATGGACCGCCCCGCTCGCATCCTTCTCGTAGACGACGAGCAACCGATCCAGACGCTGCTGTCGTTCCCCCTGCAGCGTGACGGCTACGAGGTCGTGTCCGCTTCCGACGGCCGCGAGGCACTCGCCCGCTTCGAGGAATCCCGCCCGGATCTGGTGATCCTGGACCTGATGCTGCCCAAGATCGACGGCCTCGAGGTCTGCCGGCGCATCCGCTCGCGCTCCGCCGTGCCGATCATCATGCTGACCGCCAAGTCCGAGGAACTCGACAAGGTCATCGGGCTGGAACTCGGGGCCGACGACTACATCACGAAGCCCTTCTCCGTCCGCGAGTTCCGCTCGCGGGTGAAAGCGGTGCTCCGCCGCGCTGCACTGGCGCGCACGGACGCCGAGGACGAGGAGCCGATCGAGGCGCTCGCGCTGCGCATCGATTCGACCAAGCGCACCGTCACCGTTCGCGGGGACGGCGTCCCGATCACCTTCGTGGAGTTCGAGATCCTGACCGCGATGGCCCGTAGCCCGGGCCGCGTGTTCACCCGCGACATGCTGCTCACGCGCGTGTGGGGGGACTCGGCCTATCGCGACCCTCGGACCGTCGACGTCCACATCCGTCACCTGCGCGAGAAGCTCGAGCTCGACGCCAAGGACCCCGAGTACATCTTCACGGTCCGGGGCGTCGGCTACCGGTTCCGCGACGTCGATTAGCGGGCCAACGACGTGCGGATTCGCTCCCTGCGCAACCGCCTGGCGCTGATCTTCGGCCTGATCGTGGCGGCCGCGATCGGGATCGTCTACCTCTCCGTCGTTCCCCAGCTCGAGGAGGCCCTGCGCGAGCAGAAGCTCGACTCGCTGACGCAGACCGCGCAGGCCCCGACGGGCGATCTCGAGCGCAAGATCTTCGGCGCAGCGGACGTGGGGGCGCTCGTCCGGGCCGCCGCCGACCGGTCCGGCACGCGCGTGACCGTCCTCGACATCGCGACCGGCTCCTCGCTGCTGCTCAGCGTGCCGCTCGGCGGGGACTCCGCCCCGGACGCCGATCCCGACGACACATTCTTCGCGGTCGCCCAGGAGGCGGCCGTGACCGGGCGCACCGTGCGCGGGACCGAGCCGACGACCCGCGGCCGGATCGCCGAAGTCGCCGTGCCGCTTCGCAACCAGGGCGAGATCGCGAAGATCGTCGTCTTCTCCGACGACCTCGAGGACGTCCGCACGAACGTCGCGTTCATCCGCCGTCAGCTGCTGATCGCCGGCGCGGTCGCCCTGCTCCTGGCGCTACTGGCCGGCTTCCTCGTCGCCCGGGCACTGGCCGCGCGGGTGAGGCGGCTGGAGGCCGCGGCGCGCAAGGTCGCTTCGGGCGACTTCTCGACACGGTTCGAACCGGAATCCGAAGACGAGCTCGGACGACTCGCGCTCGCCTTCGACGAGATGCAGACGCAGCTCGGACAGCTCGACAAGGCACGCAAGCAGTTCATCGCCACGGCCTCGCACGAGCTGCGAACGCCGATCTTCTCGCTCGGCGGCTTTCTCGAACTGCTCACCGACGAAGAACTCGACGAGGACACGCGGCGCGAGTTCCTGGCGCAGATCAGCGGTCAGGTGGTTCGCCTGACCAAGCTGACGGCCGAGCTGCTCGATCTCTCCAAGCTCGAGTCCGGCTCGCTTGTGCTGCGCCCGGAGCCGACCGACCTCGGCTCCCTGGCCGCGGAGGTCGGACGCGAGTTCCGGCCCGCCCTGGCGCACCACGACAGCGACCTCGAGGTCCGGGTCGGCGCCGGGGCGCTCGAAATCGAGTGCGATCCCGAGCGGGTGGCGCAGGTGCTTCGTATCCTCATGGACAACGCGTTGGTGCACACACCGCCCGGGACGGGTATCACCCTGTCGGCGGATCGCGAGAACGGTGAAGTCCGTCTGGCGGTCACCGACACCGGCCTCGGTATCCCACGCCAGACCATGCCCATGATCTTCGAGCCCTTTTTCACTTCCGACGACACGCAGGGCGCCGGCCTCGGGCTGGCGATCGCCAGTGAGCTGGCCGAGCGCATGTCGGGGCGACTGGTCGCCGAATCGGTGCCCGGCTCCACGACATTCGCCCTGGTTCTCCCCGTATGAGGCGCGTCCTGCTCTCGGCGCTCGCGTTGACGGCCGGAGCCGTGGCGGCCTGCGGCACCAGCGGCGACGGCGACCGCGACCGCGGGTCCGGCCAGGAGGTCCAGAAGACGACCACCACCCGCGTGGAAGTGGTCGAGGGCATCGAGGGTGGGTTCGATCCGCGCGCGATCTTCGACCGCGAGGCGCCTGGAGTCGTCACGGTGTACTCCGTCTTCGAGGATCAGACGTCGATCCCGAAGGACGCCGAGGAGGGCGGGGAGAGCGGCCTCGGGTCGGGCTTCGTCCTCAACGGCGAGGGGGAGATCGCGACCAACGCTCACGTGGTGACGACGGGCGAGGGCGAGGACATCAAGCGCGCGAGCGAGGTCTATGTCCAGTTCGCCGACGGCAACCGCGTGCCGGCGCGCGTGCGCGGCCACGATCCCAACGCCGACATCGCCCTGCTCGAGATCGACCCGTCGGGTCTGTCGCTCAACCCACTCCCGCTTGGGTCGACGGCGGACATCAGGGTCGGTGAGCCGGTGGCCGCCATGGGCTCCCCCTTCGGAGAACAGCAGTCATTGTCGGTGGGCGTCGTCTCGGCCATCGATCGTGACATCCAGTCGCTGACGGACTTCAGCATCTCCGGCGCCATCCAGACCGACGCGGCGATCAACCCCGGCAACTCGGGCGGCCCGCTGGTGAACTCCAAGGGCCAGGTCATCGGCGTCAATCAGCAGATCAAGTCGCGCTCGGGCGGCGGTGAGGGCGTCGGCTTCGCTGTCCCCATCGACGCCGTGCGGCGCTCGCTCGAGCAGTTGCGCGAGAAGGGCAAAGCCGAATATGCCTACCTCGGCGTCGCCTCGCAGGCCATCTACCCACAGGCGGCCGAGCGCTTCGCTCTGCCCGTCGATCGCGGAGCCTGGCTGCAGGAGATCAACCCTGGCGGCCCGGCCGACCGCGCCGGCCTGCGTGCCGGTTCGACCCTGGAAACCGAGTTCCAGGCCTCGACGTTCCGCGTCGGGGGCGACATCGTGGTCAAGGTCGGCGACACCCCGGTCGAGGACTCCAACGACCTCGCCACGGCGGTCGCGAAGTACCAGCCTGGGCAAAAGGTGCCGGTCGAGCTCTACCGCGGCGGCGCCAAGCGGACGATCCAGATCACGCTCGGACGCCGCCCGCTCGAAGTCGCGCGCCGCCCGCGCGGCTGACCGCCCGCGCCGTCGGTAGATTCGCGGTCGTGCTCCAACCGGTCGCCGTCGCCTCGAAGAGCCTCGCCGACTACACGCACATCGTGGGGCGCCCGCTGGTCGAGGAGATCCGCGAGCTCGCCGCACCGCTCGAGGGGCGCAAAGTGCTGCACCTCTCGGCGACCGCGTTCGGCGGCGGCGTCGCCGAGATCCTCTACACGCTCGTGCCGCTGATGCGCGACGTCGGGTTGCAGGCCGAGTGGCACGTCATCTACGGGCGCGAGGAGTTCTTCAACTCCACCAAGCTGATGCACAACGCGCTCCAGGGCAACCCGCAGGATCTCTCCCCCGAGGAATGGGCCACGTGGCGGCGCTACAACGAGATGAACGCGCGCGAGCTCTCGCGTGGCTGGGATCACATGATCGTCCACGATCCCCAGCCGGCCGCGGTACGCGACCTCGTGCCCGAGAAGGCTGCGCACTGGATCTGGCGCTGCCACATCGACGTCTCGACGCCCAACCCGGCGACGATGGGTCAGCTGCTCCCGCATCTGCTCAACTACGAGGCGAGTCTGTTTCACGTGAAACAGTACGTCCCGCCCGGCCTCGAGTCCGGGCACGGGGTCAACATCGTGCCGCCCGCGATCGACCCGCTGGCGTCGAAGAACATGGCGCTCTCGCACGACGACGCGGTCTACGTCTGCCGCCAGTTCGGCATCGACACCGACCGGCCCCTGATCTGCCAGGTGTCACGCTTCGATCCGTGGAAGGACCCGCTCGGCGTGATCGACGCCTACCGGATCGTCAAGGAGCAACGGCCCGACGTCCAGCTGGCGCTCGTGGGCTCCATGGCTTCCGACGACCCCGAGGGCTGGGACTTCTACAACTCCACCGTCGCCCATGCCGCGGGCGATCCGGACATCTACATCCTCAACAACTTCAACAATGTCGGGGCGATCGAGGTCAACGCCTTCCAGTCGCTCGCCGACGTGCTGGTCCAGAAGTCCACCCGCGAGGGCTTCGGGCTGACCGTCGCCGAGGCGCTGTGGAAGGGTCGGCCGTTCATCGGCGGCGACGTCGGCGGGATCCCGCTCCAGGTGACCGACGGCGAAAGCGGGTACCTCGTCTCCTCGGTGGAGGAATGCGCGCAACGAGCCATGCAGATCCTGGACGACCCCGAGCTGGGCCGCGCCCTCGGCCGCGCGGGCAAGGAGCACGTGCGCCGGCACTTCCTGACGCCGCGCTACCTGCGCGACTATTTGAAGATCTTCCATCAGGTGGAGGGCACCGGATGCTGAGGCCGCCCGGACCCGTTTTCGTCGCCCAAATCGAGGTGACCCGCTGATGCCGGGAGGCGAGGCGGCCCCGCTGGTGCTCGTCTCCAACCGAGGCCCGGTGACCTACCAGGACGACGGATCGGTCAAGCGCGGCACCGGCGGACTGGTCACCGCGCTCCAAGGCCTCGCCTCCCACCGCGACGCGGTCTGGATCGCTTCGGCGATGACCGAGGGCGACGAGCGCGTCGCCGCCGAGCACGGCGGGAAGCCGGTCGAAGTCGGGTCCCCGCAGGATGGGACCTACCGCGTGAAGTTCGTGTCCTCCGATCCGGACGCCTACGACCGCTTCTACAACGTCTTCGCCAACCCCATGCTCTGGTTCATCCAGCACTACCTGTGGGATCTGAGCAACGCGCCGGACATCCGCCGCAACGAGACCGAGGCGTTCGAGTTCGGCTACAACGTCGTCAACGCCGACCTCGCCACGGCAGTGCTCGAGGAGATCGAGGGCCTGGACGAGCCGGTCGTCATGGTCCACGACTACCACCTCTACACGCTGCCGGCGATGGTGCGAAAAGCGCGACCCGACGTGTTCCTGCACCACTTCGTCCACATCCCGTGGACGCAGTCGGACGCCTGGAAAGTGCTCCCGAACAGCATCCGCGAGGAGATCTTCACCGGCATCCTGGCGAACGACATCATCGGCTTCCACACCAAGCAGTACCGCCGCAACTTCCTCCAGTGCTGCGTGGACCTGATGGGCCTCGAAGTCGACAACGAGCGCGGCGTCGTCTTCCACGGCGACCGCGAGGTCTGGGTGCGCGCCTATCCGCTGCCGATCGACTGGCGCGCCACCCAGGCGCTCGCCGACCGCGATCGCGTGCACCAGTTCGAGCAGCGCCTGCTCAAGCGTCGGCGCGAGTTCTCGGTCCTGCGCGTCGACCGCGCCGACCTCTCGAAGAACATCCTGCGCGGCTTCACCGCCTTCGACATCTTCCTCGAGCAACACCCGGAGTTCGCCGAGCGGATCACCTTCACCGCGCAGCTGATGCCCTCGCGGACCGACGTACCGGAGTACGCCGAGTACCTCGAGCGCATCGAGGCGCTCGTCGCCGTCGTCAACCATCGTCACGGCACGCCGGACTGGATGCCGATCGACCTCAAGCTCCGTGACGACCTCGAGGAGGCCGTCGCCTCCTACAAGCACTACGACGTGATCATGGTCAACGCCATGTTCGACGGCATGAACCTCGTGGCCAAGGAGGCCTCGCTGGTCAACGAGCGCGAGGGCGTGTCGCTGCTGAGCGAGAACACGGGCGCCCACGAGGAGCTCGGCGAGTTCGCCCTCAGCGTCAACCCGTTCGACGTCCAGGAGCTCGCGGACTCGATCCATGCCGCGCTGACGATGCCCATGGACGAGCGCCGGCGTCGCTCCGAGGGCTTCAAGGACATCCTGACCTCGCGCGACCCGGGCGACTGGGTCGACGAGCAGATCGCCGACATCCGGCGCAAGGCCGCGGGCCAGTCGGCGCCGGTGGTCGACCCGTCCGTGCAGCGCTCGGCCGGCTAAGCCTCAGTAAGGCTCGATCCCGAACTCGCCCGCCGCGGGGGGAGGCACATAGGCGGGGGTCGGCGCGGCCGTCGACGGCCCGGTACCCCGGGGTGCGGTCGGTCGATCTGTGGGCCGCCGGCGTCGCCTCGACGGACGGCGGCGGGCATGGCTCGGGCCGGTGCGGGTTCGGTTGACCGAGGTGGTCCGCGGGACCGGTGGCGACGAGGACGGGGCGGGTGGGATGGGAGCGGGAGCGAGAGGGACCGCGTCGCCGGGAGCCACCGGCGGCGCCGGAGCGCCACGCAGGGGGAAGCCCACGAGGACCGCGAGGGTGACGAGGACGATCAGGGCCAGGGCGAGGTTGCCCCAACGCACGCGGGCGAGCAGCGTTCGGTTCATGTCCCTTCTAGTCCGCACGGCCCGGAAGCTCGCCCCCCTGCTGCTACCATCCGCCGCCGCGTATGGCCCAGGAACCGCTGATCTACGACCTCACCCTTCTGCTCGATCCCGAGACCGAAGACGAACGCCGCGAGAAGATCGTGACGGACGTCGAGGCCCTGATCGAGAAGCACGGTGGCGAGCTGGTCAGCCGCCATGACTGGGGTGTCCGGCCGACCGCCTTCGAGGTGCACAAGAGCGCGAGCGCCGACTATCACCTGATCCAGTTCCACGCCACCAACGACGCTCTGGCCGCAGTGGACCACTCGCTGAAGATCATCGACGGCGTGAAGCGCTTTCGCGTGATCAAGCTCCGCACCGGAACGCCCGAGCCGCCGGACATGGCCGCCGCCGGTGCGCCGGTCGCCGGCGACGCCTCCGACGACTGAGCTCGTCTCGCGGCGTCCGCCGTCGTCGTCTGCAAGCCCGCGCCCGTTCCGCCGGTCGCGGCGGGATGCTTCGTGCCCGAACGGCTCGCCTTCGATACGCCTTCCCGGTGTTTCCGCCAAGAAAGTGTGTCGATTCGTCAGAACCACCCATGAGCGCCCGACTGCAGATCTAGACTCGCTAGCCGAGCTTCGAAACCGTCGTTTCTCCAACCGCTTCACGTGGGAAAGGAGCCATCCAGTGGCTGCCACGAACATCAACCGGGTCGTCCTGACCGGCAACCTCACCAAGGATCCTGAGCTGCGCGCGCTGTCGAGCGGCAACTCGGTGTGCTCGATGCGGATCGCGTCCAACACGCGCCGCAAGGGCGCCGACGGCAACTGGGAGGACAAGCCCAACTACTTCGACGTCACCGTCTGGGGGGCCCAGGGCGAGAACTGCGCGCGCTTCCTGGCCAAGGGCCGTCCGATCTGCGTCGACGGCCGCCTCGAGTGGCGCGAGTGGACCGACCAGCAGGGCAACAAGCGCCAGTCGGTCGAGATCGTGGCGGACGCGGTGCAGTTCCTCGGCGGGCGCGACGACGCCGCGCCGTCGGGCAACGGCTTCACGTCGCAGCGTACCGACGTTCCCGTCGATGCCTCGGACTTCGCCCCGGCCGGTGCGCCCGCCGGTGGCGGACGCCCGCAGACCGAGGACGACATCCCGTTCTAGCCGCTCGCGGTCCGACGTGACAGCTCCGGGCCGCCGTAGGGCGGCCCGGTGTCGTTCCGAGCGGGCTACACTGCCGAAGTTGCGCGCAGCCCGTGCGCGCGCTTTCGTACGAGACTTCAGCGAGGTTCGAACACTTTGGCCAAGCAGCGCAGCCGGCCCACGCGCCGGCGAGAAAAGAAGGGTGGCGGCGGTTCCGGCCGGCGCAAGCCCTGCGCGTTCTGCCGAGACAAGATCGACCAGGTCGATTACAAGGACATCGGCGTCCTGCGCAAGTTCATCTCCGATCGCGGGAAGATCCGCTCGCGGCGGATCACCGGCGCCTGCCGGCGTCATCAGAGCCAGGTCGCACGCGCCGTCAAGCGCGCGCGTGAGCTCGCGCTGCTGCCGTACGTCTCCGAGCCCGTCGGTGGTGGGCGCGGCGACCGCGAGGACCGTCGCGATCGCGGCGATCGCGACCGGGACCGCTGAGATGCCCCAGGTCATCCTCCTGCAGGACGTCGAGCAGGTCGGCGAGAAGGGCATGGTCGTCGAGGTCTCGAAGGGCTACGCCCGCAACTTCCTGATCCCGCGCAAGCTCGCCCAGCCGGCGACCAAGGGCGCGCTGGTCGAGGCCGAACGGCGAACAGAGGCCGTCAACAAGGCCAAGGCCGATGCGACCGCAAAGGCCCAGGAGGGCGCAGCGGCCCTCAACAAGACCGTGCTCACGATCGCCCACCAGGCCGGCGAGGATGGCCGCCTGTTCGGGTCGATCACCACCCAGGACATCGCCGAAGCCATCCAGGAGGCCCGCGGCATCACGATCGACAAGCGCAAGATCGCGCTCGACGATCCGATCAAGACCGTCGGTACGCACATGATCACCGTGGAAGTGGCCGACGGCGTGACGGCGACCGTCAAGACGCTGGTCGTCGAGCAGGCCTAGCGGCGCTCCGTCCGAGCGATCCTTCGTAGTGCTTCGGGCGGCCCATCGGGTCGCCCGTTGTGCTTCAGGCGTGACCGATCACGCACTGACAGCAACTTAAGACGGACACAGCACGAACTTCTTGGGCGACCGCGCCCGTGCCGTCGCCTCGCGCACCTACCATCGGCCGGCCCATGAGCATCGTCGACAAGCCCTTCGGGAACGGCCGCCGGGACGCCCCGGCACCGAGCGGTCCACCGCTCGGCGGCGCCGCCCCGCCGCAGAGCCTCGAGGCCGAGCAGGCGGTGCTCGGTGCCGTCCTGCTCTCCGCCGAGACGCTCTACGACGTCGGGATCGAGCTCAGGCTCCAGCCCGACGACTTCTACCGGCCCAGCCACGGGGCGATCTTCGCCGCCATGCTGGCGCTCTACGAGCAGCACGAGCCGGTCGATCGCCTGACGGTCATCGAGAAGCTCAAGCAGGCCGGCCAGCTCGAGCTCGCCGGCGGTCCGGCGGCCGTCGAAGCCCTTGCAGCGGCTCCACCCGTCATGGGCCACGCCAAGCAGTACGGCAAGATCGTGAAGGAGACCGCGCTGGTCCGGCGCCTGCTGACCGCGACCTACCGGATCCAGCAGCAGGTCGGTGAGGGCCACGGCGTCCCTCGCGACCTCGTCGACCAGGCCGAGCGCGAGATCCTCGAAGTCGGGCACGACGACCGCCAGAAGGACTTCCGCAAGATCGAGGACGTCCTCTCGGTGGAGATCGACAAGCTCGAGAAGCTCGCCGCCTCGGACAAGACGATCACCGGTACGCCATCGGGCTTCGCCGACCTCGACGAGATCACCGGCGGGTTCCAGCCGGGCAACCTGATCATCCTGGCGGCACGGCCGTCGATGGGGAAGAGCGCGCTGGCGACCAACTTCGCCGAGAACGCCGCCGTCCGCTACGGCCGTCCGGTCGTGATCTTCTCGCTCGAGATGGGTGAATCCGAGCTCGCGCAGCGGTTCATCGCCTCGCAAGGGTCGATCAAGGGCAATGACCTGCGCAAGGGCAAGGTCTCCTGGCCGAAGGTCATGACGTCGCTGAAGGCGCTGACCGGGGCACCCCTGTACGTCGACGACTCGTCTGACGTCTCGGTGCTCGACGTCCGCGCGAAGGCCCGGCGCTTGGCCAGCCAGCTCGACGAGCCGCTCGGGTTGATCGTCGTGGACTACCTGCAGCTGATGCGCACCACCAGCCACCAGGACAACGTGGTCGAGGCGATCGGCGACATCTCGCGCGGGCTGAAGACGCTCGCGCGCGAGCTCGAGGTGCCGGTGATGGCCCTCTCCCAGCTTTCCCGAGCGGTCGAGCAACGCCAGGACAAGAAGCCCATGCTCTCGGACCTGCGCTCGTCGGGACAGATCGAGCAGGACGCCGACCTCGTGATGTTCATCTATCGCGACGAGTATTACGACAAGGAGTCCGAGCGTCCCGGGGAGGCCGAGCTGCTGATCTCGAAGCACCGCAACGGCGGTCTTGGCGACGTCCCGCTGGTCTTCCAGCACGAGTACCCGCGCTTCATGCCGGGCATCCGTGATCCGGAGCGCTACGCCGGGTGAGCGACTGCCCGTTCTCCGAATGCGACGGGTCGGGCTTCGTCGTGGACGCCGAGGCACGGACGACGCGAGCCTGCCGCTGCCGGCCGGGACGCATCGCGAAGGCGAAGGCCCACAAGCTCTCCGCCGTCATCCCGCGGCGCTACCAGGGCGTCTCGTTCGACCGCGCGCCGGTCACCCTGATCGATCAGCGCGTCGTGTCCGAAGTCCGCCGTTACGTGGGGGACATCGAGGCCCGCCTCGATGCCGGGCGCGGGATCTGGTTCATGGGCGACGTCGGGACGGGCAAGACCACGCTCGCCATGCTCGTCTCGGTGCATGCGCTCGAGCGCGGACGAAGCGTGGCGATCTACTCGCTCCCGCGCCTGCTCTCCGAGCTGCGCAAGACCTACGAGGAGAGCGCGGACATGTCCTACCTGCAGCTGCTCGACGGGCTCGCCACCGTGGATCTGCTGCACATCGACGACGTGGGCGCCGAGCGCTCGAGCGCGTGGGTGCTCGAGCAGCTCTACGCGATCATCAACTCCCGCTACGAGGAGGAGCGCGCGGTGATGATCACCACGAACCTCGACCATGAAGCCCTGCGCGAGCAGATCGGCGAGCGAACGGTGTCGCGGCTGGTCGAGATGTGCGGCGACCCGCTCCCCCTGTTCGGCTCGGACCGGCGCATGGAACCCGACCTGCCGGCCCCGCCGAGCGCACCAAGCGACCGCTTCGGGGCCCCTGCCCGCTACGGCGATGCGCCCGCCGCGCCGTGGCGCGGCTGAGCGCGCCATAGACTGGCCGATCGCATGCCGGGGATCGTGATCGTGGGCGCCCAATGGGGCGATGAGGGCAAGGGCAAGGTCGTCGACCTTCTGGCCGAGCGCTCGGACATGGTCATCCGCTTCCAGGGCGGCAACAACGCCGGGCACACGATCGTGCGCGGCGACACGGTGTGGAAATTCCACCTGATCCCCAGCGGGATCCTCTACCCGGGCAAGAAGTGCGCGATCGGCAACGGCGTCGTGATCGACCCGAAGGTCCTCACGGGAGAGATCGACGGTCTGCGCGCCCGCGGAGTGGATCTCTCAGGCTTGCGCATTAGCGCCAACGCGCACCTGATCATGCCCTACCACCTGCTGCTCGACACGGCGGGGGAGACCAAGCTCGGCAAGAACCAGATCGGGACCACCCGCCGCGGGATCGGCCCCTGCTATGCCGACAAGGCCGCGCGCCTCGGGATCCGCATGCAGGACCTGCTCGACGAGAAGATCCTCAAGAAGAAGATCGTCGCGGCGATGGAGCCCAAGCGCCTCTCGCTGCGGCCCTTCGCGAAGTCGCAGGACCTCGACCTTCAGACGATGACCGAGCAGTACCTGACCTTCGGGCACGTGCTCGAGCAGTACATCGCCGATACCCCGCGCCTGGTCTGGGACGCGCTGGACGCCGACTACGCCGTCCTCTTCGAAGGGGCCCAGGGCACGCTGCTGGACATCGACCACGGCACCTATCCGTTCGTGACCTCATCCAATCCGGTGGCCGGAGCGGCCTGCACCGGCGCCGGAGTCGGACCGCGCGACATCGACGAGGTCTGGGGCGTGGCGAAGGCCTACGCCACCCGCGTCGGCTCGGGCCCGTTCCCGACCGAACTGGAGAACGACCTCGGCGACGCCATCCGCGAAGCCGGCGGCGAGTACGGCACCACGACCGGTCGCGCGCGCCGAGTGGGTTGGCTGGACCTCGTCGCGCTGCGCTACGCGGTGCGCATCAACTCGCTGACCCATCTCGCGGTCACCAAGCTCGACGTGCTCTCGGGCATGGGCTCGATCTGCGTCTGCGAGAGCTACAGCGGCAACGAGCGGACGTTCACGGACTTCCCGTACCACCAATCGGTCCTTCATCACGTCAACGGCAACTACACCGAGCTGCCCGGCTGGGACGAGGACCTCAGCGGCGCCCGCTCCATGGACGAACTGCCTCAGGCCGCGCGCGACTACCTCGACTACGTCGCCGATTTCGTCGGCGTTCCGATCGCTCTCATCGGCGTCGGCCCCGGCCGCGATCAGGTCATCTGGACCGAGTCCGGCAGTGAGAGCGCCATTTTCGCCTCGGCTACCGCCTGACGCGGGGCGTGCCCCGCCTCAGGCCTTGACGGTCCGTGTGTCGGTGACGAAGTCGTGCAGGGCACGATGCTCCTCGTCCCACAGCGGCCAGAGCACGTCGACCAGCCATAGCGCACCGAAGGTCGCCGAGGACAGGATCCAGATCCCGCCCTTGACGACGACCTCGCGCAATGCGGCGTGACCGAACGTGATCGGCCGGCCACTGACGCGGACGACGCGGATGCCGAGCGCCTTGCGGCCGATCGTCTGGCCGTTCGTCCGCGCCATCAGGATCGGCGCGTAGATCATCGCGACGGCCACGATCACCACCGACGCCAGCAGGAAGGCACCGATCCAGGCGAGGACTCCGCCTTCGTTGCCCGGATCGAGGCCGACCGCGCCGAACAGTCCGAGTGGGGCGAGCAACGCGAGCGCGACGGCCAGCACGATCAGCCCGTCGATGACCTGCGCACCGACGCGTGGCCACCAGCCGGCCAGCTGCCAACCGCCCGCGCCGGTGAGCGACGGGCTTGGGGGGCCTGAGACTGGACTCCCCCCGGCACCCGGTGGAGGTGGCGAGGTGTATCCGGGCGGGAAGTCGGTCATCACTGGGAGGACGGTATCGTCGGCGCGCTCGCGGCGGCGGACGAACGCTACCCGGCCTCAGCCTGCTGCTCGCACGCGGTGAGCTTTGCGTCCGACGCGTTGGGGTCGTCGCCCTGGGCATCGGCGTCGGGATCCACGACGGTCACGAACCGGCCGGCCTGTGAGGCCCCGGCTGGATCGCCGACCCCCACGGGCCTCGCCCGCTGACCGGGCGCTCAGGCGCCGAGCACCTGCTCTTCGCCGCGGCGCAGCAGGCGAAGGGTCAATGCCAGGGTGCCCAATCCGGCCAGGCCGGCCAGCGCGACCTGGATCGACAGGATCCCCTCCTCGCTCCAGTAGACGTCGTCGAGCTCGATCAAGAGCGCCGCTTCGTCGAGGGTGAGCGCCGCGCCGACGCCGAACGGGATCGCCAGCCAGCGATCGAGGCTCTCGTCGCGCGAGACGACCGAAGCTCCTCCGGCCAGGAACGCCAGGGCGATGCCGGGGATGAAGTGATGGATGTGGCGGTCGTTGACGAACAGGTTCCGGAACGGCCCGAACGAACCCGTGCGGCGGATGCTGTGCGTGCTCGCCCGCACGAGTGCGAACGTCGCGGCGTAGGACATCAGCAGGTTCAGCAGCGCGTTCTCTCGTGGCGACGCCGACTTGAGGCCCGCCACGGCGACTTCGACCGTCTCGATCCCGGCCTCGAGCGCCGCGGACGGCACGTCGTCGGTCTGATCGGGCAGCGGAGCGCGACCACGCCGCCACACGTGTGCGTATTCCAACGCCACCACGGTGACGGTGACGCCCACGGCGAGAACCGCCAGCGCGTCAGTCTTCTTCAGCGCCACCGCTCGAGGAGCTCCTCGTCGGCGACCCGGCCGAAGATGCGGGCCGGCACGCCCATCACGACCGCGCGAGGTGGAACGTCCTTGGTCACCACGGCGCCGGCGGCGACGAACGCCTCCTCGCCGATCTCGACGCCCGGCACCAGCACGACCCGGCCACCGATCCGGCAGGCACGCCGCAGGACCGCGCCTCGAAGCTCGTAGTCCGGCGGGTGCCGGCCCATCGTGTCGTCGTTGGTCGTCGACGCCCCCGGCCCCACGAATACGTCGTCCTCGATCACCGAGCGCGCCGTGAGGTAGACGCCGGTCTGCACGCTCACGCGCGCGCCGACGCTGACGTCGTTGTCGACGCAAGACCCTCGGCCGATCACGGTCTTCTCACCAATCCGAGCCCGCTCGCGCACGTAGGACTGGTCACCCAGAATCACCCCGTCGCCGATATCGGCCCCCGCGAAGACCACCGCCGCGCAACACACGACGCAGCCCTCCCCAACGGTCAAGGGAGCCGTTTCACGTGAAACGCCCGGCCGCGGCCGCAACTTCGGCGGCTTGCCGAGTACGGCATGGTCCTGTACGACACACCCCTCGCCGATCACCGTGCCCGCGTGGATGACCACGTGGATCCCGAGTTCGACGGAATCCGGGAGCCGTACCCCGTCGCCGAGGAACAGTCCCGGCGCGCGATCAGACCGATGCATGGCGGGCCTCGTCGAGCCGCGCCTGCAGGGCCTCGAGGACGCGCACCACACGCAGGCCGCTGACGCCATCCGAGCGCGGCTGGGTGCCCTCGCGAACACACGTGAGGAAATGCTCGCACTCGATGCGCAGCGGCTCGCGATTGGGAACCCGTGGACTCCACACGTCGCCCGAGCGGGTGATGTATTCCCCGTAGGAACGCGAATCCTCGTCGAAGCCCTTGTCGTAGACGGTGACCTTGCGCTCGAGGTCCATGTCGTCGAACGTGGCCATTCGCTTCGAGCCGACCACGGTGAACCGCCGTTCCTTGTGCGGATCGAGCCACGACAGGTGCATGTGGGCCGCCCGGCCGGACGGAAACCGCAGGTAGCAGAACACGACGTCCTCGACGCCCTGGCGCATGTAGGACTGTCCGTGGGCCGAGACCTCGCTCGGTTCCTCCTCGAGCAGGTGCAGGAGGACCGAGACGTCGTGGGCCCCGAGCGACCACAGGGCATTCTCGTCGGCGCGTAGCTTTCCGAGGTTCAGGCGGTTCGAATAGACGTAGTGCACATCGCCCAGTTCCCCACGGGTGACGATGCCCTTGAGCACTTCGACGCCAGGGTGGTACTCGAGCAGGTGACCGACCATCAGCAGCCGCCCGCTCCGCTCGGCCGCTGCGACCGTCCGCTCGGCGTCCGCGGCGGACTGGGCCAGCGGCTTCTCCACGAAGCAGTGCTTTCCGGCGTTCAGCACCCGCTCGGCCAGCGCCGCGTGCGTCGGCACCGGCGTCGCCAGCACGACGGCATCCAGGGCAGCGTCCGACAGCAGATCGTCGAGGTCAGCGGTCAACCGGGCTCCTGGGTGGGCAGCGGCCACCCGAGAACAGGCCTCCTCGGACGCGTCGCAGAGCCAGGAGACCTCACATCCGGCCAGCGCAGCGAAGTTCCGGGCCAGGTTGGGCCCCCAGTAGCCCAGTCCGGCGACGCCGACACGGATCACGTCGCTCACGGCCGCCATCTTATGAGAGCGTCTACGACACGCTCGCCCGCGCGGCCGTCGCCATAGAGCGCGGGCCGAGTTGCCGGCGGTGTCCGCTCGAGCGCCGCCAGGGCGAGATCGGCATCGAGATCGGCCAGCACGTTCCAACCCGAATCAACCGTCTCCACCCACTCCGTGCTGTGGCGGAGGGTGACGCAGGGCACGCCGGCCAGATAGGCCTCCTTCTGCACCCCACCGGAGTCGGTCAGCACGGCACGGGCGCCGAGCACGAGCGCCGTGAAGTCCAGATAGCCCGCCGGTGGCATGACCGTGATCCCGCGCTCGAGGCGCTCGAGCAGGCCTGCGGCGCCCAGTCGCGCCCGCGTGCGGGGATGCAGCGGCGCGACCACGGGCCCCGGGACCGCGAGCAGGAGATCCACCAGACGTGCCAGCCGAGCCGGATCGTCGACATTGCCGGCGCGGTGCGCCGTCACCAGGACGTAGCCCCCGGACTGGACTCCGGCACGCTCGAGCGGGCCGCTGAGCGCCCGGGCTCGAGGCGCCACCAGCGCGAACACGTCGACCATGACGTCGCCGACAATCGAGGCGCGACCATCGATGCCCTCCCTAGCGAGGTTGTCGAGCGCCACCTGGGAGGAGCACAGCAGGAGATCGGCCGCGTGGTCGGTGAGGACGCGGTTGAGTTCCTCAGGCATCGCCCGGTCGAACGAGCGCATCCCGGCCTCGACGTGGGCGACCGGCACCCGGGCCTGCGCCGAAGCCAGGGCACCGGCGAGCGTCGAGTTCGTATCGCCGTAGACGAGTACCGCGTCTGGGGCTTCGGCAGCGATCAGATCGCCGAGCGCCTCGAGCATGCGCGCACTCTGGACGGTGTTCGAGCCCCCCCCGAGCTCCAGACGGTGTTCGGGGCGCGGCAGGCCCAACTCATCGAAGAAGACCTGGGAGAGATCATCGTCGTAGTGCTGACCGGTATGGACGAGCACCTCGGTCGCCCTCGCCCTCAGCGGCTTCGACACCGCCGCGGCTTTGACGAACTGGGGCCGATTCCCGACGACGGTTAGAACGCGCATGTTTCCGGGAAGACTGTTGACAGCGTGTCGAATGTCATGAACAGCGTTCGCGAGACGGTACAGGCCGCGGTGGGTGCGGGACGGCACCTCGCCTGGTTTCTCTCCTACCAGATGGGCGAGCCCTGCGCGCGGCGAAGCGATCAGGTCGCGGTGCCGAACAGTTCCAGCTCGACGCACGCGGTCAACGCCGCCTGAGCGGCCACGGTCAACGGACCCGGAGCCGCGGGTAGCGGCCGGTCGTCGATGCTGGCGATTGCCAGCGCCTCGCGGACCGTTGAGGCCACGAAGGCCTCCTCGGCGTGTTGGAGGTCGTCGAGCGTGCAGATGCGCTCCTGCACTTCGAGCGAATCGATCAGCCGCGCGCGCGTGATCGACGCCAGGATGTGCTCGGTCAGGGGCGGAGTGCACAATTCGCCGCCCACCGCCCAGAAGAACGTCCAGGTGGGCCCTTCCAGCACCCGACCGTGCGGGGTGACGAACAGCGCCTCGTCGGCGCCCTGCTCCTTGGCGAGCCGGCCCGCGAGCATGTTGCCCGCGTAGGAGAGCGTCTTGAGACCATCGAGGATGCGCGGTGGCGAGAACGTCACGGTCGCCACGCGCACGCTCTCCGGGACGACCGGCAATGGCTCGACGAACGCCAACCGCCGTCCGCCTCGGGTGAGCACGAGCCGGAGCAGCCCCTCGACCTCGCCGGCCTCCTCGAGCAACGCCTCGACCTCCCGCCCCAGCGCGGTGAAATCGTGCTCCAGACGAAGCCCCTGGCAGGTCGAGCGCAGACGGTTCAGGTGGTCCTCGAGCGCGAACGCCCGGCCACGGTAGATCCGGCAGACCTCGAAGCCGCCGTCGCCGCGCAGGAGGCCCTCGTCGGTGGCGGGGATCACCGCCTCTGAAGCGGGACCGATCTGACCGTCGACGGAAGCGAGATGCGTCACGAGATGCCCCCGGAAGGAATCGAACCTTCAACCTTCGGATTAAGAGTGGGTCCTTTGCAGGGCATTTTGGCTCTGGTGCGTATGGTTGGGACAGATTCCGAGGGCTTCAAATGGGTCGTTTCTGCCGATTGTGGGACACGGTTCGGGACACGGTTGCGAGGCCCTTCGTTGAAGCGAGATGAGCACCGCGGTCCCCGATCGAGCAGACCGATTCCTTCTGTTTGCCCGCGAGCAGCACCTGGGGGTCAGCACTCATCAACCTATCGAGGAGAGGCTCAAGAGCTCCCTTACGACCCTTCCGACCAGGATATTCAGCACGACGATCGGAGCTCAGGTGCGCCAACCCCGGCGCGAGTGGTCCTTCCGTGTGGTGTTAGACGTCGCCGAGCATCCGCTGTGCTCGCTCGATCTTTGCGCGGAGTCCATCTTGGAAGTTCACGTCGCTCTTGCGATGTGCGATGTGCTCGGCGATGGCTGCGCGTATGACGTCGGAAATCGGTCTGTCGTCAACCGTTGCAACGGTCTCAAGCTGCTCAGCCTGCTCGGCCGAGAGGCGGATGGTCATAGCTTTCGCGGGCTTCACGTCTACATCATGCTACCGCACGATCGGCGTTGTCAAATATCAAGTCACTGTGGTAGCTTGGTATCACCTACTTGAAAGGAAGTCATGCCGCCGGCCTCAAAGCCTGACCCCA
>Ga0136633_1000910_pt1 | contig 21982 bp, 19 predicted proteins | sample AntDrymeUQ832206_2_FD_105494 | JGI IMG/M metagenome (GOLD analysis project Ga0136633, IMG submission 105494) | Polar desert sand microbial communities from Dry Valleys, Antarctica - metaG UQ83 (22.06) | ecosystem: Environmental > Terrestrial > Soil > Desert | place: Antarctica: Dry Valley...
GATCGGGATCAGCTTCAGGTCCTCGCGCTCGATGTGCCGGGCGCCGAAGCGCTCGTGGACTCCGGTGACGCCGGCGTGACTTCCCGCCGCGACGTTGAGCCGCCGCAGTGAGGTATCCCAGCCGCGCCGCTTGCTCTTGCCGGCATCGCTGGCGGCGTTGCCGATCAGGCTCAGCTCGGCGCCGTTGTAGCTGTGGTGGGAGCTGGCCCGCGCGTGAATCCCTCCGGGGCCGATCCTCACTTGAAGCGATTCCCAGTCATCGACGTGATAGCCCAGGCCCGCGACCAGGTTGGTGTGGCTATCGGGGTAGTAAAACCAGAACTGGAGATAAAGGTTGCCGGCTGCCGCGCCGGAGCAGTCGTCGGCGGCGTCGGCCATGGCAGGGTCGCGACAGTCGATCGGATGCACGAAGACAGTCGGGGCGAGGCCTGTCTGGGTGCGCTCCAACGAACCGTCCAGGATCGAATCGGAGCAGGCGCGTTCGCGGCACTCGCGGAAGTCGACAGGCAGCGAGGCGAAGTCGCTGTCCTCGAAGAAGAGCTCCGGAAGCTGTTCGGTGATCAGGCCGGCCAGCTCATCCCCATAGGTGCGCTCGAGCTCGCTCGGGCGGATCGAGCAGCCGTCGTCGCCGCGAACTGCGCAGATCAGCTTTCCGGCGAGCGTCCGGGCAAGCTCACCACCCGGCATGCCGGGGACGCCCGCAACCAGTGTGGCGAAGAGCGCTGCCACGACCAGCACCGCCCCGACGTACTCGATCGTCCCCTGGCCACGCTGCTCCAGCCTGATTCGTGCCATCTGCCGACGCTGACATCGATCGGCGCACGAGTGGCGCGCAGAATGTCAACTCTTGCGCGCGCCTTCATGGAGTTTCACTAGATTGGAGCGTCGATGGGCTCGGGACCAAGCGCGCACACGAACCTAGGCAGCTCGAAGCAGCGCGGCTGGCGCTTCTGGGCGGCAGTGATCGTGGCGATCCTCGCGACGATCTTCATATTCCAGAACATCCAATCGGTCGAGGTCAACGTCCTCTTCGCCTCGACCGAGACGCCCCTCGTTTTCGCACTCCTGATCGTCTTCCTGCTCGGCGCCGTCATCGGCTGGCTAGCCCCCCGCCTACGCCGCGACAAACAAGGCGACAGGCAGGGCTGAGGCCCGGACACGCTCGGAGAGGCGACGGTTGTCGACTTAACCACCGGATCAGGGGGTTAACCCGACAACCGCTGGATAGATGGGCCCGTCTGGGCCGACGGGGGGCTGATCAGCCCGCGCCTCGCCGCGCCCCCGCCCCGCCACGGCCAGCTAGAGCCGGGTCACCTCGGCCGCAATGTCCTGCGCCGCCTTCTTGGCGTCGGCGAAGACCATCCCGGTCTTCTCCATGTAGAAGAGGTCGTTGTCGATCCCTGCGAAGCCGGGACTGAGGCTGCGCTTGATCACGATCACCTGCTGCGCCTCGCCGACCTCGATGATCGGCATCCCAGCAATCGGGCTGTTGGGATCATTCTTGGCGGAGGGGTTGGTGACGTCATTGGCGCCGACCACGACGGCGACGTCGGTGCGCGGCATGTCCGGGTTGATGTCCTCCATCTCGACGAGCTTCTCGTAGGGAACATCGGCCTCGGCCAGCAAGACGTTCATGTGCCCAGGCATCCTGCCGGCGACGGGATGGATCGCATAGCGGACGTCGATGCCGCGTTTCTCGAGCTCGTCGCCGAGCTCCTTGACCGCGTGCTGGGCCTGGGCAACCGCGAGGCCATAACCGGGGACGATCACCACCGAGTCGGCGTAGCCGAGCGTGATCGCAGCGTCTTGAGCGCCAAGCGAGCGATGCGGGCGCTCCTCGAAGTCGCCACCGCCGCCGCTGGGGGCACCGCCGAAGCCCGCGAAAAGGATGTTCGCGACCGAGCGGTTCATCGCGGTCGCCATCTCCATGGTCAGGATCGTTCCCGAGGAGCCGACCAGCGTGCCGGCGACGATCAGCGCGACGTTGTCGAGCGCAAAGCCCGCCGCAGCGGCGGACAGGCCGGTCGCCGCGTTGAGCAGGGAGATCACGACCGGCATGTCGGCGCCGCCGATCGGCAAGACGGCGAGGTTGCCGAGGACCGCGGCGGCAATCAGGACGGCGATGAAGATCCCCTCGGAGGGACTGCCGTTGTCGGCGGCAAGGATCACGCATGCGCCGACTACGCCGATCAAGAGGGCCGCGTTGATCAGCTGCTGGCCCGGCAGCGAGACCGGCCGGGTGGAGATCAGGTCCTGAAGCTTTGCGAAGGCGATGTTCGACCCCCAAAAAGAAACCGATCCGATCACCGCCGCGAAGAGGATCGGGATGAAGGTGTCGAGCGGAATCTCATGACCAATCTCGATCTCCTGGCGGAACTCCGACCAGGCGATCAGCGCGACGGCGCCGCCGCCGACTCCGTTGTAGAGGGCGACCATCTGCGGCATGTCGGTCATCTGGACCCGGATCGAGGCGATCACACCGACCGCTGTGCCGACCGCGAGGCCGGCGACGATCACACCCCAGTTGCCGATCCCGTCGAGCAGGAGCGTGGTGATCACGGCGATCAGCATGCCGACGGCGGCGAGCATGTTGCCGCGCTTGGCGGTGGTCGGATGGGTTCCCTGGCGGACGCCAAAGATGAACAGTGAGAAGCTGAGGATGTAGAGCGCGGTCGAAAGCTCGCCGCCGGCTTCGATCACCGCGAACGCGCTCATGATTGCTCCGGCTCCGCTTCGGCCGAAGCCTCGGCGGGCTTCTTCTTGCGCGCGAACATGCCGAGCATCCGGTCGGTGACCATGAAGCCGCCGACGATGTTGATCGCGCCGAAGGCGATCGCGATGAAACCGATCGTGTACTCGAGCGGGTCGTCGCCGAAGCCGGCGACGATCAGGCCACCGAGCATGACGATCCCGTGGATCGCGTTCGTCTGCGACATCAGCGGCGTATGCAACGTCGCGGGAACCTTCGAGATCACCTCGAAGCCGACGAAGGCGGCGAGCACGAAGATGGTCAACTCGGTGATCAGATCCATCAGGCGGCCGGCTCCTTGCCGGCGCCGGCGTCGGCCGGCCTCGGAGCCTCGTAGTCGAGCCCTGCAACCTCGGCGGCGCGTTCGTTACGAACCTTGCCGCCGTGGGTGATGCAGGCGCCGGCGACGACCTCGTCGCCGAAGTCGATCGCCAAGTCACCCTCGTCGCTGATCAGGCCGATGAAGTTCTCGAGGTTCTTGGCGTAGAGCTGGGAGGCATGGGCGGCCATGTCGGATGCAAGATTGGCGGGGGCGATGATCTTGACCCCGTTATGGAGGACCGTCTCGCCGGCCTGGGTCAACTCGCAGTTGCCGCCGCTGTCTCCGGCCAGATCGACGATCACCGATCCGGCCGACATGTTCTCGACGGCCTCGGTGGTGATCAACGTCGGCGCCGGGCGGCCGGGAATCTGCGCGGTGGTGATGATCACGTCCTGCTTGGCGGCATTGTCGGCGAGCGCCTGGCGGACCTGCTCGTTCTCGTCGTCGGTCAGCGGCCGCGCGTAGCCACCCTCATCCTCGGCGTCGGGTATGAAGTCGAGCTCGAGCGGCCGGCCACCGAGCGAGGAGATCTGCTCCCAGGCGGCGCGACGGATGTCGAAGCCGCTGACGACGGCACCGAGACGCCGAGCAGTCGCGATCGCCTGCAGACCGGCGACGCCGGCGCCCAAAACGAGCACCCGAGCCGGCTTGACGGTCCCCGCGGCCGTGGTCATCATCGGAAAGAAGCGGCCCGCTTCACGGGCGGCCAGCAGTGCCGCCGCGTAGCCGGCGACGTTGGCCTGGGAGGAGAGCGCGTCCATCGACTGGGCGCGGGTGATTCGCGGGATCGACTCGACCGCGAAGCCGGTCAGCCCGGAAGCGGCGAGCGCCTTGGTCGTCTCCGCCGAGGTCAGCGGCGCGAGGAAGCCAATGATGATCTTCCCGGAGTCGAGGCGGCTGATCTCCTCGGCGGTAGGGATCGCAACCCGGACGACGATGTCGGAGCCCCAAGCTTCGTCAGCCGCGCCGACGCTCGCGCCCGCCTCGCTGTAAGCGGCGTCGGGATGCCCCGCAGCTTCGCCGGCCCCGGCCTCAACCGTGACTTCCAGGCCCTTGCCGGACAGGCTGCTGACCGTGTCGGGGACCAATGCCACGCGCTTCTCGCCCGCGGCCGCTTCTTTGGGAACGCCAATCCTCATCTAGCGGTCGCGGAGCCTACTCAAGTAGCCGCTGCGATCGCCGCGAGACGCTCGATCGTGTGCTTGCGCTCGGCGATGTCGAAGTCCAGGGGCGAGCAGATGATCCGGTCGATGCCCGCCTCGGCAAAGCGCTGGACCCGCTCGGCGACCTCGTCCTCGCTGCCGATCAGCGCCGTCGCGTCGACCAGTGCGTCAGGGATCGCCCTGAACGCCTCGTCACGCTTGCCGTCGAGGTAGAGGGACTGGATCTTCAAAGCCTCCTCCTCGAAACCGAAACGACAGGCGAGGTCGACGTAGAAGTTCGTCTCGCGGCTGCCCATGCCGCCGAGGTAGAGCAGCAGCCCGGCCTTGACGACGTTCTTTGCGTTCTCGGTGTCGCCGTCGATCACGACCTGGATCGAAGGGCTGATCTCAAGGTCGGTGCGGCTGCGCCCTCCCTTTGCGAAGCCCGCCTCCAGGTGCTCACCCCAGGTCTCTTCGAAGGAATCGACGCTGAAGAAGATCGGGATCCAGCCGTCGCAGCACTCGGCGGCGAACTCGACCGACTTGCGGCCGATCGCGCCGACGAAGACGGGGATCTCATTGCGGTCGGGGTGGAAGTTGAGCTTCAGGGCCTTGCCCTGGCCGGTTCCGCCCTCGATCGGCAACTGGTAGTGCTTGCCCTTGTGCTCGAGCGGGCCCTCGCGGGCGATGATCTTGCGGACGACCTCGATGTACTCACGGGTCCGCCCCCAGGGCTGCGCGTAGGGGACGCCGTACCAGCCCTCCGAGACCTGCGGACCCGACGGACCGAAGCCGAAGATGAATCGCCCGCCCGAGAGGTGGTCGATCGTGGCGCCGGCCATCGCGGCGGCGGCGGGCGGCCGGGCCGGGACCTGCATGATCGCCGCGCCGAGGCGGATCGTCTCAGTCTGCGGCGCCAGCCAGGCGAGCACCGAGGTGACGTCGGAGCCGTAGGACTCGGCGACCCAGACGGAGTCGAAGCCGTTGGCCTCGGCGCAGCGGACCACCTCCAGCGCCTCGTCGCCACGCGGGCCGATGCCCCAGTAGCCGAGGTTGATTCCAAGTTTCAGAGCCATGGCGGAGCAGCCTATCCGCCGTCCGGTATGAATGGAGCGTGGAAGCGGTCACCGAGGTGAAGGGCTTGAGCGGCCCCGAGGCCGCCCAGCGACTCGATGCGCTGGGCCCCGTCGAAGCGGACAGCTCGCGTTCCGTCCGCTCGATTGTGCTGGCGAACTCGCTGACCTTGTTCAACGCGATCGCGCTCGTCTTCTTCGTGCTCGTGATCAGCCAGGGGTTGTTCGCCGACGCGCTCTTCGGCGTCATCGCGGTGATCAACTCGGCGATCGGGATCCGCCAGGAGATCAAGGCTAAGGAGGTGCTCGACAACTTGGCGCTGCTCGTCGCCCCGCGCGCCAAGGTGGTCCGTGACGGGCGCCTGATCGATCTGCTCGGCGAGGAGATCGTGCCGGGGGATACCGCCCGGATCGAGCCTGGCGATCAGCTCGTCGCCGACGGCCGGGTCAGCTCCTCGCGCGGGCTGACGCTCGACGAGTCATTGCTGACCGGCGAGTCGGATGGGATCCGCAAAAGCTCCGGCGAAGAAGTCCTGTCGGGCTCCTTCTGCACCTCGGGCTCGGGCTATTACGAGGTGACCGCGGTCCGCGGCGACTCCTACGCCGAGAAGATCGCCGGCGAGGCGAAGGAGTTCCGCCATCCGCCCTCGCCCTTGCAGGAAGAGGTCAACGAGGTCCTCAAGGCGACGACTCTGATCCTGGTCCCGCTCGCGATCCTCCTAATCGTCGCGCTCAATCTCCGCAGCGTCGAGTTCACCGAAGCCGCCCAGACCGCCACCGCCGGGTTGATCACCCTTGTTCCCGAGGGACTCGTCCTGTTGATGAGCGTCACCCTCGCCGTCGCCGCGGTGCGTCTGGCTCGGATGGACACCCTGGTCCAGCAGATCAGCGCGACCGAGTCGCTCGCCGCCGTTGACACGATCTGCGTCGACAAGACCGGAACGCTGACCGACGGAAATCTGCGGCTGATCGGGATCGAGGTCGCCGCCGGCTTGGGCGGCAACGAGGTCGAGCGCGCCCTCGGGGCATTCGCCGCCTCGGCCGGCGAACGCAACCGAACCCTCGAGACGATCGCCGAAGCCTTCCCGGCTCACGCGGAGCCACTCGAAGCCGAGGTCCCGTTCTCCTCCGCCTGGAAGTGGAGTGGGCTGACCTTCCACCGCTCCGGCAAGTCGCGCAGTTTCGTGATCGGCGCCCCGGACGTCCTGATCGCTGCGGGCGTGCTGCAGCTCCCGGCGGAGCTGGCCACGCGGCTCAGTGAGGAGACCGCGATCGGGCGGCGCGTGATCGTCTTCGCCGAAGCGAAGAGCTTGCCCGAGGATCCAGCCACCTCCCCCCCGCCCCAGCTCGGGGCGCTGGCCCTGGTAGTGCTGGAAGAGTCGCTTCGGCCCGACGCCCGCGAGACGATCGAGTTCATGCGCGAGCAGCAGGTCGACCTCAAGATCATCTCCGGCGATGCGCGCGAGACGGTCACCGCCGTCGCCGCCGCGCTCGGGATCGACCCGAACGTCGGAGTCGCAGAAGGGACAAAGCTGCCGACCGACCCCGACCGCCTTGCCGAGGTCGCGCAAGAGAACACGATCTTCTGCCGGATCACGCCGGAGCAGAAGAAGGCGCTCGTCAAGGCGTTGAGTGATTCCGGCCGGTTCACGGCGATGATCGGCGACGGGGTCAACGATGTCCCCGCGCTCAAGCAGGCGCGGCTGGCGGTGGCGATGGGCTCCGGCAGCCAGATCACCAAGGGGATCGCCGACATCGTCCTGCTCAGCGACCGCTTCTCGATGCTGCCGCGGGCCGTTGCCGAGGGTCGCCGGATCGCCCGCAACATCCATCGGCTCGGCCGCCTCTACGCGACCAAGACCGTCTACGCAGGGGTGCTGATCCTCGCCGCGGCCCTGTTCGGCTTCGATTTCCCGTTCCTGCCCAGGCACCTGACCGTCGCCGCCTTCCTGACGATCGGCATCCCCTCCTTCGTGCTCGCCCTGGCGCCGAGCGAAGGCCCGCTCTACCGCGGCCGCCTGCTACAGGCGCTGGCGTCCTTCGCGATCCCCGCCGGAATCGGGATCGGCGTCGGCTCGCTGCTCTCGTTCTTCCTCGTCGATCTCGCCGCCGGGGGGACCCTGAACGAGGGGCGGACCGCGGCGACGACGACGCTCGTCGTCCTCGGCCTCGCCTTCATCCTCCTGCTCGAACGGGGTCCCGGCCGCGAGCACATCGCGATCCAGAGCTACATGCTGGCGATGATCTCCGGTCTCGGCGCGATCTTCGCGCTGATCCTCGCCGCGGGTCCGGTCCGCGACTTCTTCGAGCTCGACCTGCTCTCGGCCGGGCAGTGGTTCTTGGCGCTGCTCTCATCAGCTGCCGGGCTCGTTGCAGCCAGCGCCCTGTGGCGGCTGCCGTTCATCCAGCGGCTCGAGGACCCTGGCTACGAAGAGCGGCTAGCGTCGATGCCTGAGGGCGGCCCGATACCGGAGCCGACCCACCTGAGAAAGTGGGGACGATGAGGAGCGAACCGAAGCGGCGGACCAAGATCGTTGCAACGGTCGGCCCCGCCTCGCGCGATCCGGAAATGCTCGAGGCGCTGATCCGCGCCGGGGTGGACGTCTTCCGGCTCAACTTCTCTCACGGCAACCCGGCCGAGCACACCGAGAACGTCGAGCGAATCCGCGCCGCCAGCGACAAGGTGGCCAAGCTCGTCGGCATCCTCGGCGACTTGCCCGGCCCGAAGCTGCGGCTGGACGAGGTCGAGAATGGCCTCGTCCAGATCAGCGCCGGCACCGAGGTGCGGCTGACCACGAGGGAGATCGTCGGCGACGAGACGCAGCTGCCGGTCGGCTGGGAGGGCTTCACGCGCGCCGTCAACGAGGGCGACCCGATCTTCCTCGCCGACGGCCGGATTCGCCTCAAGGCGCTCGAGGTGACGGCGGTCGACGTCCGCTGCGAGGTCGAGACCGGCGGCACCGTCGCCTCCCACCAAGGCGTCAATCTGCCTGGCTCGACAACCGGAATGCCGGCCACCGGAGCCGCCGATATGGACTGGGTCGAGTTCGCGGTCGACACGGGCATCGACCTGCTCGCCGTCTCCTTCGTGCGCTCGGCAGCCGACCTGGAGCCGATCCACGAGCGGCTGCGCGAGCGCGGCTCCGACATCCCCCTGATCGCGAAGATCGAGAAGCCGCAGGCCGCCGAGAACGCCGAGGAGATCATCGAGGCCGCGACCAGCGGGATCATGGTCGCGCGGGGTGACCTCGGTATCGAGTTGCCGATCGAGGTTGTCCCGGCTACCCAGAAGCGTCTGATTCGGATGGCGGGCAAGCGCTCCAAGCCGGTGATCACAGCCACCCAGATGCTCGCCTCGATGGTCACCTCCGACCGCCCGACCCGAGCCGAGGTCACCGACGTCGCCAACGCGATCTACGACGGCACCGACGCGGTAATGCTCTCTGAGGAGACGGCGGTCGGCGAGAATCCGCTTGCGGCGGTCGGGGTCATGGACCGCGTAGCGCGGGAGACCGAACGTGACCTTCCCTATGGGACCTGGCTGGTCGAGCGGACGGAGCCCGGCAGCGACATCGGCGCCGCGGTCGCCCAAAGCGCCGTCGCCTCGACCTACCGGCTGAAGCTGGCGGCAATCGTCGTCCCGACCCGCAGCGGCCGCACCGCGCGACTGGTCTCGGCGCTGCGGCCGAACGTCCCGATCCTGGCGATCTCGCCACGGATGGAGACGGTCCGCCGACTCAACCTGCTGTTCGGCGTCGAGTGCTACTACCACGGCGAGTGGGGCCAGCTGCAGGAACTGCTCGACGACTCCGCCGACATCGCCCGGATTGTCGGGGTCGCCGAGCCCGGCGAGCTGATTGCGATCACCGCCGGGCTGCCGAGCCAGGACGTGGGGACGAACCTGTTTGAAGTGCACCGAGTGCCTGAGTAGCGGCCTCGCCCTGGCCGGCGGGTCCTTCGCCTACTGGTCGAGCTGCGTTAGAAGGCAGTCGGTGGGGGCCTTGTCTTCGCGCCGGCGGAGGATCTTTGTTCCGTGACGGATTCGGCCGGCGCTTACGTGGTCGAAGGTGATCTCGACGACCAACTCGGGGCGCAGGGAGATCCATTCGAGGTCACGGTCGGAGGCCCAGCGTGACGGGTCGGCGGTGCCGCGCTCGCCGCTCTCATAGGGGGCCAGGGTGTCGACCAGCTCCCGCTTCTCCGCGGCCTTGAAGCCCGAGGTGTGGCCGACGACCTTGAGCTCGCCCGCTTCGTCGTAGAGGCCGAGAATCAGCGAGCCGACAGTGCTCGGCTCCTTGCCCGGTCGCCAGCCGACGAGGACGACATCGATCGTGCGCAGGCGCTTGATCTTCGACATCCCCTTGCGGTCGCCAGGCCGGTATGGGGCCTCTAGATCCTTGGCGATCACGCCCTCGCCGCGCTCCAGCCATGGCGCCGCCGCCGCGGGGTCAAGCGTCAACGGTGTCAGCTCGATAGAGCCGGCGCTCCAACCACCGGGCCCGCGCTCCGTCGCGCCCTCGAACCCCTTGACCAGCTCAACGAGGGTGCTGCGCCGCTCGGCGAATGGGCGCTCGAGCATCACCTCATCCTCCAGCGCCAGCAGGTCGAAGGCTCGGTAGATCGCCGGGATTTGCTCGGAGAGGATCTTGATCCGAGTCTCGGCGGGATGGATCCGGCTCTGCAGCGCGTCGAACACTTCATCCCCGGCCTCATCGAGGATGACCAGCTCACCATCGATCACGTAGCGAGCGGACGGAAAGGCGAGCTCGGGGAAGTAGCGGCTCAGGGGCTTGCCACCGCGAGATTGAACGTAAGCCTCCTCCCCATCGACGAAGCAGATCGCCCTGAAGCCGTCGTACTTGGGCTCGTACGCCAGGCCGTCCGTGTCCGGGAGCGCCTTGCGCGAGCGGGCAAGCTGGGGCTTGATCGGTGGTGAGAGCGGCAGAGCGATGATCGTGATTCAAGCAGCCCGGTGGGGCGACGCTTCTGCAGTTTTCCTTGGCATACGGGGCCTTCAACAGATGCGTCGGTGATCACGCCGAGCCGATCGGGAATGATGGACCGAGATTGGCCGCCTCGATCGATCAACTTCCCGCCGGCTGCGACATCGCCGTGATCGGTGGGGGCATTGTCGGACTCGCCACCGCCCGCGAGCTCGGCCGGCGCCATCCGGGCGCCGAGATCGTTGTACTCGAGCGCGAAGCGAGACTCGCCACGCATCAGAGCGGTCACTCCTCGGGCGTCATCCACGCCGGGATCTATTACGAGCCGGGCTCGCTGAAGGCGCGGCTCTGCGTCGAAGGGGCTGCGCTGCTCTACGGCTACTGCGCGGAGCGCGGGATCGCGACCAGACGGGACGGGAAGCTGATCGTCGCCACAGGCGAGCAAGAGCTCGGGCGGCTCGGCGAGCTCGAGCGCCGAGGACAGCGCAACGGCGTGGCCGGCCTCCGGCGCCTCGGCGCGGCCGGGCTCAGAGAGATCGAACCGCACGCGAGTGGACTCGCCGCGCTGCACTCGCCCGGCACGGGCGTCGTCGACTTCGCCAAGGTGGCGCAGGCGCTGGCGGAGGACTTCACGGCTGGTGGAGGAACGGTCGTGACCGCAGCCGCGGTGATCGAGACCTCCGTTGACGGCGAGGCGGTCAACCTGCGGTCGGCGGCTGGAGGCCTGCGAGCCGGCAAGGCCGTGTTCTGCGCCGGCGCCTGGGCCGATCGACTGGCAGTCGCGGCGGGGGCGGAGGCGGATCCGCGGATCGTCCCGTTCCGAGGCGCCTACCTGCAGCTTCGCCCCGGCCGCGAATCGCTGGTCAACGCCAGCCTCTACCCGGTTCCCGACCCGGGCCTGCCGTTCCTCGGAGTCCACATGACGAGGACGCTGAACGGCGACGTCCTGCTCGGCCCCACGGCGCTGCTGGTCGGCGCTCGCGATGCGTACCGGTTGCGGACGGTTCGCGGCAAGGATCTCCGCGAGAGCATCGCCTGGCCCGGCACTCGGCGCCTGCTCCGAAGGCACTGGCGGAGCGGGCTCCTCGAGCTACACCGCGCGAGCAGCGTCCGAGCCCTGGTCGCCGCCTGTCGCCGGCTGGTTCCAGAGCTGACGGTCGCCGACGTGGTCCGCAGCCGCCACTGCGGCGTCCGCGCCCAGGCGGTCGGCCGCGACGGTCGCCTCGTCGACGACTTCCTTATCGACCGGACCGAGCGTGCGATCCACGTCCGCAACGCTCCCTCCCCTGCGGCTACGAGCTCGCTTGCCCTGGCCAGGGAGATCGCCAACCAGCTCGACGCAATCATCTAGGCTCGCCGCACTCGTCAGCGACCGGAAGGATGACCTCGATGGAAGCCAGGCCAACCGAGCCGACCAACCCCTCCGAGCACGCCGTCTCGTCCTTCACCAAGTCGCTATTGCTCGGTGAGATCCATGAGGAGATGGTCTTCCCGTGGCCGGTCCCCGACGGCGAGGAGCAGGCCAAGGTTCGCGCCCTTTGCGCGGCTGCGCGCGAGATCGGCGAGTCGATGGATCACCGCAAGTACGAAGAGGACCGCTGGATCGGCGACGACATGATCAAGCGGCTCGGCGAGGCGGGCCTCTGCGGTCTCTACGTCGACCCCAAGTACGGCGGACAGGGACTGAGCCAGACGGGCTACGCACGGGTCTTCGAGCAGTTCGCCCGGATCGACGCGACGCTCTCGATCATCCTCGGCGTCCACCAGTCGATCGGCTTCAAGGGGATCAGCCTGTTTGGAACCGACGAGCAGAAGGAGCGCTGGTTGCCAGACCTGGCCTCCGGGCGCAAGCTCGCCGGCTTCGCGCTGACCGAGACAGGGGCGGGATCCGACGCGTTCAACGTTGAGTCACGCGCGGTTCTTCAAGCCGACGGGTCATGGGTCCTGAACGGCGACAAGCGCTACATCGGCAACGGCTCCAAGGGCTCGATCTTCACCGTCTTCGCGCGGGCCGAGGTCAACGGCAAGGACCGCCACATCGCCTTGATCCTCGAGAAGGGGATGAAGGGCTTCGAGGTCGGCGAGCGCTTCGACACGATGGGCCTGCGCGCCAATGACCTGCGCCGGCTCCACTTCAGCGACGTCAAGGTTCCGGCCGAGAACGTCCTCGGAGAGCCCGGCGACGGCTTCCACATCGCGATGGAGATCCTCAACAACGGTCGGATCGGGCTCGGCACGGGCTCGGTCGGCGCTGCCAAGCACCTGCTCAATCTGAGCATCGACCATGTCAAGGAGCGCAGGCAGTTCGACCGCAGCCTCAGCGAGTTTGAGCTGGTCCAGGAGAAGATCGGCTGGATGGTTTCCTACCTGTTCGGGCTCGAGTCGATGTGTTATCTGACCTGCGGGATGGTCGACGACGGGGTAGAGGACTACTCGATGGAGTCGGCGATCTGCAAGGTCGCCGGGACCGAGTTCCTCTGGTACGCGGCGAACCGCTCGATGCAGCTGGCCGGCGGCGAGGGTTACATGAAGGATCAGCCCTACGAGAAGATCCTCCGCGACATCCGCATCTTCCCGATCTTCGAGGGCGCCAACGACGTGATGCGCGCCTTCATCGCGCTGAACGGGATCAAGCCGGTCGGCGAGCGGCTCTCGGGGCTGGGTGAGCTCGGCCTTGCCAATCCGATCGGCTCGATCGGCGTCCTCGCCGACTACATCGGCACAAAGGTCCAGCGCTCCGTGCGCCCCGACAAGATCACCATGGCCCACCCGGAGTTGGCTCCCCATGCCGCCACGGTCGGCGAGCAGGTCAAGGAGCTCGCCGACGTCAGCGAGAAGCTCGTCCAAAAGCACAAGAAGGGGATCATCGATGAGCAGCTCCAGCAGAAGCGCATCGCAGACTCTCTGGCCGATGTCCTCGGCCAGGTCGCCGTGCTCTCGCGAGTCAGCCAGATCTTCGAGGACCACGACGTCGAGCCGAGCGGCCAGGAGCGCTACATCGCCGAGACGTTCTGCACCCGTGCGGCCGGACGGGTGAGCGGGCGGATCAGGCAGATCGAGAGCAACGATGACGATCGAATGACGGCGATCGCGAAGCTGGCTTACAAGCGCGGCGAGTACGGCTACGCGCTGTTCGAGGACTGAAAGCTCACGGGTCGGCGGCGCGGCCGCGGTTCATGAATCTGATCATCGCGGGGCGGATCAGTTTGGTCCAGAGGGTGATCACAGCGCCTAGGCCGATGACGAGCAGGACCGCTGCGATCACCGCGGCCAGCTCCGGATTCTCGAGCGCGAAGAAAGTAACGGTCGCAACCAGGCCGTCCTCGGTGAAGCTGGCGATCCAGTTGGAGGCGGGCTCGGGCGAGGCATTGATCCCGAGTCGAAGGCCGGCCTTGACACCGTGGCTGAGCAAAGCCGTCAGGCCTGAGCCGCCGGCGGCCACTCCCTCCTCCAGCTGGGAGATCTCGGCGGCGGTGCCGAACTCGAAGCCGAGCCAGCTTCCGATCAGCGGGCGGATCACCGTGTGAACCGTGTCCCAGGCGCTGTCGAGGATCGGGATCTTGTCGACGACGAACTCGATCGCGAACATGACCAGGGCGCCGAGAAGGATCGGATCACTCTCGAGCCCGTCGGGGATCGGGCCGACGCCGGCACGGCCGAGGATTGAGAGCAGCGCGACGGTGCCGTAAGCATTGACCCCCGAGGCCCAGCCGGTGCTGAACAGGGTCGAGATCAGCTCCACGGCGGAGCTGCTCTCAGTTCATCCGCTCGACGATCATCGCCTCGCCCTGGCCGCCGGCGACGCACATCGTCTCGAGGCCGACCTGATGGTCATCGGTCTCCATCACGTTCAAGAGCGTGCCCATGATCCGCGCCCCGGTCATCCCGAATGGGTGGCCCAGAGCGATCGCGCCACCGTGGGTGTTGAGCTTGTCCTGCTCGATCCCGCACTCGGCCATGATCGGAATCACCTGGGCTGCAAATGCCTCGTTGAGCTCGACGGTGTCGACGTCGCCGATCGTCATCCCGGCCCGGTCCAGCACCTTCTTGATCGCGCCGATCGGAGCGACGCCCATGTACTCGGGGTTGTTGCCCTCGGTCGCGGCGGTGACGATCCTTGCCCGCGGGCTCAGGCCCAGCTCCTCCGCCTTGGTGTCGGACATGACCAAGACCGCCGCGGCACCGTCGTTGAGCGGACAGGAGTTGCCGGCGGTGACGCCGCCGCCGCCGAAGGCCTCGTCGAGGGAGCCGAGCTTCTCGCGCATCTCGCCACCGTCGGGCCGCGGGCCGTCGTCCTTGTTGATCTCATTGCCGTCGGGGCCCTGCAGGGCGACGATCTCGCGATCGAAGAAGCCCGACTCCTGGGATTCGACCGCCAGGTGCTGAGAACGCAGCGCGTAGTCATCCATGTCATCGCGGCTGACGTCGTACTTCTTGGCGACGTTGACGGCCGTGATCCCCATGTCGATGTAGATGTTCGGGTAGCCCTCGTGCTCGCCGGTCAGCTTCTCGTTGCGATCGTCGGCGCCGGCCGGCTCGGTCCGCTCGTTGAAACGGCTGACGAACTCGACCCCGGCTGCGATGTAAGCGTCCCCTTCGCCGTTCTTGATCGCGTTGGAGGCGTGGCGGATCGCATCGAGGGAAGACGCGCAGTAGCGCGAGACGGTGACTCCCGTCGTCGTTTCGCCGAGCTGCTCGGAGAGCAGGACCATGACCCGAGCGATGTTGAACGCCTGCAGGCCCTGGGGCATTCCGCACCCACAGATCACGTCCTGGATCAGGGTCGGGTCGAGATCGGGGTTGCGCTCGAGCAGCTTGTCGATCACGAAGGCACCGGTCTCGTCGGGACGCAGCTGGGCGAGAGAGCCTTTGAAGGCGCGTCCGATCGGCGTGCGGGCGGTGTCGATGATCACGGCTTCGGGCATGTTCTGGCTCCTAGCTCTTCGAAGTTTTCAGTGGTGGGGCACGAATCGTATGCGCTGGAGCCCGGCTCAGTGCCTCGCTCAAATGGTCACTAACCTTTCGGCGATGAGCGAACCGACCAGCGAGACGACAACCACGCAGGAGCTTTCGGCCGAGCAGGCCGCGGCGAAGGTCAGCTCGGACGAGGCCCAGCTCGTCGACGTCCGCCGGGATCACGAGTTCGAGGCAGGCCACATCGCCGGCGCGATCCACATCCCGCTCGACTCGCTGCCCGCCCGGGCCGGAGAGCTCGATCAGGAGCGGCCGATCATCTTTCAGTGCAAGACAGGCAGCCGCTCGGCGATGGCGACGGATGCCTTCCGGGAATCCGGGATCGAGGCCTACAACCTCGCGGGCGGGATCGAGGCCTGGGTTGAGGCCGGAAAGCCGATCGAGCCCGCCGACGGCAGGATCGCCGACTCGGCTCGAAAGGACAACAGCTAAATGAGATGGCGACCGCGGCTTGGCCGGCGAGCATCGCTACCCTCGGCGCCGATGCAGCCGACGAATACCTCAACGCCTACGCCACCGCCTGGCCAACCGCCGACCGACCCGAATCTCGCTCCGGCGACCGGCGAGCACCGCGGCTACGCGGCGGGCCGGCAGGCCGACGTCGCGCAGCTCGATCGCAAGCTCGGGACCCGAAGCTACGCCGGCGCCGCGGGGCTGATCCTGGCGCTTGCGGCCGGGATTGTCGCGATCGTCCTCGCGATCGACGCTCGCGACAACTCGGCGACGAGCGCAGACTTCGAGGAGCTGACTCGCCAGGTGGCCGGCGTCGAGGAGCTCGCCAGCGAAGGCCAGGGGATCGCCGACAGCCTGACGGCGCTGACCGAGCGCGTCGATTCGCTCGAGTCGCAGCTCACCACCGTTACGGAAGCCGACACGACGCTGGGCGATCAGCTAACCGTGGTCGAGGACGACATCGAAGACCTCCGCCGACAGCTCTCCGACGTCGAGACGGCTGCTGCCGACGCTGCCGAGGCGGCGGCGGCCGCAGAGGAATCCGCAGCCGCCGAGTAGTCGGGACGCCATCGGCAAGCGCTCTCCCCGCCGTCACGGCCGCAGGCGGCCTTTCGAGGCGACGGTGGCCCGGCGACGGTCGGCTAGCCGGAGTCGGCAACGCGGATCAATCCCCCGAGGACGCCGACGTAGGCGGAGCCGTCGGGCGCGATCGTGACCGGCGCGTAGTTGTTGTTGAAGCCGAGCCCGTAGCCGGCCAGCGTCTTGTAGACCGTCTCGCCGCTGCGGTAGTCGAGAGTGGTCAGATACCACGCGTCGGTGCTGCTTCCGAGGTCGGGCTTCGTGTAGGTGTAGACGAGGCCATTGGCGACCGAGAGCTTCGGGACGACCGATGGCGCCCGCTCCTCACTGCGCCAAACCGTTCGGCAGTTGCCGTCGGGATCGCCGGGGTCGATCGCGCGGCGCCGCTTGATATCGACGCGCTCGAGCCCGGGAGTGGTCGTTCGGCCCATCGTCACCGAGGCTGGGCCCTCATAGCCAAAGTTGTTCTCGACGATCAGCGAGCGGTTGATCCCGATCAGCGACTGGTCGGTTGAGCCGCTGCCGAGCCCGAGCACTTCCCGGCGGCAGACCAAGCGCGGACCCTTCGCATCGCGCTTGCGCTGGAAGACGAGCAGCTGCATCGGATCGGCGTTGTCGGCGATCGCGACGTAGCGACGGCGCAGAAGGGTGGGCGTCGTCCCCGAGCCCGGGCTCGTCTGGCCCGACTTCTGAACGCCGGTGTTCTCGTAGGCAGCGCGCCAGATCACCTTCGGCCCGTCGTCACCCGCCTCGAGCCGGTACAGCGCCGCGTCGGTGACGATGTAGACGGCGCCGCCCTGGCCGACGGCGAACGAGTTGGAGATCCGCTCGCCGAGATCAGTCGAGAAGAGCTCGCCGCTATCGGGATCGACCCAGCCGACGACGCCATCGATCGCGGCGAACCAGAGCCGTCCCTTCCAGTCCGGCAGGGCCGAGATCACCTTGCTGTCGCCAATCGCCGGGCTCAGATCGTGGTCGGCGACGAGCTCGAAGCCCGGGCCCTCGGTCTGGCCGATGATCTGTAGACGGCCGTCGGTGGTCGGCAGGACGGCTCGGTCCTGATTGTCGAGATAGAAGTAGCCACCGCCGGAAAAGTCGGTGAACGGATTCGGGCTGGGCTCGCGGGGCGGCAGATCAAAGGTCGCGAGCGGGGTGAAGGTGAGCGGATCGAGCAGCACCAGGACCGGCTTGTCGAGGCCAACGCAGACGGTGATGATCCTGCCGCGACTGTCGAAGGTGACCGAGGCGCATTCGCGGAAGAACAGCGCCGAGGTCGTCTCGGGGTTGACGCCGAACGGGCCGGGGTCGAAGTGGGTGTCGCTTTGGAAGCCATCGACGTGGAGGTTCGAGCGGCCGTTGGGGGCCATGAACGGATGCCGCGGGATCGGCCGCGCCGCGACCGGGCGGCTCTTCGCGGGTTCGCCGACGAAGTCCGGCGCCGGCGGACCGGTCGCGGTCCCCTCGATCGGGGGCGGCGTCAGGCCGGTCGTCTGCGCAGCCGCAGCCGGTGCGATGACCGTGCAGAGGCCGAGGACGAGGGCGATACGTTGTGTGAGATGCATCCGCTTCTCCAAATCAGCCAACCTACTGGTGCTAACTGATGCTTGTAGTGAAAGAATAACCGTGGTGGAGGAGCCACGTACACCACCGATCGCGCAGAAGCCGCTCGAGTTGATTCTCGCGCGGAACCTGCTGACGAGCATCACTACCCCCGCGTTCCTCGTCGATCGCACCGGCGCGCTGCTGTTTTACAACGAGGCAGCGGGCGCGTTGTTGGGTATCCCGTTCGAGGAACTCGGCCGGATGGAGCCCGAGCAGTGGACAAGATTGTTTCGACCTTTCACCGACGGCGATGGTGACGGCGACGGCGGTGGCGAGGGACCGGTCGATATCGAGACCCTGCCGCTGACGATCGCGCTGCGCGACGGGCGACCGGCGCACACGACGCTGACGATCCATTCGGCCAAGACCGGCGACCATGAGATCGCCGCCAGTGCGATGCCGATCGTCGGCCAGTCCGAGGAAGCCTCGGGAGCGATCGTCATCTTCTGGCCTTTGGATGAGGATCGCGCCCGAGAGGTCACGACCGGACGCCACGAGGTGGTCAAGTGAGAGTCAAGATCTGGGGCGCCCGCGGATCGGTCCCGGCACCGGGGCCGGAGATGAACCGCTACGGCGGCAACACCTCCTGCGTCGAGATCACCCTCTCAAGCGGCGAGACGCTGATTCTCGATGCCGGGACCGGCATCCGCACGCTCGGCTTCGCGCTCTCGCCGGAGATGCCGCGGATCAACATCCTGCTCACCCACCTGCACCTCGACCACATCCAGGGGCTGATGTTCTTCCCGCCCTGCTTCCGGGCCGAGTCGACGATCAGGATCTTCGGACCGAGCTCTCCGGAAGCGTCGCTCGAACAGCGGATCGCCCGCTATATCTCGGCGCCGCTGTCCCCGGTGGAGGTCCGAGAGCTGCCCTGCGACGTGTCGTTCCTCGATGCGCCGGCGACTGAGTGGGAGCTCGGCGGCGCGACGATCCGAGCCGAGGCGGTCACCCACCGCGGACCGACGCTCGGCTACCGGATCACCGACGGGGACACCACCGTCTGTTACCTCCCCGACCACGAACCGGCGCTCGGCTCATCGCTGGCGACGCTCGCCCGCGAGTGGATCTCCGGCTACGACCTCGCCCACGACGTCGACCTGCTGATCCACGACTCCCAGTACATGGCCGACGAGTACCCAGCTCACGTCGGCTGGGGCCACTCCTCGATCGAGGACACGGTCACCTTCGCCCATCGGGTAGGCGCGAAGCGAACGCTCCTGTTTCACCACGACCCGCTCCACACCGACGGCTTCCTCGACGACCTTCACCTCGCCGCGCAGGATGCCTACGCAGCGCTGGGCGGCGATCCGGAATCGATCGACATCGCCCGCGAACGCTCCGAGGTGGTGGTCTCACCGTCGCCGGCGGCCGCCAGCTCGGGGCTCAGCGCCGACGCGGTCGCCGAAGTTCCCGCAAGCCCGACGGCATAGACCTGGCGCTTGTCGCGGCGGGGTTTTCCCATCTCGTACCGAGGGGTGGGGCGAAATGGGCGATCCCCGGGCATCGGCCCAGGTTTTCAGGCGCGATCTCGCGTTTGGGTGGACTTCGTGGCTTCCTTGCACCGATTCCGCGGCTGACTGTGCCCTCCAGGTCCCGCCGACGGTTTTCCGGCCCACTTGCCGATCGGCGCGATTTCGACCTGTACAGCCCCGAGCCCGTGATTTCCTCCAGATGTCCAACCATGGCCTAGCGCCGAGCGCCGAGACTGGCACGGTCCGAAAACCCGCGACCGGCCTGCCGTGACATGCCGGGCTAGGAGAAGACAGATGAAACGCAAGCACCTATGGACCGTGCCCCTTGGGGTGACGGCTCTGATCGGGCTTCTGCCGGGAACAGCTCTCGCCAACACCGCAGGTGCGGTCGAGAAGCTGCAAACCGGCCTTGGAGCGACCATCGATGAGCTCAACATCACCTGGGTCGTCGTCTCCGCCGTACTCGTCCTGTTTATGCAGGCGGGATTCCTCTTCCTCGAGGTCGGCTTCTCGAGGCAGAAGAATGTCGGCGCCGGCGTCGCGAAGATCTTCGTCAACCTTGGGATTGCGACATTGGCGTGGTGGTCTGTCGGATACGGAATCGCCTCGCTGTCGGGGAACAAGATCTTCGGCACCGAGGGGTTCTTCTATAGCGCCAGTGAGCTGACCACGTACGACACCTCGCTGATGTTGTTCGGGATGTTGTTCTGCGCGGTCTCGCTGGCGATCGTCTGGGGCACGACTCTGGAGCGGATCAAGTTCAGCGCCTACGCGATCTACGCGATCGTCTTCGCGGCGGTGATTTACCCGTTGGTCGCCCACGGCGTCTACGGCGGCGGTCTGCTGTCGGACATTGGCGGCAGGCCGGTGATGGACTTCGCCGGCTCGACCGTCGTCCACCTGACCGGCGCTGTCGGTGGCCTTGCGGCGCTGCTTCTGCTTGGCCCGCGTATCGGCAAGTACGGCGGCGACGGCAAGCCGCGAGCGATCCCTGGCCACTCGATGCCGATCGTCGGCCTTGGTGTCCTGATCCTCTGGGTCGGTTGGTACGGCTTCAACGCCGGATCGACGTTCGGGACCAGCGGCGGCGCGTTCGCCGATGTCGCCCTCAACACCCAGCTCGCCGCCTCGGCAGGAGCCCTGGTCGCGCTGCTGGTCGTCTATCTGAAGACGAAGTCGGCTGATGTCGGCATGGTCGGTAACGGCGCGATCGCAGGTCTGGTCGCGATCACCGCGCCGTCGGGCTACGTCGAGTTCTGGGCGGCACCAATCATCGGCGCAGTCGCCGGCGTGATCGTCGTCTACGGCGTCCTGGCGATCGAGAGGTACCTCGACGATCCGGTCGGCGCCCTTTCGGCGCACGGTTTGGCCGGCATCTGGGGCACGCTCTCGATCGGCGTGTTCGGATCCCCCGATCTGGTCCTCGAAGGTGCCGCTCCTGGCGTCTGGTACGGGATCACCGACGGCGGCTTCGCCTCGACGCTCGGTCAGCTCGGAGTTCAGGCAGTCGGCGTGGCCTCGGCGTTCGCGCTGGTGTTCACGCTCAGCTACATCACGTTCGCGCTGATCAAGGCGACGATCGGGCTGCGCGTCTCCGAGGATGAGGAGCTCGCCGGGCTCGACATCGCCTCACACGGCATGTATGGGTACCCGGAGCAGTTCATCCCGCGCGAGGAGTACCCGAGCCCGGCGCGGCCGCCGACAGTCGCAGGCACGCCTGTGGCCAGCCCGGTGGCGTCGAGCATGACCGCGATGCCTGTCGAGGGGAGGTGAAAGCAAGATGAAGAAGATTGAAGCGTTCATTCGTCACGAGGCGTTCGAGCCGATCCGCCAGGAGCTGCTCGAGAAGGGAATCCCCTCGCTCTCGATTATGGAGGCGAAGGGATCCGGACGCCAGAAGGGTCTGGTCGAGCAATACCGTGGCTCGAGCCTGACCGTCAACGTGCGGCCGAAGCTCAAGCTCGAGTGCGTGATCGACGATTCCGAGAAGGATGTCGTCGTCGAGATAATCCTCAAGCACGCGAGAACGGGTCAGGTCGGCGACGGCAAGATCTTCATCCTGCCGGTGGAGGAGGCGATTCGTATCCGCACCGGTGAGGAGGGAGCGACCGTCCTGCAGGCCCACGAAGGATCCGAGATCCCGGCCTGAGCAGCTAGGGATCTCAAGATAGACGGCATGAAACGGGCCGGTGATCCACAGTCAGGGTCACCGGCCCGTCGCCCTGTTCGGCCCCTGCAGCCAAAGGTCGACTCGGCGATCGCCGAGCTGCGGGCGCTCAGGCTCCGGCAAACGGTGGGCAACAGGCAGCGGCGGCTGACGCTCCGCGACAGCGGGGGATCGGACCCGCCTCCCCAGCGTTGAAGACGCCCGCTGGGGAGGCGTCGTCCAGCCGCAGCAGCGGCTATTAGCTCAGAGCCTCGCGGCGGGCGCGTTCGGCGGCCTCTTCGGCTTCGGCGTCAGCGCGCTCCCGCAGCGCCCGCTCACGCTCGGCTGCGACTTCGCGGGCCTTTCGCGCGCCTGCCGAGGCGGCGGCCTCGGCCTCGGCCTCTAGCTCGGCCCGGACCCGTTGCTCGAGCTCGGCTGATGCCTTCTCGGTCTCCACCTTCGCTCGTTGCTCCGCCTCCTCGCGAAGCTTGCGCTGCTCGATGACCAGCCGCTTCTGAAGGTCCTGC
>Ga0136633_1000911_pt1 | contig 21981 bp, 24 predicted proteins | sample AntDrymeUQ832206_2_FD_105494 | JGI IMG/M metagenome (GOLD analysis project Ga0136633, IMG submission 105494) | Polar desert sand microbial communities from Dry Valleys, Antarctica - metaG UQ83 (22.06) | ecosystem: Environmental > Terrestrial > Soil > Desert | place: Antarctica: Dry Valley...
GCCAACGGCATCAGCAACCCGAGCCGCATCTTCGGCGGCCAGCAGCTGATCATTCCGGGTAGCGCGCCCGCGCCCGAAACCGCGCCGGCCGCTGTCGCGCCGGCCACTCCCGCGCCGACCGCTGCCGCTCCCGGCGCCCACGTCGTCGGGCGTGGTGAGAACCTGACCGCCATCGCGCGGCATTACGGCGTCACCGTCGCCGCCATCGTGGCCGCCAACGGCATCAGCAACCCGAGCCGCATCTTCGGCGGCCAGCAGCTGATCATTCCGGGTAGCGCGCCCGCGCCCGCGCCGACGACAGCGCCCATGCCGCCCGCCATGGCCGTCGCGGTCTCGAGCCGCGACGCCGTTCGCCAGGTGATCGTCGAGCAGGCGGCGCGCTACGGCGTCCCTGTCCCCTTCGCTCTGGCGGTGGCCTGGCAGGAGTCCGGCTGGCAGCAGGGCGTGGTCAGCCGCGCCGGCGCCATCGGCGTCATGCAGCTCATCCCCGCGACCGCCGCTTGGGTCGGCGAAAGCATGCTCGGCATGCCCGTGAACATCAACGACCAGCGCGACAACGTGCGCGCTGGCGTCCGCCTGCTTGCCCACTATCTCGCCCGCTACGCCGGCAACCGCGATCTGGTCTTGGCTGCGTACTATCAGGGCCAGACAGCTGCGGATCGCCACGGCGTTTACAACGTCAGCCGTCCGTACATCGCGTCGATCCTCCTCCTCGAGCGCCTGTTCGGAGGCTGACCAAGGATCATCCGATGCCCGGGATGCGTCGCAGGCGCCAGCGGCCAGGCTGATCGGCCGCCGGCTCGGCCGTGACGAGATCAATCCGCAGCCCTTCATGGGCCTCGCCGCACGATGCAGCGATGCTCGCCAGGCTGCGGCCGAGGCGGCCGATCCGTCGCTGATCCACGCTGGCCGCGGCGGCGCCGTTGCGCATGGTCCGTCTCGCCCGTACCTCGATCGCAACGAGGACCCGCGTTGGATCGAGAGCCACGAGATCCACCTCGCCACCATCCGTCGATCGGTGTCGTCGGGCGACCAACCGCCAGCCACAGGCCGACAGCCAGACCGCAACCGCGTCCTCCGCGGCCAGCCCGAGTGAATGCCGCGGATTCGTCATCGAAAGATCTTCGCACGCGGTCCCTTACCGGCGGCTTATCGCGCCTGGATCCCGGCGCGGTGCCGACGCTGCCGTACTGAAGGGATGGGCTCAGGCCGGGACGGGGAGCTCCTCACGCCACTCAATCCGGGCGTCGCTGAGCTCCAGCTCGAGCTGGGTGCCCACCTCGACCGCTCTGACGCGCGCGAATGATCGACGATGGAATCGCGTGATGCCGTGCTCCTCGATCCCTCGCCGGTGGTCGAGCGTGGCGTAGCCGACGTTGTGCTCCCATCCGTAATGCGGGTAACGGGCGGCGAGCCGGTCCATGAGCCGATCGCGCATCACCTTGGCCACGATGGAGGCGGCGGCGATCGAGTAGCAATGTGCGTCGCCGCGCACGATGGCGGTATACGAGCCGACGTGCTCTTCGAGCCCATGCACCCGCAGCCCATCAATCAGGACATGCTCGCGTCGGGGAATGCGGCAGATGGCACGCCGCATGGCCAGGTTGGTGGCGTGGTAGATGTTCAGCCTGTCAATCTCGGCAACGCTGGCGGCACCTATGCCCACGAAGGACGCGCGTCGCATGATGATGGGGAAGAGCCGCTCGCGCTGGGCACGCGACAGCATCTTCGAGTCGCGGATGCCGGGGATGCGACGGCCGAATGGCGGCATGACGACTGCAGCGGCCATCACCGGTCCGCTCAGACAGGCGACGCCCACGGCATCGGCCCCGACAAGCCGCGTGCGGCCGGCGTTCCAGTGGGTGCGCTCGATGCGCGTGGAGGGCTTCACGATGCGTCCCGGGCGCCTGGAATCGGTCACGGTTTCAGTCTATCCGGAGGCTCCGGCGCGCGAGCGCAGATTGCGGCGTCGCCGCACCGGATCAGTTGGCGCGGCGCTCGCGGAGCGTGGCCGCCTTCCCGACCCGATCGCGGAGGAAGTAGAGCTGCGCGCGTCGAGCGACGCCGTGCCGCACAACCTCGATCTTCTCGATGCGCGGCGCATGGAGCATGAACGTTCGCTCCACGCCGACGCCGCTGGCAATACGGCGCACGGTGATTGCCCTGTTCAGGCCACCGCCGCGCATGCGCATGACGGTGCCCTCGAAGACCTGGATTCGTTCGCGGGTGCCCTCCACCACCTTCACCGAAACGCGAACCGTGTCGCCAGGGTCGATCTCCGGTACGTCGGTGCGGAGCTGCTCACGCTCGAGCTCCTTGATGGCATTCATTCCGGGCGACCTCGCGGACCAATGGGACGCATGAACGCGACCGCGCATGGCGGCCGCGACGCCGGGGAGTATAGCAGCGCTGGCCGGAAGCGGGCAAGACGGCTCAGGATTCCTCGTCGACCGCGCGCAGTTCCTCGAGGATGGACCGATCGGCATCGGTCAGCGGCGCGGCCCCCAGCAGGTCCGGCCGGCGCGCCAGGGTGCGGCGGAGGGCCTCGCGGCGGCGCCATCGGTCCACCTCGGCGTGGTTACCCGAGAGCAGGACCGCAGGCACGGCCATCTTGCGGAAGGCCTCGGGGCGCGTGTACTGCGGGTGCTCCAGCAGGCCGGCGGCAAACGAGTCGCCAGTGTGCGAGGCCTCGGCAATCGCGCCCGGGAGCAGGCGCACGACGGTGTCGATCAGCACCAGCGCCGGAAGCTCCCCACCGGTGAGGACATAGTCGCCGATGCTCACCTCGCGGTCGACCAGGGCGCGGACGCGCTCGTCGATCCCCTCGTAGCGGCCGCAGACGAGCGCAAGCCGTGGCTGGAGCGCGAGGTCGCGCGCAAGAGCATCGGTCAGGCGCTCGCCGGCCGGATCCAGCAGGATCACGTGCGCACCGGCGTTGCGCAGCGGCTCGATCGCGCCGAACAGCGGCTCGGGGCGCATCACCATCCCCGCTCCCCCGCCGTAGGGATAGTCGTCAACCGATCGGTGCCGGCCGAGTCCATGCTCGCGAAGATCGTGGATGCCGAAGTCCACCAATCCACCTTCTGCGGCGCGGCCGATGATCGATGTCCGCAGTGGCAGCTCGAACAGCTCAGGGAAGATGGTGACGACATCGATCCGCATCGGCTCAGCGGACCTCCTCGGCGTCATCTGCGGCGATCACCATCAGTCCGGCGGCGAGGTCGATCCGCCGCACGACACTGCGGAGCGCCGGAACGAGGCGCTCACCACCGGCTCCGGCGACGCGGTACACCTCGTTGCCCCCGGCGCGGAAGATCTCGACTAGCTCGCCGACGGGCGTACCGTCGGGCTCCTCCACGCGAAGCCCGACAAGGTCGCTCCAGAAGTACGCGCCGGGGTCGAGATCGTGAGCGGGGGCCTCGAGGTAGCGGCCGCTGACGAGCTCGGCCGCCTCGCGTGATGCGATGCCCTCGAGGTACAGGACCGGCACGCGCCCGCCCAACTCGACACGGGCGATCCGCATCGGCTGCTCGTCACCCTCCGGCCAGACATCGACGCCGGGCGCCAGGCGCTCCGGCCAGTCCGTCAGCAGCTCGATCCGGACGCCTCCCCTCAGGCCCTTCGGACCCAGGACCCGTGCGATCGCCAGGCGACGCTCAATCGGCGTCGGAAACGATCTCGAGCTCGACATGGCGCCCATCCCGGGTGGCCATCACGCGCAGGAGGCTGCGGAGGGCGTTTGCGATCCGTCCGTCCCGCCCGATGACGCGCCCCATATCCTCTTGGTCAACACCCAGGGTCAGGACGGTCTCGTCGGCATCGTCATCGACCTCGACCCAGACCGCGTCGGGCTTGTCGACGAGGGACTTAGCGACGTATTCGAGGAACTCTTTCACGCGCCTGCCTTCTCAGTCTCGTCGACCGGGGCCTCCTCGGCAGCCGAAAGCTCCTGAATTGAAGTTGTATCGGCAGGAGCCTCCTCGGTGGCGAGAGCCTCGGCCTCCGCATCGGCCCCTGCCTTTGCCTTCGCCTTGGTGGCCGCCTTGCTCGACGCCTTCGGTTTGGTGGGCCGGGTGGCCCGCTTCGGCTTCTCCGCCTCGCCGGGAGCTGTCGCTGCCCTCTCGGCCTGACGCATGAGCTTCACCACGGTCTCCGACGGCTGGGCACCCTTGGCGATCCAGCCGGTGATCTTCTCGGTGTTGAGCTGCACGGTTGCCGGCTCGGTCAGCGGGTCATAGAACCCGAGGATCTCGAGCGCGCGGCCGTCTCGCGAACGGCGCTTGTCGATGGCGATCACGCGATAGGCGGGGCGCTTCGTGGCCCCCACGCGTGTCAGCCGGATGGCTACTGACAAGTGGTGATTACCTCAGTGTGGATTCGGTGAGTGGCTGATTCGATTGCTCACGGCTCGTCGACCGTCAGCACCGCGTGGAATTCGATCTGATCATCTCGGGACGGAACGGTCAGCCCGAAGGTCCCGATCTGCAAGAGGATATCGCGCATGTCGTCGCCCAGCTCGACGCCATCCCCCAAGAGCTCCACCAGCGCGCCGATATCGACGTATGCCTCCGTCCCCGCGCGAGTGCCGGCGACCTCGAAGGTCCGAGTGTAGGCATCGGTATTCCCAAGCGAGTCGCCGCTGTCGTGGGCGAACACCGCCGCAGCGACGTCCGCCCTGCCGAGGCCCAGGATGACGATGTCGTCGACCATGGCGTATGCGACCTCCCCGACGTCGGGAATGGTGAGCACCGTGATCTCGGTGCCGTCGAGATCCTCCGTCCGCGAGGTACCCCCGACCGCCGACAGTCGCTCGGCAATCCGATCGAGCGCTGCGAGGGCCGCAGCCGCATCGTCGGGCCGCAGGAGCAACTGGCCCGAGGGAAGCGTTCCGCCCAGGCCTGTCACAGCAACGGCCACCTCGCGATCAAGCAGCGGCAGCACATCAGCATCGAGGTCGATTCCGAGCGCGAAGGCGGCGAGGGCGCGGAAGGTATCGAGCAGGCCAGTGAGCTCCTCCCCCTCCGGGCTGGCACCGATCACCGCCTCGGCGTCGGCGAGCGTTTGACCCAGGCCGAAAACCACCACTTCGGCCAGTGTGCCATCGGGCATCCAGTCGACCAGGCTGCTCGGCTCGCCGCCGAGGGCAAAGCGGTCGCGCGCCGATGGCGCGGCCGCGGTCATGTCGAACGGGGCGCTCCCGCTCACCCGCAGGCCGTCACGCTCCGCAACGAGGATGGCGCCCGCGGTGCTGAAACTCCCGAACTGGCCACCCACGCCGGCGGACCCGGCGATCGCCGCCAGGTCGACGTAGGCCGAGGCCAGATGGTCGGGCGCCAGCGCGTCCATCGTCGCACGGAAGGCCGCCTGATCGAAAAGCGACGGCGCATCGCCACTGGCGTCCACCACGGCATGCAGGCCGTCCGCGCCGGTGCCGATGACGAGCATGTCGTCGACGAAGCCGTAGGCGCCTTCATCGTCGACCTGGAGGTCCACACCGGCATAGGTCTCGGGGCTGAACGAGGCACCCCCGTCCGCCACGAGCTCGGCAATCGCCGCATCGGCCGCCTCGCGGTCCTTCACCTCGGCGATCACGACCACCTCGATCTGCAGCGGGTCGTCGCTGGCCGGCCACCCTGCGATCGCCACCTGATTACCAACCCACGGCTTGACCCCGTTGACGTAATCGATGCCCGAGCCGCTGAGCAGGTTCTGGACGACCTGGTCCACCTTCGCATCCAACGAGGCCTCGTCCGCGAAGCCCGGCAGGCGGCCGATCAGCCCGGAGAGATTCATCTGCTGTCCGGTCGACGGCTGGAGGTAGACATTCACGTAGAAGGCACTGTTCGCCGGCGCGAGCGTGGCGGCTCGATCGGTCGATGCGGAGAAGAGCAGCAGGTAGCCCGCGACGAAAGCGGCGCCGGTGAGGCCGATGAGCGTGACGAGAGCGATGACCCCGCGTTGCATCCGATCAGCGCCCCAGCAGGGCGCCGAGACCGCCCCCCAGCCGTGGCACCTTTCCGCCGGAGAGCATCTTCATCATCTTCTGCATCTCCACGAACTGCTTGAGAAGCCGATTCACCTCTGCGGTCGAGGTTCCGCTGCCCAGTGCGATCCGGCGGCGGCGGCTCGCCTTGATGAGGTCGGGACGACGCCGCTCCTCGGGGGTCATCGAGTCGATGATCGCCTCGATCCGCTTCATCTGGCCCGAGTCGACCGCCTCCTGCGCGGCGCCTGCCATCTGGCCGGCCCCCGGGATCATGCCGATCAACTCGCCGATCGGTCCCACGTTCTTGATCTGGTGGAGCTGGCTGCGGAAGTCCTCCAGCGTGAATCGGTTCTCCATCATCCGCTGCGCGGTTCGCTCCGCCTCCGCGGTGTCGATGTTCTCCTGCACGCGCTCGACGAAGCTGAGGATGTCGCCCATGCCCAGGATGCGCTGCGCCAGGCGGTCGGGATGGAAGGGCTCCAGTCCGTCGGTCCGCTCGCCCGTCCCAAGGAATGCGACCGGCAGGCCGGTGGCGGAGCGAATGCTGAGCGCGGCGCCACCGCGCGCGTCGCCGTCCATCTTCGTCAGGACCAGGCCGGTGACAGGCAGCTTGGCGTGGAAAGCCTCGGCGACGCGAACCGACTCCTGCCCGGTCATGGCATCGACCACCAGCAGTGTCTCGGATGGCATCACGGCGCCGGAGATGCGGACGAGCTCGTCCATCATCGCGTCGTCGACGTGCAGGCGACCGGCCGTGTCGAGGATCATCACGTCGATCCCGCGCTGGCGCGCCACCTCCAGGCCCGAACGCGCCACCTCGAGCGCCGGCGTGCCGACGGGTCGGGTGTGAACTTCCGCGCCAATCTGGGCGCCAAGCTGCACGAGCTGGTCGACCGCGGCCGGGCGATAGACGTCAGCCGCAACGAGCAGCGGCTTTCTGCCTTCCCTGCGAACCCGAACCGCGAGCTTGGCGGCTGTGGTCGTCTTTCCCGAGCCCTGGAGGCCAACCAGCATGACAACCGCCGGCTTCGTGGCCAGATTCAGTCGATGGCGCTCGCCGCCGAGGACGGCCACGAGCTCGTCGTGGACGATCTTGACGATCTGTTGGCCTGGATTCAGCCCGCTGAGCAGGTCCCCGCCGACGGCTCGCTCCCGAACGCGCGCCACGAAACCCTTGACGACCTTGAAGTTGACGTCGGCCTCCAGCAAGGCCAGCCGGATCTCGCGCAGGGAGGCGTCAAGGTCGGCCTCGGTAATACGAGCCTTGCCCCGAAGGCGCTCGGCGACGCCCTGCAGGCGCGCGGACAGAGATTCGAACATGAATGAACCGATACGGGAATCAGACCCGGCACACGGGCGCCGGCAAACGGCTGCCCATTCTAGGCGTCGCCACGCTGACGGGCAACGCAGCTACTCGCTGAGCAGCCATTCGACGAACGCCTCCGGGTCGAACGGGGCGAGGGCGTCGATCTCCTCACCGACCCCCGCAAACAGGATGGGAACGCCCAGGCGGTCGGCCGCGGCAAGCGCGACCCCGCCCTTGGCAGTGCCGTCGAGCTTGGTCAGCACAATGCCGGTGACGCCCGCCTCCCGGCTGAACGCCTCGGCCTGGAGGATGCCGTTCTGGCCCGTCGTCGCGTCGAGGACCAGCAGCACGTGCCGCGGTTGTCCGGGCAGGCGTCGCTCGATGACGCGTCGGATCTTGGCCAGCTCGGCCATGAGCTGCTGCTTGTTCTGGAGTCGTCCCGCGGTATCGACCAGCACGGCATCCAGGCCGCGTGACTCAGCCGCCGCGACCGCGTCGAAGGCGACCGCGCCGGGATCGGCCCCGGCGCGCTGCGCCACCACCGGCACGCCGACCTGCTCGCCCCAGATGCGCAACTGCTCGACAGCGGCGGCGCGGAACGTGTCGGCGGCAGCCAGCACCAGCGTTCGGCCCTCGCCCTTGAGCCTGGCCGCGAGCTTCGCGATGGTTGTCGTCTTGCCGGTGCCGTTGACACCCACGAACAGGATGACCGACGGAGCGGGGCCCAGCTCGAACTGCCCTGATCCCACGCGCACCAGGCGGTCGCGGATCTCCGCGGCCAGGGCGCGGCGCGCGTCCTCGCCGCTGCCACCGCTCTCACGCCGGAACCGCTCGCGGGCGGCGTCCACGATCTCGAGCGTGGTGGTTGCGCCCACGTCGGCGGCAATCAGCGCCTCCTCCACCTCGTCCCAGGTGGCATCGGTCGCGGGAGTCCCTGCGCCGAGGATCGACCGCAGTCGCGCGCCGAGCCCGGACGGTCGAGCTCGGAGCCCCATCCCGGTCGGATCGCGCCGCGGGCGGGCAATCGTCGTCGGTGCCGGCGCGTCGTCTCGAAACACTAGACGCTCATCTCGGCCGGCACGTCGGCCAGCCGCAGCGAGAGGACGCGGCTGACGGCCGCTTCGGTCATGGTCACTCCGTAGATCGTGTCGGCAACCTCGATGGTGGCGCGGTTGTGAGTGATGACCACGAAATCGATCGATTCCGCCAGCTTGCGCAACGCCTGCGCGAAACGGCCGATATTCGCCTCGTCCAACGCGGCGTCGACTTCGTCCAGGATGCAGAACGGCACCGGGTTCACGGTCAGCATGGCGAACAGCAGGGCCACGCCGGTGAGCGCGCGCTCGCCACCGGACAGCATGGCAAGGCGCTGGAGGCGCTTGCCGGGCGGGCGCACCACGATCTCGATCCCGCCCGGTGCCTCGCCATCGGCCTCGTCCGCCATCTGGAGCGAGGCCGAGCCTCCCGCGAAGAGAAGCTGGCAGTACTCGTCAAACTTCTCACCGATGGCTCGAAAGGCGGCGCCGAACTGCTGGCTGATCTCGGAGTCGAGGGTCGCGATGAGCTCTTCGGTCGAACCGATGGCGGACCGCAGATCATCGTCCTGGCTCGTCATCTCCTCCAGCCGGGACGCCACTCCGCGGTGTTCCTCGACGGCGAACGGATTGACCGAGCCGATCTGCGACAGCGTGCGTCGCACGCGCCGCAGCTCAACCTCGAGCGTCTCATCGTCGAGCGCGTCGATCTCGTCGGCCGGCGCTGCGGCCGAGGTCTCGGGGAGCCCCTCCAGAGCCAGCTCGCGCTCGCGGGCAAGGGCCGACAGGGCATCGTCGCGTCGGGAAGCCTCGATGGCGGTCGCCTGGGCCGCGCGCTCGAGCTCGCCAAGGGACGAGCCGGCGCCACCGGCCTCACTTTCCAGCTCGAGCAGCTCCGCGCGTCGGGCGCGCCGAGTGACCTCGGCGGCGCTCTGGTGCGCTGCGGCCTGGGTGTCGGCTTGGTGAGCGCGCGCCGACTCCACGGCCACCGCCTCGCGCTCATCGGTCAGGCGTTCCAGCGTGGCTCGCGCGACGGGGAGGGAGGAGGCGAACTGCGTCACGCGCGCCTCGCGCAGGCCACGCTCGCGGCGGAGGCCGGCGGTTCGAGTTTCGACCTCCTCGGCCGCTCCGCGGGTTGCCGTCCATGCCTCCCGCGCCTCGTCGCGCTGCTGCGCGAGACGATCCCGACGCTCGCGGGCACCATCGGCGGCCGCCTGGAGGTCGCGCAGGCCGGCCCCCGCGTGAACGACGCCCGCATCCACGGATGGGGTGGCATCGCCAGACAGAGCCGCCAGCTCCGTCTCAGAGCCGGCGAGCAGCTCCGCGTGCCGCGCGGCGGCGGCTTCGGCGGCGTCAGTCTCCCCGCGCGCCCGACGCCCGGCGCGCTCCGCATCGTCGTACTCGTCGTGCGAGGCGAGGTGCGCGTCGCGCGCCATCCGGAGCCGTTCGGCGGCATCGTGCGCCGCGCGCTGGGCCTCGGCAGCATCGTTCTCCATGCCCTGCACCGCCTCCGACAGCTCGCGGCGACGGAGATGGGCGCGCGCCGCGGCTCCGCCGGGTGGATCGGCGCGGCCACGGAGCACCAGCCCGCGCGCATCCCCCAGGTCGCCATTCGCGGTCACGGCGCTCCAGCCCACCGGAAGGTCGCGCCAGCCTGCCAGCAGCGCGCCCAGGGAAGGCGCCACCACCGCTCGCTTGAACGCGAGCGGTGCATCGGGCGCCCCCATCCACTCGGCCAGCGTGCGCTCGGCCCCGATCGCTGCAAGCGCGGCATCGCGGCCGTTGGCACCGGAGTCCGTGGCGACGGAGAGCAGTTGAGCCGCCCCCCTCGCTTCGGAAATCTCGTCGCTGGGGTCGGCGCCGTTCCAGAGCAGAGCGCCCTCCAGCTCGCCTCCCACCACGGCTTCGATCGCCGGCCAGGTGGCCTCTGGCGCATCGATGCTGTCCAGCAGCGTGGACCATCCGGCCGCCGCCAGGCGGCGACCCAGCCGGCTCTCCGCGTCGTGCGGCTCCTCCACCGCGGCGAGCTCGGCACGGGTGGCCTGGAGACGTTCGGTCAGCTCGACCAAGCGCTGGCGCGAGGCATCGGCTGCGGCCTGCGCGTGATCTCGCTCGTGCCCGGCGGCTTCAAGACGGGTGCCCGCCTGCGCGGCACGCCGGATGGCTTCGTCACGCCGCGTCGCGGCCAGCGCGGCGGCTGCGCCCGCATCGACCAGCGCGGCCCGGCACTGCTCCACCTCACGGGTCGCCTGCTCGAGGCGCACCTGCCGCCGCGCCGCTTCTTCGGAGACGCGGGCGGATGCCGCGATCTGATCGCTCTGCCGCGAGCGCATGGTCGAGAGCGCCTCTTCGGCAGCCAATAGCTCCTCGTCCGCGGCGGCCAGGTCGGTGACCGCGCGACGCCAAGCGTCTTCGGCGGCAGCGGCCCTGGTAAGCGCGGGCGCGACGTCGGCGACGGCCTCCTCGTCTGATCCCGCCAGCGCCTCTTCGGCAGCGGCCAGCTCGGCAATCTGCTGCTCGATGAGGGCGGAGATCTCGCGGATTCGGGTGTCGAGGGCCTCGAGGCGCCCCTCGGCGCGAATCACCACTTCGCGCGTGGCCTCCCGCGCCAGTCCCGCGTCCCGGGCGACCTCGTCCGCCTGCCAGTAGCGCTCCTCGGCGGCGGCCATGGCACGACGCCCAGCGTCCTGCGAGTCCCGGGCCACCGCGAGCGCAGCTTCCGCCGCTGCTGCCGCTCGTCGTGCCTCACCCAGCGCGGCACGCGCTGCGTGCTCTCGGCGTTGATGCGCGGCGATCACCAGACCACGCGCACGCGCCCCCAGCGTGTCGTGCTGCTGCTGATGCTCCGCCTGGAGCGCGAGGCGGCGGACCTGCGGCTTCAGCTCGGCGATGAGGTCGCCGACGCGCGTCAGGTTGTCGCTTGCCTTCATGAGGCGGCCAGAGGCCTCGTTACGACGCACCTGGAGCCCCTTGACGCCCGCAGCCTCCTCGAATAGTTGGCGCCGCTCCTCCGGACGCAGGGATAGGGCCGCATCGACGGTCCCCTGCCCGACCACCACCAGCTCGTTCGCGCCGAGCTGCCCAGACGCCAACAGGTCCACGACATCACGCAGCCGGGCGCGGACGCCGTTGATGAGGTATTCGCTCTCGCCGGAGCGATAGGCCCGCCGGCCGATGGAGACCTCGGCGAAGTCGATCGGCAGCCAGCCATCGGCATTGTCGAGCGTGAGCACCGCCTCCGCCATGCCCTGCGGCTTGCGCTGCTCGGAGCCGGCGAAGATGACGTCATCGGCTCGACGAGTACGAAGCGACCGATTCGATTGCTCGCCAAGCACCCAGCGCACGGCATCGGCCATGTTGCTCTTGCCCGAGCCGTTCGGGCCGATCACTGCGTTGACGCCCGGCTCGAACACGAACCGGGTCTGATCGGCGAACGACTTGAAGCCGTGGACGCGGAGCTCCTTGAGGCGACTCACGCAGCCCCCGGCGTCGTCGGCGCAATCGACTCGAACGTGGCGAGAGCGCTATCCGCCGCTCGCTCCTCCGCGCGCTGCCGACTGGATCCCGATCCATGTGCCAGGCTCCGTCCCTCGAGCAGCACGGTCACGAGGAACTCCTGCTCGTGCGGCGGGCCGCTGGTGGCAGCCAGATGGTAGACCGGCTTGACACCATGATGGCGCTGCGTCCATTCCTGGAGCCGGGACTTGGCCGACTTCGGAGGCCCCAGGGTCTCGGCCAGCGCTTCGAGCCGCGACTCGAACAGGCTCGCCAACACCCGTTCGGTGCGCTCGCCGCCTTCGCTCAACGAGATGGCACCGGCAAGCGCCTCGAAGCAGGCCGCCAGCACCGATGGCCGCGTGGCGCCGCCGGCCTCGGCCTCGCCGCGCCCGAGCATGAGGTAACGGTCGAGACCGATGGCCAGCGCCAGTTCCGCTAGCGCGTCGCGGTTGACGATGGCAGCGCGACGGGCGGTGAGCGAGCCCTCGTCCTCGTCGGGATAGCGCTCGTACAGGAGACGGCTGACGGTGAGACCGATGACGGCGTCGCCGTAGAACTCGAGACGCTCGTTGTGGCCGACGACCGCGGCGGCGTTCTCGTTGGCGTAGGAGCTGTGGACGAACGCCTGGCGGATCAGCGCCGGATCACGCGGGACGAAACCGAGCCGCTCACCCAGCTCTTCCGGGAGCGGACCATCCATGGGCGCGTCCGCTCTACTGCTGGTGCTCCTCGATGAACTCGACGGCATCGGAGACCTTCTGGATCCGCTCGGCATCCTCGTCTGAGATCTCCATTCCGAACTCCTCTTCGAGGCTCATGATGAGCTCGACCAGGTCGAGGGAGTCGGCATTGAGGTCCTCGACGAACGAAGCGGTGGGGGTCACCTCTTCCTCGTCGACGCCGAGCTGCTCGACGATGATCTTCTTGAGACGTTCGAACGTGGTGCCGTCTGTCACGGGTTCAGGCTCCTCCACCCGATGATCTGGAAACGCTTCCTAGCACGCCGTTGACGAGGCGTCGCGCTGCGTCGCCGGCGTAGATCCGGGCGAGGGATACGGCATCGTGCATCGTCTCCCCGCTCGGGGTCGCGGCGGAGTATAGCACCTCATACAGGGCGCTCCGGAGGATCGTGCGTTCCACGCGACCGAGCTCAGGAACGGGTATGAGCGGCGCCTCGGCGGCGATACGGGCGTCCAAGAGAGCCCGATGCTCCCCCACCCCGTTGACGATCGCGGCGGCGTGGTCGCGCACCGCATCGGTAACGGCGCGCTCCTCGGCCAGACGGTCGAGCGCGGCGGCTGCAGTACCCGGGCGGAATTCGCCCTCGAACAGGGCGAGCAGCGCCAGCCGACGTGCAAGCAGCCCGGGCGCGGCTCGCGCCTTGGAGCGGCGCCGCGGCGCGCTCACGGGGTCCGGGCCCGGTCGCGGTGGAGGCGCGCGGCGATCCTGGACCGCACGCCGCGATGCACCAGGGCGGGATGTTCGCGCGTCCATTCGGCGATCAGCTCGGGGACTCGCGCGCGCGCCGACTCGGAGCCAACGCGGATGGCATTCTCGATCATTCGTGCCGATGCGCGTCCATGAGTCACGATGCTCACACCCCTGACCCCGAGGAGCGGAGCACCGCCCCAGCCCTCGTAGTCGAAGCGCGCCTTCGTCCGGGCGAAGCCCGGCTTCAGCGCCAACAGCGCCAGCGGCGCGATCGGTCCCTGCTGGAGGTCCTCGCGCAGCGCGCGGAAGATGAAGCTGGTGATGCCCTCGAAGAACTTGATCACCACGTTGCCGACGAACCCGTCGCAGACCACCACGTCGGCGCGGTGGGCGATCATTTCGTGCGCCTCCACGTTGCCGACGAAGCGCATGTCGAGCGCGGCCAGCTTCTCGTGCGCCTCGCGGGCCAGGGCGTCTCCCTTCTCGACCTCCTCGCCGATGTTGAGCAGGCCGATCCGCGGGTTGGAGACGTGGAGGACGTGCTCCGCGAAGATGGCGCCCATGGCGGCGAACTGCACCAGGTTCTCCGCGTCGGAGTCGACGTTGGCGCCGACGTCGAGCAGCATCACCGGCCCGCTGGCGGTCACCATGTGCGCGGGCAGTGCCGGCCGATCGATGCCCTCGATGCGTCCCAGGCGGAAGACCGCGGCCGCCATGGTCGCGCCGGTCGATCCGGCGCTCACGACCGCATCGGCGGCGCCGTCACGCACCAGGTCGGTGGCCACCACGATCGAAGCGCGGCGCTTGGCCCGCAACGCCGTGGCTGGATGCTCGTCCATCTCGATGACGTCGGGCGCGTCGACCAGGGTCAATCCGGCCGGGCGCTCCTTGCCGTACGCGGCGATCTCCCGCTCCAGGCGCGGCACGTCACCGACAAGGATGACCTCGTCGGTGCTGGTGGACGCGTAATCGATGGCGCCGCGAACGATCTCGCGTGGGGCGTGGTCGCCTCCCATCGCGTCGACCGCGATGCGCATCGGGGTTAGCGCTGGCCTTCGACCGGAGCGACCGGCTCAATCGTCATCGCCTCGCGACCGGCGTACCAGCCGCAGGTCGGGCAGACGTGATGGGCGCGCTTCAGCTCATGACAGTGGTCGCACTCGACCAGGGGCGGCGCGCTGATGGCGAGATGCGCGCGGCGCTCACCCTGGCGCGCCTTGGAAACCTTTCGCTTGGGAACGCCCACGCGGAAACTCCTTGACCGATAGGAAACGGGACGCCGCAGTATAGCCGGAGCGCCCGTTCAGTGGCGAACGAGCCAGGTGACTCAGATCACGAGTCCCCGTTGCGGTCACGGAGCAGCACCGCCAGGCCCGCCAGCCGCGGATCGATCTCGTCGCCGCCGTGTCGATGATCTCCCGAGTCGACCCGCCCGCCGCATTCGGCGCACAACCCGGCGCAATCGGGCCGGCAGAGCGGATGCATTGGCTCGGTCAGCGAAAGCTCGTCGTGGAAGATGCCGTCAAGGTCGATCTCGTGGTGCTCATTGATCTGCTGCGCCGTCTCGCTCTCCCCGGCCTCAGCGTGGATCGGCAGGCCGGTCTCGGGGTCAAGGCTCGGCAGGAACTCCTCCGATACGGAAACCCGAACTTCCTCCACGTACGGGTCGGTGCAGCGGGCGCAGGTGCGCCGCAGCGGGGCGCGGAGCTCGCCACCCGCCAGGATGCCGCGGTTCGTGCGCTGGAGGCGCAGGTCGGCGTCAAGGGGACCGGCCAGCTCGACGTCCGGACCGAGGCTGACGTAATGGTCGCGCAGGCGCACGTCACGCGTCGCTCCCGGTGGCTCATGGAGCAGCCCCGCGACGTTGAATGAGGTCATGGCCGGGGGGCGGTGCGGGCCTGCTCCTCAGAATCGACGACGATCGCGCCGCTTCCCGACGGCGATGCGCCGTCATCGCCGGCGGGCCGGTGGCGCTCGTCGAGCATGTCGATGCCGCGCTTGATGCTCGTCAGCGCCTTGATGCACTCGCCCTCCAGACGGATGAGGACGCCGGCCGCGTACTCATCGGCTCCGCGCCGAACTTCCCGGGCCTCGTCCTGCGCGCGATCGAGGATCTCGGCGGCGCGCTGCTGCGCGGCCCGTACCAGCTCGCGCTCCTCGAGCATCTGGGCAGCCTGGCCCTGGGCCCGAGCGACGATGGAGTCGCCCTCCTCCCGCGCGCGCTCGGTGATGCGACCAGACTCCTCGGTGATCCGGCGCGCCTGGCGCACCTCGTCCGGCACCGAAACCCGCAACTGGTCCACCAGCTCGAGGATCGTCGCCTGGTCGAGCACGACGTTGTTCGTGAGGGGCAGCTTCTTGCCGGTCGCCACCAGCGACTCGAGCCGCTCGACGAGGAAGATGATGTCCGTGGCCGCGACCTCCTTGGCTGCGGATTATACGCGCGGGGTCATGCGCAGACGGTCGGCCAGCGCCTCGGCCACCGGACCGGGCAGCATCGGTGTCACATCACCGCCAAAGCGGGCGACCTCCTTGGCCAGCGATGAGCTGACGTAGCCGTACTCCAGGGCCGTCATGAGGAAGGTCGTGTCGATGGCGGGCGCCAGCTTGCGGTTGGTGAGCGCCATCTGGAGCTCGGCCTCGAAATCGCTCACCGCGCGCAGGCCACGCACGATGAAGCCGGCGGCGTGGGCGCGCGCGAAGTCCACGGTCAATCCGTCGAACGCGACCACGCTGACGTGCTCGCCGAGGTCGGCCACGCAGCGCTCGATGAGCGCTACGCGCTCACCGATGGCGAAGAGTGGCTCCTTCTTCGGATTGTTGAGGACACCGATGACGAGCCGATCGAACAGCCCCGATGCGCGGCGCGCCACGTCCAGGTGGGCGTTCGTCATCGGGTCGAACGATCCGGGGAATACCGCGACCCGCGTCATGCATCCTCCATCGCCAGGAACGTGAGCATCGTCTCACCGAAGCGACGTTGGCGGGTCATCGTCAGCCCGCCGATCTCCGGCAGCTCAGTTCGCCAGAAGTGCTTGATCACCACCTGTGCACCCGGCATCAGGTGCGACACCAGGGCGCGCAGCGGCGCCACCATAGCACGCGCCTCGTACGGCGGATCGAGGATGACGAGGTCCCACGGTCCATCGGAGACCGTCGCGAGATAACGCTCCACATCCTTGCCGTGCACGCGAGCATCGTTCTCCAGGTGCGTGCGCTCGAGGTTCGAGCGGACGATGGCGAGCGCCCCTCTCTCGCGCTCGACGAAGTCGGCCGACGCCGCACCGCGCGACAACGCCTCGATGCCGATCGACCCGCTGCCGGCATACAGGTCGAGGACGCGCGCGCCGGGCACCCGGTCGCCGAGGATGCCGAAGAGCGTCTCCTTGACACGATCGGTGATCGGGCGCGTGCCACGACCTCGTGGCGCGGCGAGCGGCACCCCACGGGCGATGCCGGCGATGACCCGCATCAGGCGGCGTCCCCCTCCTCCTCGGTCGGAGCGAAGTCGGCCTGGAGCCTGGCGAGCGCCGGCCGGCCGGCGAGGGTGGGATCGTCCCCGACCACGCGATCGGCGAGGTCGCGTGCCCGCTGCGCGAGCGCGAGGTGCCGCGGATCGAAGAGCGAGGCGACCCGCAACGGCGGTAGGCCGGACTGGCGCGTGCCGAGCACATTTCCGGCACCTCGCAGCTCGAGATCGGCCTCTGCGATGACGAAGCCGTCCTGCGATCCGCGCACGACCTCGAGACGGCGCATGGCGAGCTCGTCCGCGGCGTCCGAGAGAAGGATGCAGTAGGACCGATGCGTCCCGCGGCCGACCCGGCCGCGCAACTGGTGGAGTTGTGCCAGGCCGAAGCGCTCGGCGTCCTCGATGAGCATGACCGTCGCGTTCGGCACGTCGATGCCGACCTCGATGACGGTGGTCGCCACCAGCACGTCCATCTCGCCGGCGGCGAATGCGCTCATGGTCGCGTCACGCGCAGCTGCCTTCTGCTGACCGTGCACCAGGCCGATCCTCAGTTGCGGAAGCGTCACCTGGAGCCTTTCGAACTCCGCCTCGGCGCTCGCAACCTGGAGCGCGTCCGACTCCATCACGAGTGGGACGACGACGAACGATTGCCTGCCTTCGGCCGCCTCGGCAGCCAGGAAGGCCTCGATCCTGGGCAACGCACGTCGGTCGCGGATCTCGGTCCGAATGGGCTTCCGGCCGGGAGGCAGCTCGCGGATGGTGCTGATCTCCATGTCGCCGTAGACGATGAGGGCCAGCGTGCGCGGGATCGGCGTGGCGGTCAGCGCCAGGGTATGCGGCTCGGCGCCGCTCCCCTTGGCCTGCAGCGCGGCGCGCTGCCCGACGCCAAAGCGGTGCTGCTCGTCAACGATGACAAGGCCCAGGCGCGGGAACTCTACCGCGGTGCTGATGACCGCATGCGTGCCGATGACGACCTCGGCCGCGCCGGCCGCGATGGCATCGTGGATCTCGCGCTTGCGCGCGACCGAAAGTGACCCGGACAGGAACTCGGCGCGGACGCCCAGGCCCTCGAGCAGGGGCCCAAGTCCGGCGTGGTGCTGGCGGGCCAGGATCTCGGTCGGCGCCATGAGCGCGCCCTGCCATCCGGCGCGCACGGCGCACGCCAGCGCGACCGCCGCCACCGCCGTCTTTCCGCTGCCGACATCACCCTGCAGCAATCTTCGCATCGGTCGATCTAGCGCGAGGTCGTCGATGACCGACTCCACCACCGCGGCCTGGTCGCCGGTGAGCGTGAAGGGCAGGGCGCCGACAATCTCCGCAAGCTCCGCATCGGTCACGCTGATGGGAGGGGCGTGGAGCTGCTGGCGCGCCTGCCGGGCCTGCGCAAGCGCCAATTGGAGGGCGAGCAGCTCATCGAACGCCAGCCGATCGAGTGCCTCGGTGATGTCTGCGGCATCCTCGGGGAAGTGTGCAGTGCGAAGGGCATCGGCGAGCGGCGGCAGGCCGGCCCGCTCCGTATCGGTCAATGGGTCCTCGACCGCCGGCAGCGCGGCCTCCAGCGCCCGAGCGAGGAGCTCACGCAGCCGCTTCTGCGTGACCCCGGCGGCGAGGTGGTAGACGGGCACGACCCGCGCGGTGTGGACCGATTCGTGACCGACGGGACTGAACTCGGGGCTGGTGAACTGCGACCGCCATCCACGTTGCGTCACCTTGCCTGAGACGATCAGCTCGTCGTTGGGCCTAAGGCGTCGCTCGACGAAGCGGCGCCCGAACCAGATGGCCTCCGCGCTGCCCGTGTCATCGCTCAGCTGCGCGATGACCCGCTGCGGTCGCCGCCCGAATCCCGGCTCGATGCGCACCGCGTCCACTCGAACGCGAGCCGACTGCTTCTCATCGGGCAGCAGGTCGCCAAGGGCGCGGAGCTCGCTGAAGTCGTCGTAGCGGAAGGGCAGATACCAGAGCGCCTCGCGCGGCGTCGTGATCCCGAGCTTGGCCAGGGCGGCGGCCCCGCGTGCCAGGGCCGGCATCGTCCCCCGGATGGGCTCGTCGAGGTCCATCGGCGGGCTCGATTGCATGCCCCGATCGTAGCGTGCTACCATCGCGATCGCTCCGGCGCCTGACGCCGGGTTTTTCGTGTGAACCTGGAGACCCATTCGACCATGGCCCGCGTCTGCGACGTCTGCGGCAAGCGCCCCATCACCGGCTGGAACCCCCAGTCGGTCGGGATGAACCGCAAGCGCGCCCTGCGCCGATGGCTGCCCAACCTTCAGCCCATGACCGTCGTCACCGATGGCAAGGTCTCGAAGGTGAAGGCCTGCAGCCGATGCCGCCGCACCGCCCAGAAGATCTGAGCTTTTCCTCTGCGAAGCACCGATGCGCCCGCGTCACCCGACCCGGGCGTTTGTCATGCCCGGCGCCAAGCAGCGGACGACGACACGCACCACGGGTCTAACAGCCAAGAACGGCGACCTCCATCGCCTGCGACCCGCCACACGAGTCATCCAACGGCGGAGGTCGCCCCCTTTCGCTCGTTCTGCCTCGCTACTTGGTCCGTAGCCCCGCCCCGCGAGTCAACCACCGCGGACGTCACTCCCTTCGGTCGTTCTGCTTCGCTCCTTGGTCGATGGCCCCAGGCGCAAAGGTCAGGCGAGGTCGCGCTCCGAGTCGATGACCATGGTGAACGGACCGTCATTGACGAGTTCGACGGCCATGTCGGCGCCGAAACGGCCCGTTTCAACCGCCGTGCCGGTGGCGCGAAGGCGCTCGATGAACCGATCAATCAGCGGGATGGCAATCTCGGGCTCCGCGGCGTGGGTGAATCCGGGGCGACGTCCGCGTCGGATGTCCGCATACAGCGTGAACTGGCTGATCACCAGGAGCGAACCGCCGGCATCGGCGATGGCATGGTTCGTCCGCCCCTCCGAGTCCTCGAAGTAGCGCAGGCCGATGAGCTTGTCGGCCATGCGGTCGACGATCTCGGGAGTGTCCGCGGCGCCGATCCCCGCCATGATCACAGCTCCATGGCCAATCTCGCCGAGCAGCTCGTCATCGGAGCGTACGGAGGCCCGCGTCACGCGCTGAACGACGAGGCGCATCGGTCTTAGGGCGAAGCGGACGGGGCGGGGCTGGCCACAGCGGCCGGCCGGGTGGACGACATCGGTCCGGCGTCCTCACCCTCGCGCGGCGGCCCCAGGGCTGCCTCCGTGAAGATGGCGCGGGCATTCCAGATCATCCAGCCCTGCGCGCCATTGTCGGCGGCGGCGGTGAACTCGGCCTGCACCTGCGCGGCGCTGTAGGGCGGGAACGGACCGTAACCGAAGTCCTGGATCCAGGGGCGGATGACGACCGGCAGCCCTTCTGCCTGGTCGTTCATGATCTGGAGCGTTTCGTCGATGACCTCGTACGGGAAGTTGTTCGGTACCTCGAACCCGAAGACGCCGGGCCCGTAGTGCGATGGGTAGACCATGGGGCAGAAGTAATCGACGTACGGCATGATGACTTCGGGTCGCTGTCCGATCCCCTGGTCGTCGGGGGCGATGAAGCTGATGGGGAAGACATCGGCGCCCAGGAAGGTGCGCGTCATGTCGAGCTCCTCGCTGACGACGCGCAGGACGCGACCCATGGCCGGGAGGCGGAACGACTGGGTGTTGGGCAGATTCGTCTCGGCGACGTCGTACGGTCCGTCGCTGAAGAAGCGGACATAGTCCATCTGGACTTCGTCGAAGCCCTTTTCGGCCAGGTCTCCGGCAATCGACGCGATGTATTCGGCCACGCCAGGCGCCGACGGGTCCAGCCACGCGCCGCCGATGTTGTCGCGCCACGGCTCGCCGGTGGCGCTGTTGCGCACGGCCAGCTCCGGGCGCGCGGCCGCCGAGGTGTTGTCCTTCATGACCACCATGCGGGCAATGGTGTAGATGCCACGCTCCTTGAGCATGGGCAGGAGTTCGGAGAGGTCGAAGACGGGCGTCTCCCGGATGGCCCCCACCTCGGCCGCGGACGCGAGGTCGGTCGCGTAATAGAGGCGCCCGTCGGTCTCCTTGACGTCGATCACCATGGCGTTCGCCTCCGTCCGCTCGATCAGGTCGAGCATCTTTTCGAGGCGCCCCGGAGCCTCGAAGATCGCCGATGGGGCGTACAGGGCGCGCGCCACGAACGGCTCCATGGTGACGTCCTTCGTCATCTCGTCGCCGACCATCAGCTCGGTGAGCCGATAGCCCGGCATCTTATAGATGAGCGTTCCGTCCGCCGGCAGCCCGGCCAGCTCGTAGGCACCGTCATCGCCGGTCTCGGTCATGAGCTCGCTGCCATCATTGAAGACGCGAACGCCCGCGATCGGCTCCCCGTCGGAACCGGTGACGGTGCCGCTCACGACGTTCGGTCGGAGCTCGATCCGCACCTCTCCCTCGTCGGGTACCGTGGCGTCCGCGGGGTCGTGACCCTCGGCGGCGACGAAGATGGTCGACCCTCGCATGGCGGTGACGATCGCGCTTCCCGACGCATCGGCGAACGTCGACGCCTCGTCGACCATGATCTCGGCGCCGCTCACCGGCTCGTCCGTGCCGAGGCTGACCACGACGACGTCCACCCTGCGTGGCTGCTCGGGGGTCGGCTCCGGCGTGGGGACGAACGGAAGCCGCGGCCCATCCTCGCCGCAGGCGACGAGGACGACGGCGAGGAGAAGCGGTACGGCGGCGAGCGGAAGCGATCGACGAGGCGGCAGCGTCAGGTCCTTTCGGCGCCCGTTTCGGTGGCGGTGCGTCCTTCCGCCGCGGCGCGCAGGGCGGTGACCGTGGGCGACAGGTCGCCATCGGTGCTGTACAGGGCGCTGCCGACCACCAGGACCTCGCCGCCCGCGGCATGGGCGCCTTGGATGGTGTCGAGATTCACGCCGCCATCCACGCCAATCGGGAGCGAGAGCCCCCGGCGGTCGATCTCTGCGCGCAACGACCGCATCGTGGGCAGGACGTCGTCGATGAACTCCTGGCCACCCCATCCCGGGTGGACGGTCATCAGCAGCAGCAGGTCGACCTGCTCGAGCCACCGGTGGGCCGCATTTGCTGGAGTCTCCGGGTTGAGCGCGATGCCCGGCCGCTTGCCGGCGCGCTCGATCTCGGCGATCACGGCGCCGGGGTCGTCATCAACTTCGAGGTGGAAGACGATGAGGTCACTGCCGGCCTGCGCGAAGCGTTGAGCGTAGGCGAGCGGGTTGCTCATCATGAGGTGGCTGTGGAACGGCAGGCTCGTGCGCGAACGCACC
>Ga0136633_1000912_pt1 | contig 21976 bp, 21 predicted proteins | sample AntDrymeUQ832206_2_FD_105494 | JGI IMG/M metagenome (GOLD analysis project Ga0136633, IMG submission 105494) | Polar desert sand microbial communities from Dry Valleys, Antarctica - metaG UQ83 (22.06) | ecosystem: Environmental > Terrestrial > Soil > Desert | place: Antarctica: Dry Valley...
CCTGCCGCACTCGGACCTTCGCAGGTCGCGCGCCGCGGCCCTCAACATCATCCCCACCTCAACCGGCGCAGCCAAGGCTGCGGCGTTGTCGCTGCCGCAGCTCAAGGGCCGCCTCGACGGCATCGCTTTGCGCGTCCCCGTACCCGACGGCTCGGTCACCGACCTCGTGTGCAACTTGGGGGCCGAGGTCACGATAGAAGACGTCAACAACGCCTTCAGAGAGGCATCGCAATCGGCGCGCATGAAGGGCATCCTCTACTACACAGAGGACCCGATCGTGTCGTCCGACATCGTCGGCGACGCGCACTCATGTGTGTTCGACAGCCTCTCCACGATGACCAACGGCAACATGGTGAAGATCCTGGGCTGGTACGACAACGAGTGGGGCTACAGCAACCGCCTGGTGGACGTGACGGAGATGGTCGCAAGCAAGCTGTGAGTTAGAGACGTGGCCTACGACGCGTCGGACACGGCCGATCCGGGGCTCCCTCCAGATACACGATGTTGTCGTATCCGATCAGCTTGATCAGTCGGTTTGCGCTGTGACGAGCATCAGCGGCTCTTCGTTGCTTCCGTTGAAATGCCGGGGACCGTGTTCTGTGGAACATACATAGTCACCGGCTGTGAACTCGTGTCTGGCGGGCTGTTTGGCGTCGCGCGCGTGGTAGTTCTCCGCTATCTCGGGCTTCACCTCCCAGTGCATGCTGTAACCATGTCCTGAGATCACATATTCGATCTTGTCGAGCTCGGCGGTCACGACCCCGGCGGGCCCCGCTCGGCGTCAGGGTCTGGAGGTGTGAGCTTGCCTTCCTTCCGATCCTCCGCGGTCTTCTTCTGATGGCATCCATAGCAACGCCACTTGAGATTGGTGGTCGAGGAGCAGCCTCCTGCGACATGAGGCAGGCTATGTTCTTTCTCGTTTCGAAAGCGGTAGCCGCAATCGATGCACTTGACCCCGTCGAACTCCGGCGGCTCTCCCAGTTGCAGCGCCAACAGGACTTCGGGGGGAGTGGTGCGACTCCAGCGGCGGAGGTGACGCAGGTCGGTGCCGTCATAGAACAGCCCGGTCAAGAAGGCGTCGGAGGCGATCTCTCTGGCCCTCTCGACTGAGATGGGGCCGACTCCTGGAATCTTGCACACTTCACCCTCTTGGACGTCGTTCCAACCGCGCTTTGTGATCTCGTGTGAGACCAGCACCACCAGCTCGGGCTTGCGAGCCTTGGTCGTGGTTCCCGTGGAGAGCAAACCGGCGTAGGCGTCTGCGAGGTGGCGCTCGAAGGGCTCATCCTGAATAGACCCTGGGCGGCCGTCCTTCTTGGCCGCGCGGAACAGGCGCCCGGCCTCGCTCTCGGCCCGGTTGACGAGGGGCACCCCGACATGAGGCTCCAGGAGGAGGTTGATAGCGATCATGCCGAGGTCGTCCTGGTAGCTGCGAGCCCTGCGGGCCTCGTGCTGGCGCTCGGCGAGCCGCCGGTGCTGCTCGGCTTCCAGGACGAGCTTTCTCGACTTCTCTCTGAGCGCCTGGAAGGAGTCCTCTTGGGCCAGCTCCAAGAGTCCTCTCGATGAGCCGGGGGAGGCCTGCTCGGCCCGGGCGATCTCGCTCGCCTGGTCCACGGAGATCTCGCCCGACTTGAACGCCTCTCGAACGTCGTCGGCGCCCTTCAAGGAGTTCCCGGTGTCCACCACGGCCTTCGCCTTACCCAAAGACACTCCGGTCGTGCGCGCCACTACCGCCGGGTCGTCGAGCTTTGCCGCCAGCATGGTTTCTCCGTAGGACACCAACTTCTTGGCCTTTGCATAGCGAGACAGGAGCTCCTGAACCGCAGGAGCTTCCAGCACCTCGGGCTCGAGGTCGATGTTGGACTTTTCGATCTGCCTGATCGCCTCATCCATCGCAGGAAACTCCATACCTGTCACTATGACAGGGGGCTATGACACTCGAGGGGTCCAAACCGGCCTCCGAAAGACGACTTCTCAATCTTTTCTTTGGGATTTTTCGAAGCGTCGGTCATCGGGATGTGGAGAGGATCACGTGTGTGCCATCGGGCTTGTGAAACATCTCGTGCTTGCATGAAGGTCGTGGGGGTGGAGAGCGCGAGAAGGTCCTATGTACGACTGGGCCTTTTCGAGGGACGGAACATCTCGTGCCGTGTGGGGATTTCTGGTTGAGCGGTGGATTGAGGTGAGACGGGGAGGTGCCCTCGCTGTCATCGTCGTCCTGCGCGCCCGCTGCGGCCTTTGCCAACCGCTACGATGCCCGGAGCGCCGTCGGCGCCCCATCGGTGGGAGGCTCCTGAGCGGGGACCTTCGAGCCGGTCCCGCGCGGGACGCCAGATCGGCCGGACCGCAAGTCGAGGAGGACACATGGGCACGATCGAGTTAACCGCTGCGGACGAGAGCAAGGTGGAGGAGTTCGCCGGAAGCCTGTTCCTGGCGTGTCTGGCCACGATGGAGCTGGCCAACGTCGAGTTGGGGGTGCGCCTGGGTCTCTACGAGATCCTCGCCGGCGCGGGACCATTGACCGCCGGGGAACTGTCGAAGTCTGCTGGGATAGCCGAGCGATACGGGCGGGAGTGGCTCGAACAGCAGGCGACGGCCGGGGTTGTCGACGTCGACGACGTGTCCGAATCGGCGCCGGACCGCAGGTTCACGCTGCCGAACGCTCACGCCCACGTGCTGATCGATGACGACAGCGAGGCGTGCATGAAGCCGTGCAGCGCGGTTGTGCCTTGGGTCGGCAAGGCGCTCGACATCATGGTCGAGGAGTTCCGCAGCGGTGCTGGCGCCGCCTTCGGGCTCTTTGACTTGCACGACCTGCAGGCAGCCTTCACTCGACCGGTCTTCGCCAACCACCTGACACAGAACTGGTTGCCAGCCCTACCCGAGGTGCAGGCCAAGCTGACGGCGGGCGATCGAGTGCGCGTCGCCGAGTTGGGCTGTGGCGAGGGCCTGGCCGCCATCACGATCGCGAAGGCGTACCCGAATGCGACCATCGACGGCTTTGACCTCGACGAGGCCTCCATCGTGGTCGCCCAGACCCAGGCCGCCACTGCGGCCGTGCAGGACCAAGTCCATTTCGAGGTGCGGGACGCGGCCGACTCCACGCTCGCTGGCGACTACGACCTCGTGCTCGCCATCGAGATGCTGCACGACGTGCCCGATCCCGTGGGCATCCTGCGGACGATGAGGCAGCTGGCCGGAGACAACGGCACCGTGCTGGTCGTCGATGAGCGCACTGACGACGCCTTCTCCGTCCCGGCGAGCGAGATGGAACGGTTCTTCTACTGCTTCAGCACCCTTCATTGCCTGTCAGTGAGCATGCAGGACAGTGGCGCCGGCACCGGCACAGTGATGCGCGCCGACACAGTGCGTGACTACGCGCTCGCCGCGGGGTTCTCGAGCGTGGACGTCTTGGATGTCGACCATCCGCAGTTCCGTCTCTACCGCCTGATGTGAACCCGAGAACGCGGCGACGTTGGATCTGCTGTTGAGCAAGCACGCCGAAAGGAACGGGGGCCACCTGGACAGCACTGGCTCCTGGGAGCAATCAGCTGCCTCGGTTACGACCGGTCGTCGCCCACTCCTCAAGAACTGGCGGTAGCGCGGGAAGTGGGGAAGTGCCTCGATCGGGGACGCCAGGAGCAAAACGTCAACCGACCAGCACCCGTGTGCTGCTTGCGGCTCGACAAACGGACGCCCGCGTATAGACCACCGGGTGTGCCCGGCTTCGGAGGTTGCCCATGTCCGAGTCATCGGATGGGAGCCTCACCACTGAGCGGTTACTGAGTCCCCTCGACCCATCGACCAAGAGGGTGTCTTAGCGACGAGCGAGGTTGTCGAGATCGGTGAGCCCGCCCCTGGTCCAGTGCCACACATAGTGTGACTGCAGGTAGCGCTTGCGATTGCAGCCGGGGAAGACACAGCCCTGGTCCCGGTCCCGTAGCTGGCGCACGAGCCAGCGCCTCACCGAGCGCGACAGGCGTCCGATCCCTATCGCCTCGGGGTCCCCTCGTCGTGGGCCACGATCTGCAGGCGGCAGTCACAGCAGGAGCGCCTCAGCGCCTCCGATGAGAAGACCAAGCCCTCCTCGTCAGAATGCAGTCCCCCCATGATGGTTCTCAAACCTTTTCTTCAGAGGCTTGAGCGCATTACCCTTCGGAATGGTGATTTGGACTGGCGTCTCGCGGAGGGTCGCCGACAAGTCACTCGGCGTTCTAGATGTATCGCGAATGATAGCCCTGGGTCGAAGATGGCAACTCTTGGATCGACATGTGACTCAATCTGCTGGATGTCGACAGTGGGGCGCAACAGCATCGACAACGCCGAACTGCCGAGGCACGCGGCCAACGCGTCGATATCTAGGCAATCGGGTTACCTAGGAGAGCTACGTCCAAACATGCCTCTTGCAGGATCCGCGTCCTCGGCGAGCTCGCCGATCATGGCGGGAGAAGTTATCGTAGCGTTCGCAAGTTAGGCAGCGTTTCAGGTCCGGATGGGGCAGGCCGATTCCCCCAAACAGATGGCGAAGGTTCACTGCAACTGTTGCGACCTCTTGTTTCGCAGGGAGCGGCGTCCTTGGCGCTGCCCAAGTTGCGGTTGGGAGCCAGAAAGCGAAGGCAAAGGCAGCTCGCCCAAGCGATCAGGAAAGCAGACTTCGAGTAGCTCGTCTCCGGAGAACCTCCCTCGGGGAGTCCAGATGAGCGGACACACAGGGCAGCGAGCAACCGAGATTCTCCGGTCGATGTTCGGGGTCGGGGCGAGCTTTCGGGACGGGCAGCTCGAGGCGATCGCGGCGCTGGTGGACCGCCGGCAGCGGGTGGTGGTGGTGCAGCGGACCGGGTGGGGCAAGAGCCTCGTCTACTTCATCGCCTCCGCCATCCTGCGCGAGCGGGGCGCCGGCCCGACGCTGCTGATCTCGCCGCTGCTGGCGCTCATGCGCAACCAGATCGAGATGTCCGAGCGCGCCGGGGTCACGTCCCGGACGATAAACAGCTCCAACCACGACGAGCACGAATCAGTCGAACGGGAGCTGCGCGCCGACGAGGTCGACCTCCTGCTGATTTCACCCGAACGACTGAACAACCCGAGGTTCCGGTCCGAGTTGCTGGGGACGGTGGCGGCCGGCACCGGCCTGCTCGTGATCGACGAGGCGCACTGCATCAGCGACTGGGGCCACGACTTCCGCCCCGACTACCGGCGCATCGTGCGGGTGCTCGACCTGTTGCCCCCGACCGTGCCGGTGCTCGCGACCACCGCGACCGCCAACGACCGGGTCGTCGAGGACATCTCCGGGCAGCTTGGCGCCGACCTGCTGATCCAGCGCGGCCCGCTCGAGCGAGAGAGCTTGCGCCTGCACGTGATCGGCGACATGTTCCCGCAGGCGCGCCGCTATGCGTGGGTTCACAGGTATCTCGAGACGCTCGAGGGCTCGGGCATCATCTACTGCCTCACGGTGGGCGACGCGGCCCGCCTCGCCGAATGGTTGAAGTCGAGGGGTCACGAGGTCGCGGCCTACTCCGGCGGAGTCGACCCCGACGAACGTCTCTCGATCGAGGACCGGTTCAAGACCAACGCCCTCAAGGCGGTGGTGGCGACCTCAGCGCTCGGCATGGGCTACGACAAGCCCGACGTCGCCTTCGTCATCCACTTCCAGACTCCGCCCAACGCGGTCACCTACTACCAGCAGGTCGGCCGCGCCGGGCGTGCACTGGAGTCGGCGCTCGGGATCCTGATGCCGGGGGCCGAGGACCGTGACATCCAGGCGTACTTCATCGACAGCGCGTTCCCGCCGGAGCCGCTCGCCACCGAGGTCGTCGGCTTTCTAGCGGCCGAGAGCCGCCCGCTGGCGGCGAACGCGATCCTGGCGCAAGTGAACATCCGGCCCACCAAGCTCGACAACCTGCTCAAGAACCTCGAGGTCGACGGCGCCCTCGAACGGGTCGGGAGCCAGTGGCAGCGCACGCTGCGGCCGTGGACCTACGACGGCGAGAGGGTGCGGGCGGTGACCGGGCTGCGGCGCGCCGAGCAGGGCCGCATGTGGGACTACGTGGGGGCCGGCGACTGCCTCATGCAGCGGCTGCGGCTCGAGCTCGACGACCACGGCGCGGCGCCGTGCGGGCGCTGCATGAACTGCACCGGCGAGCGCCTCCCGGCCGAGCTTGCCGAGAGCGAGATCGAGGGCGCCGCCTACTTCCTGCGCCACGCCGACCTCATGATCGAGCCGCGCCTGCAGTGGCCCTCGCAGCTCGACGAACCCAAGGGCAGGATCAAGCCCGAGCGCCGCAACGAGACCGGACGTGTCCTCAGCCTCTACAACGACGGCGGCTGGGGCCGTGCGGTGGCGGCGGCGAAGCACGACGGCGAGGAGTTCCCGGCCGAGCTCGTGGACGCGCTCGCCGGGATGGTGGGCCGCTGGAACCCACAGCCGGCGCCAAACTGGCTGACCTTTGTGCCGTCGTTGACCAATCCTGAGCTCGTTCCGAAGTTCGCGAGTGCGGTTGCCGACGCGCTCGGACTCGAGATCGCCCCGGTCGTGGCCAAAGCTCGCCCAACCGCACCTCAGAAAAGCATGGAGAACTCGGCCAAGCAGGTCATGAACCTGTGGGACTCCTTCGAGCTGGGGGCGAAACCGTCGCCGGGGCCGGTCCTCCTCGTGGACGACATGGTCGATTCGCGCTGGACGATGACGGTCGTCGGCTATCTTCTGCGCTCGGCGGGGAGCGGCCCGGTCTTCCCTGTGGCGCTGGCCGACACTCAGGGACGTTGAACTGCAAGGCACGGTAGAAAGGATGGCATGAGGAGGTCCGAGGAGGCGAAAGTTGCCCTCGCGCTTGCGTGTCACCTGGGTGAGCGAGATAACAAACCTCTCGCGGTTGGTGAGTTCTGGCGCGTCGTGGGTCGAGCCGACCAGTTGCGCGGCCTTGCGGGTCGCTCGTCCTCAGACCTCGTCGCCGAAGGTCTCAAGCCCGAGCTCTCTGAGCGGGTCGTCTCGTTGCTCGGCGAATCGCTCGCAGTGGCGCTTGCGGCGGAGCGCCTGGAGCAGCAGGGGATCAGTACGATCACCTCCTTCGATGACGCCTATCCATACCGCCTGCTCGCCCGCCTGCAGGATGTCGCTCCGCCGATACTCCATGTGGCGGGAGACCCCTCGATGATTTCGATTGCAGGGATCGGCATCGTCGGTTCACGCGACATCGACGAGAAGGGGATCGAGGTTGCCCAGCATGCCGCCACGGTTGCGGCGGACGCGGGAATGCCCGTTGTCTCGGGGGGCGCTCGCGGGATCGACCAGCAAGCCATGAGCGCTGCCTATCGCGCCGGGGGTCAGGTCGTGGGGGTCCTGGGAGACTCCCTTCTGCGGCGGGTCAAGGATCCGGATACGCGCCGGGTCATCCTCGAAGGCCGGGTGGCACTCGTTAGCACCCACCGGCCCGATCTCGGCTTCACGGTCGCGGGGGCGATGGCGCGCAACAAGGTGATCTACGGGCTGTCGGAGGTCACCCTGGTGGTCGCCTGCACCGAGGGCAAGGGGGGCACCTGGGAGGGGGCGACCGAATCGCTGCGGCGTGACTTCGGCAGGGTCAAGGTCTGGGTCGGAGACGGAAGTCCGCCGGGAAACAGCGCTCTCGCCGCATTGGGGGCCAAGCCTGTCGAGCAGATAGACCTACCGGGGCTGATCGATGTGGAGGCGGAACCGGACGAGTCACCTCCCGAGCAGCTCGGCCTGATAGAAGAGCAACGCGGCTGACGTCGCGTGAGGGAATCGAGGGTAGGTGTGGCAAACAGGTTCCTGGTATCAACAGTCTGTCGAGCGAGCGCTTGAACGCTACCCTTCGCGTTGACGCACTCAATAAAGGGGAACGCATGGCCGACAAGCTGCCGGACAAGCTGTGGGGTGAGATCGAAGGTATCTTCAAGCAGATACTCGAGCATCCCTTCTTGCGAGGCCTCACCGACGGGAGCCTCGATCAGGAGAGTTTCCGTTTCTACGTCGTGCAGGATGCGCTCTACCTTCGAGAGTACGCCCGCGCACTGGCGATCTGCGCCGTCAAGGCTCCCGATGATGAATCGATCCAGATGTTCGCCGAGCACGCCGCCGGAGCCATCGCGGTGGAACGAGGTTTGCACAACAGTTTCTTCGATGACTTCGGGCTGTCGGTCGAAGAAGTGCGCACCACTCAGATGGCACCCACCACGCTCGCCTACACCTCCTACTTGTTGGCAGCGGCAAGTCGCGGCTCCTTCGCAGAAGCTCTAGGGGCGGTGCTTCCGTGCTACTGGATCTACTGGGAGGTAGGTAAGGTACTCGCCGAACACGGTTCTCCCAACCCCCTTTACCAACGGTGGATCGACACTTACGGAGGCGAAGAGTTCGCTGCAATAGTCCGTGCGGTATTGAAGCTCACCGAGCGTGTCGGTAAAGGGTTGAGCTCCGAGGAGGAAGCAAAGGTTACGGGTCATTTCGTGACGACATCACGCTACGAGTGGATGTTCTGGGATGGGAGCTGGCGGCGTGAGCAGTGGCCGGCTTGAGCCACTTGTGAGGTTTGCTACTCGTGTCTTGCGGGTACGATTCTCGCGTCGACATGAGTCGACCCTTACGAGGGAGGCGGATTTCAATGGCCACAGAGGACAAGGCACGCAACAAAGGCGAGGAAGCCAAGGGCAAGATCAAGGAGAAGGCGGGTCAGGCAACCGGAGACCGCGAGTTGGAGCGGAAAGGCCGCCAGGATCAGTCGAAGTCCAAGCTGAAGCAGGCCGGCGAGAAGGTAAAGGACGCAATCAAGAGGGCCTGAGCGCCAGGCAGGAATACTACGAGCGGGCCCAGCCGCATCGGCGGGCCCGTTTGTCGCGTCAGGCGCGATTCTCACCGAAGTGGCCCCTTCTGTAGAGATCTAAGTAACCTCAGGGGTGGGTGAATCTCTTCAGAACAGGTTCATTTCGGTTTAGCCGATGATCCGGCCCTGGTCGGGGCCGTTCGGATCCCACGACACCGGCTCGGTGGTCGAGTCCCGCAGCATCCCTTGGATGCGCGCGATGGACTCGTTGTCGAGCTGAGCCAGAGGGTCACTAGAGACGACGATGCCCCCTGAGCTAGCAACATGCTCGGCCCATTCGCCACGGCGCTCGACGGCGGGTCTCACGATTAGGCAGTCGGGGTCGTTGGCCCAAAAACGCGCATGCATGAAGGCGCGCGCTCGGCCCGTTGCCAGCGCGGCTCGAACGGAGGGCTGGCTCATGTCGCCGTCTCGGGGCTCGAAGCAGGGACCCACGTCGGGGCTCGTGCGCATGATGTCGAACAAACCGATGCTGGGAAGGATGGGAGCCCCGCAGCCGAGCAAGGTTGCTTCGGGCCCGATTGCATAGCGAATGATCTCGATTGCGTGACGATAGGCCTCGATCGAAGAGACGTCGGCGTGACGGCCCCCTTGGAGAGCACCTCCATAGAGGAAGTCGACCTTGTGGTAGTCGAAGCCCCACGACACTAAGGTGCGAAAGACGTGCGCCAAGTGCTCGGCTCCCTCGGGATGCGTTGGGTCGAGTACCAGGAGGTCCTGGCCCCAGTGGTGCCCGGCGAAGGCGCCTTGGACCAGCCAGTCGGGATGATCGCGCGCCACCCGGCTGTGGGACCCGACCAGCAGAGGGGCGGTCCATATGCCCGCACGGCGCCCGGTGTCCTTGATGCGTTGGGCGAGCTCCGGCAGTGAGCTGAAGCGGTCGGAGAGCTCTAGCCAGTCACCGATCTCAGCCTGGTAGCCGTCATCGATTTGAACCACCTGGACATCGAGGTCGTGACGGTCGATGGCCGCCAGGTTGTCGACGATGTCTTGCTCTGAGACCTCGTTCCAGTAGCAGTACCACGAACACCAGCCCGCGCGATGCGAGCCGACCGGTGGGAGCACGTGATCCTCGACCAGGCTTTCGGCCCACTGATCGAGCGCCGAGGGCAGGCCGGCTTCGAACGAGCTGTGGGTTACGGGGCCGCTCGCGGACACCACCATGGCTCCCTTTAGGGACCGCGCGTTGATGGTGGGCGCTTCGGCGAACGGGTCGGCTGCGGCCCACACATGCGTCACGTCGGGCAGCTCGACTGCAAGCAGGCCGTCTCCCTGCCACAGTCCCTCTTCGTAGGAACGATCGTTGCGATAGCACATAACGCGTCGGTTGCGGTCGGCCGGCCGGTGCGGCGCATCGTCCAGTCGGTAGGCGCCGGTCGGGCTCCACGACTGCCACCCGTGCTCATAGACGAGCTGAGCGCCTCCACCTAAAATCGCGGACGCCACGCTAACCTCGGCGACGTCTTCGAAGATGGAGGGGCTCATCCCTTGTTGGCACCGAGTGTCAACCCCGAGACGAATTGCCGCTGCAGGGAGAAGAACACGATCAGGGTGGGAACGGCGGCCAGAAGCGCACCCGCAGCGATCAGGTTGTTGTTGGTGAAGAAGACGCCTTCGAGGTTGTTGAGCGCGGAGGTGATCGGCCTGCGGTCGCCCGACTTCATCAGCACCAGGGCCCAGAAGAAGTCGTTGTAGATCCACGTGAACTGAAGCGTGGCAAGGGCCGCAAGGGCAGGGCGCGTTAAGGGCATGACGATTCTCCAGAACTGCTGCCATACGGATGCACCGTCGACCATGGCCGCCTCGGTCAGCTCATTGGGCAGTGTCCTCATGTAGTTGCTCAACACGAACACGCAAAAGCCCATCTGGAACGCAACGTGGATGGCGATGATCCCGTAATAGGTGTCGAACAGTGAACCCGTATCGCTGATGAACTCGGGCAGCGGAATGAGCAGGTAGAGCCTGTAGAGAGGGGTGATGATCACCTGCTGAGGCAGAAGGTTTCCGGCCGTGAAGAGCATCAGCAGCGCGACGTTGAACCTGAAGCTGAAGCGCGAGACTCCGAAAGCCACGAAGGAGGCCAGCAGCAGCGTGAGCACCAGAGCGGGAACCGTGATGACGAGAGTGTTCCAATAGAAGTGCGGGAGGTCGGCGTCCCTCCAGGCGGTCGCGTAATTGTTGAAGTTGAGGGTTCCCGGCAGCGAGAGATAGCCGCGTCGGGCAGTTTCGGCATAGGGACGGAGCGAGGTGTAGAAGGCCCACAGCAGGGGCAGGAGCCACGCCAGTGCGGTCAGTCCCAGGAAGCCGTGCAAGAGAGCGCGGCCGCCGCGCTTACGCTGAGGCCGGACGGCTTCGGCGGCGCCGGCGGTGACTGCCGGTCGATTAAGCCTCTCCGTGACGCTCATCGCATCTCCTTGCGGAAGGTCTGGAACAGGTAGTAGAGAATGAAGCCAAGCGAGATGATCAGAAGGATGACCGCAAGCGCCGAGCCGAAGCCGATGCGGCTTGCTTCCCCGATGATGTTGTTGGTAACCAGTACGGAAAGCAGCTCTAGCCCGTTGGTGCCCTTGTTGATGACGTAGACGATGTCGAAGGCCCTCAGTGACTCGATGACCGTCACGACAAGGATCACCACGTTGATCGGCTTGAGCACGGGGAAAACGACTCGAAAGAAGGTCTGAGCCTCGGTGGCTCCGTCGATGGCCGCGGCCTCCCTGAGGCTGGCATCGACGCTCTTGAGGCCGGCCAGATAGAGAATCATGATGTAGCCGACGTGGCGCCAGCTGGCCGCCACGAGAACGGCCCTCAAGTTGATGCTGGGATCGCCGAGCCAATCGATGAAGTTCGCTTGGGAGGTTCGACCGAGAACGTTGTTGATGAGTCCCTGTTCGGGCGCATACATCAGCTGCCAGATGAAGCCGACGATAGCAAGGGACAGAACCACCGGCAGAAAGAGTGCCCCCTGATAGAAGCGTGTAAAGCGTATCTCCTTGTCCAAGAGCACCGCCATGAACATGCCGGCGGGCGTGGCGACGCCGATGAAGAACAGGAGCCAGTAGATGTTGTGCCGAAGAGCCGGGTAGAAGGGCGGATAGATGGTGGCGATGTCCCTGTAGTTTTTCGTTCCGATGACCTCGATCGTGTCGAGCCCCCCGATCCCATCCCAGCGCGTGAACGACAGGGCGATGGAGGACAAGGCGGGCCCCCACACCAGCAGCACGTGGATAAAAGTGGGGATACCCAGCATCAGCCCAAGGGTGAGGACATCGCGCCGGGTGAGCAAGCGGCGGCGGCGATCCTGGCGGGGCTTGTTAGCAGAGGCCGCGACGGACACGGGATCAGCCCGCGAAGATGGATTTCTTCTGCTGCTCAATTTCCTTCGTCAACCCATCGACATCGTCGGGATTATTGATGAACTCCTGCAGCGAAGGAAGCATGACCGTGGCGGCGAAATCTGGCCGGGTGTCGCGATCCAGGAATTGCGAGATGTTGTCGGCGGCGCCGATCAGCTCGACCGCCTTGTTCTGCAGCGGTGAGTAGTTACTCGTATCGGCGTCCTGGTTGGCCGCGATGTTGTTGGGGTCTGACTCCAGGTAGGTGGCTTGTGCTTCGGCGCTGCTGAGGTACTCGAGCAGTTTCTTGGCGCCGTCTTCGTTGCTAGGATCGGCAGAAAGCATGAAGCCGTCGATGGGCGCCTCCACAGAGTCCTGCCCGAACTCCGAATTGATCTCTGGAAAGGAGAAGAAGTCGAGATCCTCTGCCGCCAGCCCCGTGAACTGCTGACCGACGAACATGCCCAGCAGGTACATCCCTGCTTCCTTGTCGACCACGGTTTGCGCGGCATCCTGCCAGGTGCGGCCAAGCGCGCCCTTTTGGTGATAGGGAAGCAGACCGCGCCAGGTGTCGAATACCGACTTGACCTTGGGATCCGACCACGACTCCTCGCCGCGCATGAGGGCGATGTGAAAGTCGTAGCCGTTCTGGCGCATGTTGATGTAGTCGAACGTGCCCATGGCGGGCCATCCGTCCTTGTCGGCGAACGCGATGGGCGTCAAGCCGTCGTTTTGCATCTGCTTCGCCAGCGCGGTGAACTGATCCATGGTGGTGGGGATCTCGTAGCCGTTCTGCTCGAACACAGACTTGCGGTAAAAGACCGCCCACGGGTAGTAGTAGAAGGGAATGAAGTACTGCTCCCCGTCGGTACCGGTTGACTGCTTATTGAGAGCCTCCGAATAGTTGCCGCCGATCTTGTCCCACACGTCGGTGATCGGGGTGGCGAGCGCCCGCTCGGCGAAGAACTGCATGCGGAAGCCTGCGAACCAGCTGAAGACGTCGTCGGGATCGGCCTGCAGGTAGCTGTTGATCTGCTCCTGGAAGGTGTTGTGGTCGACGGTGTTTATCTCCACCTTCAGGTTCTCCGACTTCTCTCCTGCCGTAAGGGCTGTAGCCAGCGCCTTCTTGGGAACCGCATCCGAGTAGTTGGAGCCGAAGGTCACGCTATTGGAGGAACCCCCGGTGGAGCTCTCACCCGTGCATGCAGCAAGGCTGGGAAAGGCGATGAGGCCTGAAGCGGCGAGCATTCCCTTGAGAACGGTTCGCCGTTCGATGACAACCCCGTGCCCTTGAAGATTGCGGAGCGACGCGTCTTCAGTCATGGCTTCTCCCCCGGTTCACTCAAGTATCCAGGACACAGGATAACCTCCCTCGACTAGGAGCGTTCGCGCCGGCGGCGCAACGATGAAGAGGATCACGCTTCCGGCCATGAATGCCGAACACCCACTACTCGAAGTAGCGAGTGTAGCTCTGAGCGTTCTGCCAGTTGCTTCCCAGCGCATAGCCGATGCCGATCAGGGCCCCGTTCCACACCGCCGAGCCCACCCCCGTGGAAACGGTGAAGCGGCGCAGGCCCATACCCGAAGCCCCCGCCGGGATTGACACCACGCTTCCACCCCCGGAGCAAGCCGGCCGAAGAGCACCACCTTGGCGCCATGACGTCGAAGAAGCGGTCGGCCTTGTCGACGTCGTCCTCGGTCACTATCAACCAGGTGCCGTGTCGACGCACGAGATTGCGGGGAGCCGGTCCCAGCCGAGCCACACACCCAGTGCGTAGAGCGCCAGGGCTCCGCCCACCGCTCCGGCGGTAGCCGCGATCAGCGCGAAGGTGAATGAGAACTCGCCGCGGCCCACGAGAAAGCCGGTCAATGAAGAGGATGAGCTCCGAGGAATGGGGGGGGAAAGAGATTCTCCACGGCGATTAGAAAGGCAACCCCGAAGATCCCCAGCGAGGACACGATGTTGGTCGCCCACTCGGTCATGCCCAGCCTTTTCCCATCTGAGAGCCTGAAGTAGCCTGCGCAGCATGTCCGACCCGGCCGATCTGAGCCTCGACGCCGCGGCCTCCGCACTCGTCCGAAAAGAGCTGTCCGTGACCGAGCTGCTGGACGCGTGCCTGCGGCGCGTCGAGCAACTCGAGCCGGCCGTGCGCGCGTTCGTGACGCTCGACATCGACGGAGCCCGGGCGCGGGCCAAAGAGTTGACGGCCGGTGAATTGCAAGGTCCGCTCCACGGCATCCCCGTCGGGGTCAAGGACTTGATCGACGTCGCCGGCCTCCCCACTACGGCCTCGTCGCGAGTCCTGGCCGGCAACCTCGCCGCAAACGACGCGCCGGTCGTGGCGAACCTGCGTCGCGCGGGTGCGCTGATTGTGGGAAAGACGAATACTCAGGAGTTCGCCTACGGTGTCGTGAGCGCTCCGACCCGCAATCCCTGGGATTTGGAACGCATCCCGGGCGGCTCCAGCGGAGGATCGGCCGCCGCCGTCGCGGCCGGCATGTGTTCCGGGGCGCTGGGTTCCGACACCGCCGGCTCCGTGCGGATCCCCTCGTCGCTGTGCGGGATCACCGGGCTCACTCCCAGGCAGCGCATCGTGCCCATGGAGGGGATCGTGCCCCTGGCGTGGAGCTTAGACGTATGGGGGCCGATGGCCTCAGACGCGGCCTCGGTCGAGCTCATGTGGCGGGGCCTGACCGGCGCGGCCCCCATTTCTCCCCGGCTCGAGGGGCTTGTAATGGCCACGCCTACGTGGGACTCCACCCGCGCCGACGCCGAGGTCCTCGAGTTGGTGGACCAGGCAGCCGAGCTCCTGTCTCGGCGCACGGCACGCTCCGAGGTGGCGCTGCCGGCGTTTACCGACTGGGACCGGGCTCACGGCATCTTTCTCGCGTCGGAGGCGTTGACCGCTCACCGGCAGGCTGGCTGGTACCCGAATCTTGTCGACGACTACACCGAGGAGACCAGGCGCGCCCTGAGTCACGCCGAGCGCTTCACCGCAGTGGACTTCGTGGCGGCCCGGCGCGAGCTCGAGCGGCTCGGCGCCGCGTGGGGGGCGGCCTTGGAACACACCGACCTTCTCGTCCTGCCCACGACTGAGATGGCTGCACCGCGTGTCGACGAGCTCGCGCCGCTGAAGGGGAAGGAGCTCAGGCCCGAGGTCGCGGTGCGGTTGACGCGGCTGTGCCGCCCGACCAATTTCTTGGGTCTGGCCGCGGTGAGCGTTCCGTGCGGGTTCACGCACACTGGGATGCCGGTGGGCCTGCAGCTGGTGGCCCGGGACGAGGCGACCGCGCTGGGGGCCGGACTGGCCTATCAGGAGCTGAGCGATTGGCACACACGTCGGCCCCCGCTTGATGGTTTTGACGACCACTCCTAGAGGCGCGTTCGTCAGCTCATCAGAAGCCCGAGGCCGAGAGCAAGTACCCCGATCGCCAGGGACGCCGTTCCCGCGTACAACAACAGGATGAACCGGTTGGGTCGAACCGCGTCGCGCCCCATCGAGGACAGGAAGAACCCGGCGGGCATGAGGATGGCGGCGAGCGGCACCCCGTTCCGCGCTGCGATTGCGGGCAGCCCATCGAGACCCGCAGCGCCGGCGAAGAGCTGACAGACCAGCGCCAGCGTCACCAGCACCCCGGCATGGGCGTGGCCCGCGCGGGCGAAGGCTTGCTGGAACTCCGTCACCGGCACCCGGCCGCGGACGATCCGCAGCATGTGTGTCCCGCCCCATTCGATCGCCACGATTGCGACCAACAGGCCGCCGGCCGTCGAGCGAGCGGCATTCGAGAGTTCCAGTTCCATGACTGTCTCCCTTCCAGAAACAGATAGCTATATTATCTATAATGGATTCTGATACTATCTACTTCGACTGTCAAGCCGCATCCATGAGGGAGGGGTCTGTGCGCATCTCCGAGCTCAGCCGCACCACCGGCGTGGCGATCCCGACCATCAAGTACTACCTGCGGGAGGGAATGCTGGCGCGTGGAGACGTGACCGCTGCCAACCAGGCCGACTACAGCGCCGCTCATGCTCATCGCCTGCATCTCATCCGGGTCTTGATAGAAGTAGGAGGTCTGACCGTCGGCCGGGTGGCGGCGGTCCTGGCGGCGATCGGCGACGCCAGCTTGCCGCGCCACGAGCTGTTCGGCGTGACCCAACGAGCACTCGCGCCGCCGAGCGCGGACCCCGTTCCCGCGGAAGTCATGCTCGCTCGGGCCGAGATCGATACGTTTCTGGCCGATCTCGGCTGGGAGGTTAGCGCCGAGGCGCCGGCCCGCAGGTCTCTCGCCGACGCGCTGGTAGCGCTGCGCAAGCTCGGGCGCGACTGCGGACCAGAGGTGTTCTTGCCCCACGCACAGGCGGCCGCCCACCTCGCCGAGCAGGAGGTCTCGGTCGTAAGTGCACAGAGCGATCGAGCCGCGGCGGTGGAGAGGCTGGTGGTGGGAACCGTTGTGTTCGAGGCCGCCCTCGCGGCACTCAGGAGGCTGGCCCACGAGCACTACAGCGGCGTGCGAGCCGCCCTTTACACTCCCGAGCAATGAACGTCGGGCGTACCCAATCTCTGCCGAATCTCGACGACCTCGAGGTCGAGGATCGGCGCGTGCTGGTGCGGGCGGATCTCAACGTTCCTCTGGACAACGGCGCCATTGCCGACGACCTGCGCGTGCGCGCCTCGGTGCCGACGCTCGAGGCGCTGCTCGAGAGGGGCGCACGGCTCGCGGTCTGCTCCCACCTCGGGCGCCCCAAAGGCAAGGTCACCGAGGAGCTGCGGCTCGCTCCGGTGGCGAGACGCCTGGCCGAACTTCTGGAGACTGACGTGCTGGCCCTCGATGAGGTTATCGGCGATGAGGTGGAGCGTGCCTGTTCCTCGGACGCCGAGGTGGTTCTTCTCGAGAACCTTCGCTTCGAGCCCGGCGAGGAGGCCAACGACGCCGGCTTCGCCGCCGCGCTCGCAGCCTTGGCCCAGGCCTATGTCAACGACGCCTTCGGCTCTTCCCACCGGGCGCACGCATCGGTGGTGGGAGTTCCCGCCCTCCTGCCCTGCGCCGCGGGCCTGCTCTTGTCACGAGAGGTGGCAGAGCTCGAACGACTGCTCCAAGACCCCGAGCATCCCTTTGTCGCCGTGCTCGGGGGCGCCAAGGTCTCGGACAAGCTGGGCGTCATAAGAAACCTCCTCGAGCGGGTGGACGCAGTGGTGGTCGGCGGCGCCATGGCCTTCACGCTGCTCGCGGCCCAGGGCCACGACGTCGGCGGCTCCCGAGTGGAGAGCGACCGGCTCGACGAGATCGGGGCCACTCTCGAGGAGGCCGAGGCCAGGGGCGTGGATGTGCTGGTGCCGTCGGACGTGATGGCGGCCGAAGGGATAGAGGAAGGCTCGCCTCATGAGATCGTCCCACTGGCAGAGATCGGGCCGCGCATGGGCGTCGACATCGGGCCCGAGACCGCGGCCCGCTTCTCCGACGTCATCGCCGCCGCCCGCACGGTGTTGTGGAACGGGCCGATGGGCATCTTCGAGATAGACGACTACGCGGCCGGCACCAAGGCCGTCGCACGGGCCCTCGCGGAGGCCACCTCCAAAGGCGCCTTCACGGTCGCCGGTGGGGGAGACTCGGCGGCCGCGCTGGTCGAGTTCGGGATGACCGACGCCATTTCGCATCTGTCCACCGGAGGCGGGGCCTCCCTGGAGCTGCTCGAGGGCAAGGAACTCCCCGGAGTGGCGGCGCTGAGAAAGGACCGAAACTGAGAACGCCCCTGATTGCCGGCAACTGGAAGATGAACCTGACCCACCTCGAGGGCATGCGCTTGACCCAGGCGTTGGCGCACGAGCTCGCCGGGCACGACTTCTCGCGAGTCGAGGTAGTTCTGTGCCCCCCGTTCACCGCCCTGCGTACGCTGCAGACGCTCATCGACTCCGACCGTTACGAGTTCGGCCTCGGCGCTCAGAACCTTTACCCCCGCCCGGACGGGGCCTTCACGGGCGAGATCTCGCCGGTGATGCTGCAGGCGCTGCGGGTCTCCTATGTGATCGTCGGCCACTCCGAGCGGCGGGAGCTGATGGGGGAGAGCGACCAAGAGGTCAACGCGAAGGTCAGGGCCGCGCTGTCAAACGACTTGATCCCGATAATGTGTTGCGGTGAGACCGAAGGCGAGCGCGCGGCCCACGAGACCGAGGCCAAGGTCAGGCGCCAGGTGAAGGCGGGCCTGGCCGGCCTCAAGCCCGAGCAGGCGCAGCAGATCGTGGTGGCCTACGAGCCCATCTGGGCGATCGGGACAGGCGCGACCGCCACTCCGGCCGACGCTCAGGAGACGATCTCGATCATCAGATCGGCGCTCGCAGAGCAGCTCTCAGAGGAGGTGGCCGGGGGCATCCGTATCCTCTACGGGGGCAGCGTGAAGGCCGGCAACGCCGGCGCGCTGACCTCGCAGCCCGACGTCGACGGGGCCCTGGTGGGCGGGGCGTCGCTCGATGCGGCCGAGTTCGCCGCCATCGTCAAGGCGACCAAGTCGTGAGCCCGCACCGGATCATGTACGTCATCCTCGACGGGCTCGGGGACGACCCCTTGGACCCGCTTGGGGGCAGGACGCCTCTGGAGGCCGCTCGCACGCCACACATGGACGGGCTGGCGAAGAGGGGCCGCAACGGGATCGTGACCACTGTCGGCAAGGGCATCGCCCCGGAGTCGGATATCGCCGTGTTCGCAATCCTCGGCTACGACCCTCACCAACATCACACCGGGCGTGGCCCCCTCGAGGCTCTGGGGGCGGGGCTCGAGATCTCTCCCGGAGACCTCGCCTACCGCGCCAACTTCGCCACCGTCGAAAGAGACGGCGACTCGTGGGAGATCATCGATCGCCGGGCGGGCCGCGACCTCTCCTCCGAGGAGGCCGAGGGGCTCGCGACGGAGGTCCAGGAGAATGTGCGGCTGCCGGGCGCAAGCTTTGAGCTGCGCGCCACGTCGGGTCACCGGGCCGCGCTGGTGCTGCGCTCCGAGTCCGGCCGGTTGTCCGCCGAAGTGGAGAACTCGGACCCTGCCTATGGGCGCGAAGGGGCGTTGGGGGTGGCCAAGGAGACCTTCGAGAGCCGAGTGGTCGAGGTCGCCGCTCTTGCGGGACACGAGGACGACGACGCCGCGGTGGAGGCGGCCCGGCTCTCCAACAATTGGCTTCAGGCCGCCTACGAGGTGCTGGACGCCTCCGAGGTAAACCAGAAGCGGCGGGTCGCAAAGAGGCTGCCGGGCAACTTCATCCTCACTCGCGACGCGGGCGACCACCTCCCCGAGCTCGAGCCCTTCAAGTCGAAGTTCGGCCCCGAGTTCGGGTGCTTCGTGGAGATGCCGGTCGAGCTGGGGATCGCCATGCTTACGGGAATGGGCGTGGTGGAGGCGCCCACCGGCATGGGGGCCGCCGAGCAATACGAGGCGTGGGCGGCCCTGGCGAACGAGGCAATCGAGGGTTTCGACGGCCTCTACATCCATATCAAGGGCCCGGACGTGCCCGCCCACGACGGCGATCACGAGGCCAAGATCAAGAGCATCGAGGACATCGACGCCCACTTCTTCGCCCCCCTGCTAGGTGCGTTGGACGACCGGCACACCATCGTGGCGGTCACCGCCGATCACTCCACAAGCTGCGCCCGCAAGGCCCATACCGATGGGCCGGTCCCGCTGCTCGTGAGCGGGCCGGGAGTGAGCTCGGATGCGGTCACGACCTACGGCGAGACCGCGGCCCGGTCCGGGGCCATCGGCCACATCATGGGCACGGAGATCATGCCGGGCCTGATCGCAGCGGCCCGCGGCTCCTGACCCCGTCCGGTTTCCTGGCGGCCCCGCGTTTTGAGCGCCTCTCGGTGCGGTTTTCTGCACTCTGGGGCCCCTAAAAAACTCTAGAGGTCCGGTTTGTTGTAAATTTCAGAGATGAACATCCTTACTGCAATCCTCGTGGTGCTGCATGTGATCGCATCGATGACCATGATCCTGTTCGTGCTGCTGCACGCAGGGCGGGGCGGGGGAGTGTCTGAGATGTTCGGCGGAGGCATGCAGTCCCAGGCAATGGGCTCGACGATGATGGAGAAGAACCTCGATCGCATCACCGTGATCACCGCCATCGTGTTCGCCGGCACCACGATCCTGCTGGCCTTCCGGCTTCAGTAGCGAGCGTGTCCCGCCGCCTCGGCGCGGCGCTCCTCGCGGTGCTGTGGCTGCTCGCCGCATGTGACTCCGACCGCGTCACCTCGCCCCCTCGATCGAAGGACAAACCCAGCCCAGGTAACTCACCCCCGGCCGCTCCTGAGGGCGAGGTCAGGGTCGGAGTCGTGGGCGAGCCCGCCACTCTCGACCCTTATGCAGTCGATGCCTCGGACCTCACCCTGGCCCTGACCCGTCCTCTTTACCCCTCGTTGTTCCGGCTGCTGCCCGACGGCGAGGCCCGGCCCGAGCTTGCCCTGTCCCTCGACGAGACCGCCTCCGGCGCTCGCATTCGCCTGCGTGAGGCGTCGTGGAGCGATGGTCGCCCCATTACCGCCCGCGACGTGATCCGGAGTGTGGAGGAGGCGCGCCCGCCCAGTGGGCTCGCCCTGGTCCGCACCGCCGAGGCGCGCGGGGCTCGCACCGTCGTGTTCACGGGAGAGGTGGGGGACTGGCCGCGGACGCTGGCACGCGCCGCCCCGATCGTTTCCTCGAGGCGGGGGGTCTACGGAGGTCCCTTCGTCCTGGCAGAGCGCACGCCCGGGCTCGAGCTGGTGCTGGAGCCGAACTCGAGGTGGTGGGGGAGGCCCGTGGGGCTCGAGCGGGTCCGCGTGCGCCACATCGCCTCGCTCGACATCATGATCGCCCTGCTGAAGCGGGGCGAGCTCGACGTCGGCGCCACCCCGTCGGCCCTCAACCTCTCGGGCCGCCTCGACGCTGTCGGCCTGGAATGGGCGCAGGCGCTGGGGTGGGAGAGCGTGTGGATGGACTTCGGGGCCGCGGACGTGAGTGCCTCGGAGCGACAGGGCGTCGCCGAGGCGCTCGACCTCGCAAGGATGGAGTCGGTGTTCGTCGCCTCCCTGGGCCGCCTGGTTTCAACTCCGGATCGATCGGGGGTGGGGACTAGGCCGCTGCAAGAGCTCGATATCGCCGCGCCGCGCGACGACGAGCTTCTCGTCCTCTACCAGGAGGCCGTCTACGAGCAGTTGAAGGGGGCCGGCATCGCCTCCGAGCTGAGCGCCATCGAGAGCACCGAGTTCTACGGCGGCTGGCTGCGGGACAATCCCGTCGATGTTGCCCTGAGGCGCTCGACCGGCGTGCCGGGGGCGCTGCCGGGAGTGGGTGCGGCCGACGCTCTGCCGTTGGCCCGGGTGAGCACGGTGCTGGCATGGCGGCCGGGAATCAGGGGGCCGCGGCCGAACCCAACCTTGGAGGGGCCGCTGTGGAACCTCGAGAGCTGGAGCCGGGAGGCCAAAGGGGGCTGACGCCGGAACGATCTCGGTGGTTCCTGTGCGACTGTCGCACCTCAGTCACCGATTCCGGTAGTTCTTGTGAGACTGTCGCTGGTCAGCCCCCGCTGACGCTGGACTCGGCGGGCGATCCTGTCCTCCGGTGAGCGCGGAATATAGTTGGGGTGGCCCTGAGCGGTTCTCCCCACCGGGGCCTTTTTCCACGTCGGAGTGGCGGAATTGGTAGACGCGCTAGGTTGAGGGCCTAGTGCCCTTATACGGGGCGTGGGGGTTCAAGTCCCCCCTCCGACACGATTGTGATGTCGCGGGACATCCCGGACAGATGTCGCGGAGCATAGTGGACACCTAAGCCGCTCCGCGAGGCTGGTAGTCG
>Ga0136633_1000913_pt1 | contig 21959 bp, 24 predicted proteins | sample AntDrymeUQ832206_2_FD_105494 | JGI IMG/M metagenome (GOLD analysis project Ga0136633, IMG submission 105494) | Polar desert sand microbial communities from Dry Valleys, Antarctica - metaG UQ83 (22.06) | ecosystem: Environmental > Terrestrial > Soil > Desert | place: Antarctica: Dry Valley...
ATGCGCATGACTCGCCAGGGGTCGGTCCTGGTGAAGTCGATCGGCGGCGAGCTTTGCTGCAGGAGCTTTTCGTCTTCGGTCACGGGGCCGAAGCTGCGAATCGCATCGTCGACGACGCGCGTCGCGCCGGCTCTCCTGCCCGCTCCCCGCTGCGACGGCGGAGTCCGGCCGGCCTTGAGATGGCCTTCCTCGGTCCGCTGCCTGAGCCCCTCGCGCGCCTGCTGCTCCGCGGACGCCATCACCGCCGCGTTCATTTTCTTTCCGCCCGCGGTGCGCGCGCGGGACGCCTGCCCCGGTAGGCTCCGCTTCGCTGACGCGCGCTTCGGGGTATCTTTTCTCTTCTTCATGATTGACCGCAACAGCGGGCCTGGGCTGCTCCTTACATTCGGAAACTAAAGTTGCGTGCTTCTGCAGGAAGCCCGCCAGATGATGGCGCGCAGGTGGTAGTCATCATCGCCGATGGCGCGCGACCGGATTCAGTGGCGCGCGCGATCGAAAGCGGCGAGGTCCCGGCGCTCGCGCGTCTGCGCTCGGAAGGAGGATCGTATTCCATAACATCGGCGTTTCCCTCGGTGACGGGTCCCGCGTACGCGCCGTTCATCATGGGTCGTTATCCGGGCAGCGTCGGACTGCCGGGGCTCCGCTGGTTCGATCGCTCCCGCAAGCTGGCCACGATGCCTGGTCACTCGCGCAGCTACGTCGGGCCGGAAATGCGCTTCGTGGACAGCGACATCGACACCCAATCGCCGACGATCTTCGAATTGGCGAGGCCCAGCATCGGCGCACTGAGCGTGATCTGTCGCGGACTCGAGAGGCAGCAGCGCATCGGCAGGAGTCTGCCGTTCGTCGCCCGCGCGGCGCTCACCCACTTTCGCGGTAACGTAAGGGGATGGCTCGCGATCGACCGCAGTGTCGGCGATACAGTAGCGCGGCGACTTCGCACCGAGCGGTTGCGCTTCGCATTCGTCGCCCTCACCGGCATCGACAAGACGTCACATGCCGCCGGGCACGAGGCGCCGGTGGTCGGCGAGGCGCTTCGCATCGTTGATGAAACGGTCGCGCAGATTCGCGGCGATGCGGAAGCCGACGGCCGGTGGGATCGAATGCACCTCTGGATCGGAAGCGATCACGGACACTCCCCAGTGCGAGCGCATGAAGACCTCGCCGGACTGATCGCGGAGTGGGGGTACGACACGCTGGCGCACCCGTGGGCCTTCAAGCGCTCCGCGGACGTCGCCGTGATGGTGAGCGGAAACGCAATGGCTCATCTCTATCTCGGCCTCGAGCAGCGGTCGCGTCCGTGGTGGCCGGCGCTCGGCGCGAAGTGGGCCGAGCTGGCGGGAAACATCGAGTCTCGGGCGTCGGTCGATCTCGTCATTCTCCCGACCGGACCCAAGTCCTGCCAGATCCGCTCGCGGTCGCGCGGATTCGCGACCCTCGAATGGAATGCGACGACCTATTCCTACTGTCCGGAGTCGGGCGATCCCCTCGGCGCGGGCGAGCAGATGTCCGTGAACGACGGGGAGGCCTACGATGTCACGCTCGACACGGATTATCCGGACGCTCTCGTGCAGATCGCGCGGCTGGTGGAGTCGCCGCGGAGTGGTGACGTCATTCTGTCCGCGGCGAGAGACTGGGACTTCCGCGCGAGGTATGAGCCGATACCGCATGTGTCCTCGCACGGAGCTCTGCATCGCGAGCACATGATGGTCCCGCTGCTGCTCAACCGCCCGCCCGCCAGGCAGCCGCGGCGAACCGTCGATGTGATGCCGAGCGCGCTGGCCGCGCTCGGCATCATGCCGCCGGTGACTGTCGATGGTCTTTCGTTCTATTAGATCGAAAGCTTTCTACGGAACGATCACCGATCCGGTCATGCCAAAATGGAGCGTGCACTGAAAATTGTGGGTCCCGGTGGCGATGAACACCCGTGAGTTGGTACCCGCGTCGTGCTCAGGGATGTTGCCAGGCGCACCTCCCGCGACCGCTCCTGCCGCCGCCAGGTTCTCGAATGTGACGTTGTGAACCGCGCCCGAGCCGTTCTGCCAGCTGACGGTCATGCCGGACGCAACCGTACGGCTGGTTGGGCTGAAGGTGTTGGTGGCGGGAGGCATGCAGAAGGTGTTGGCCGGGCACGCCGGCGGGGGAGGGGGAGGCGGTGGAGGCGGGGGTGGACCTGCTCCATCTGACCCACACGCCGCTAAACCAGCAACGAGCACGATCCCCCCGAGCAAACGAAAACCAGTCCGCATTCTCCCTCCGGAATCGGATTGCACTCGATACTCCAACGGCCAATGCCGGCCTCGAGTAGTAGACCGATCGAAGAAAGGATCGTGAGCGCGGATTGTAAACAGCGTTTCGACCAGGGACTTCCTCCGACCCGCGGCCGCATTGCCCGATGCGGTAAACAGCCTCTCTGAATCCCGGCGGCAGCGTGTTACTGGACTACTACGCTACCCCGCATCCCGGTCGTCGCCGAGCCGCCGTGAATCGTGCAGAAAAAAGTGTGAGTCCCGGGAGCATCAAACTGCCGTTGCTTTGAGCTCGTCGCAGGAGCGTCAAAGCTTCCCAAGCCGCTGCTGCCGACCGCGAGAGCAGCCGCGGGATTGCTGAAAGTGACGTTATGAGCGACGCTTGAATTGTTGGTCCACGTGACGGGCGTATTCAGGCCCACCGTGCGGCTCGAAGGCGAGAACGTGCTGCCGGTCATGAAATGGTATTGGCGGGACAACTTCCACCGCCTCCTCCCCCACCTCCGCCACCGATCGGATCCGTTCCGCCGGAACCTCCACACGCCCCTGCCAGCAGCACCAGCATCGGACTGGCCAGCATACGAAAACCGGTGTACATAAGCTCTCCTGTTCAGAGGACTCCGCTGAATGTTCAGCACGGACGGCGGTGCACTCAGCGGCGAATTGAAATAAAGGTGGTGTCCCCCGAGAAAGCAAAAGTCGGATCGCCTGAGCCGTGCCCGGGCGAGTCCTCTGTCTCAGCTCATCGCGCAGGTATACAATCGCCAGTCCGAGCCGGGTGCCGCCACGGCGGCGATATAGCCTGGGCGGGGCGCGAACATCCGGTGCGTCAATGACTCCACCGATTCCTGGAGATCCGACCCGGACCAGATCCCCCTCCCATCGGCCTTGAGTCGCGCTTCGCGCACCACCCACGCTTTCAGAAAGGTCCCATCCCGCTCCTCCGGCGGCGTCGCCGCCAGCGAGCGCACGTCATCCTCCGACAGGAATCGCTGGGCGACGTCGAGCAGCCTTCTGACAGGGCGGATATTCTCGATATCGATGCCAACCGCGCGATCGGGAGCGAAGGCGAACAGCCCCACCTCGGCAGAGTGGGAGATGTTGAACTGAATTCCGTGACCGGCCAGCGCGGGCTTGCCGCTGCTGCCATAGCGGAAGCGCAAGGTATCGGCGGCGGCGCCGGTGAACCCCGCCAGAAGTCCGCGCAGAGTCCCCCGCGCTACGACGAAACGCCGCGCCAGAACCGGCGCGAGATTTTTCGCGCGCCGGCGCTCTTCCGAACAAAGAGTCTTTTCCAGCTCCGAATATCTGTCGTCGGATACGGTCAGTGACGCGACGTACACCTGCACTTCCTCTTCGGCCAGCTCAAGAGAGCTCAACGATTTCTACCTCTGCTTTCCGCTCTGATATTGTCAGCCGGCCTACACTGGGTCGCAGATTGAAGCGACGCGGGCCGGCAGCACCCGGGTTTATGACGAGTCGCCCCCCGACATTCGTCACGAGCTGTTTATGGGTGTGACCGTAGACCACCACGTCGGCGGCGTAACGCTCGGCGAGCTTAGCCGGATTCGGGCTTCCGAGCTCGTGCCCGTGACTCACATGGATGCTGATGCCGCCGATCGTGATAAGGATTTCCGCTGACAGACCGGGGGCGTCGGGCGGGTCGGTATTGCCGAAAACCGCGCGCACGGGGGCGACCAGCGCCAGCTCGTCGAGGATATCCTGGCCGCCGACGTCTCCGGCGTGGAGAATCAGCTCCACGCCGGCGAGAGCTTCATGGACGTCGGATCTCATCAATCCATGGGTGTCCGAGATCAGACCGACAGTATGAGTCTCAGCGGGCATCGCTCATTCTATATATTGGGATCATGGCGTGGATACGGCTTGTCGCCAGACTCGCGCTCCGGACGGTACGGCGCCCGCGCTTGGGGATCGATTTATTGAAGGTCGCCTGGCGCTTTCGCTCCCGTGAATGGTACAAGCGCTTTCCCTTCATCCCTTTTCCGGACCCGACCTACCTCCGCTGGCGGATGTACACGGCATACGGCGACTACAATGCCGTTCCCTCCGCGCGCGACGTCGAACGTTACGCGCGGTGGGCAGGAGAAGGGGAGTGACGGCGACGCTCGGGGCGCTCACGATCGAGGCACTCATCAAGGCCCAGGCGTACGGGATCGGCTTCGATCTGGTCGGGGTCGCGCGCCTGGGCGAGGTCGCCACTGCCGCGGCGTACGATGCGTGGCTCGAAAACGGCTACGCTGGCGACATGGACTACCTCTCGCGAGGCGCGGCGAAACGCCGGGATTCACGCCTGCCCTTCCCCGGCGCGTTGAGCGCGATCGTCGTCGGGCTGAATTACGGCGGGCGCGAGCCCGACGGGCCCGTGGCAAGATATGCGCGCGGTGACGATTACCACGAGGTGATGACCGCCCGTCTCCACCAGCTGCATGCGTGGCTCGAGCAGGAGGTCGGCTATCCCATACGCGGGAAACCCTACGTCGACACCGGCCCTCTGCTGGAGCGCGATCTCGCCCGGCGCGCGGGGCTCGGCTGGTTCGGGAAAAACACCAATCTGGTGAACCCGGAATTGGGCTCTTTCTTCTTCATCGGCTCGCTGCTGGTAGACCTCGACCTGCTTCCCGACGAGCCCTTCGAAGCGGATCGCTGCGGGAGCTGCACCCGTTGTCTCGATGCATGTCCGACGGACGCGTTCTCCGGTCCACGAGTCCTCGATGCAACGAAATGCATCTCGTATCTCACCATCGAGGCGAAGGGAGCGATTCCCGCCGATCTCGGGAGAAAGTTCGGAGAGCTCCTGTATGGGTGCGACATCTGCCAATCGGTGTGCCCGTGGAACGTCAGGTTCTCGCGGCCGCTCCCGGACGCTTCGCCCTTCAAGCCCCGGGACGTCCTTGCCGCCACGGATGCGCGGTCTCTCGCGAATGAGCTGCTGGTGATGTCGCAGGAGCAGTTCTCGGACGCATTCAGGAGGTCGCCGATGAAGCGGGCAAAACTGTCGGGATTGAGGCGAAATGCGGAGGTGGTGCTGGCGAATGTCGGAATCGGTCAGGCGGCCTGCTGGATCCCGAGCGGGCGTGACTCCGATCGGGCGTCGCCGCCGCGACGCGCGATAAGCGCGTCGAGCGAGTAGCCCCCGCCACCCGCGATGGCGAGCAGGACGGTAGAACCAAACAGCGACAGCGTGAACTCGATTCCGTTGGGCGCGAAGAAACACGAAAAAGGATCAATCGGCGGCGCGGACCAGGGTGAGGAGCTTGATCAGCTTCCGGGTTTGTTTCTCGCTCAGGTGCCCCAGCTGGCGCTGGTGTTCTTCCTCAACGACGTCGTCGAGATGATCAACCAGCCTGCGCCCCTTCTCGGTGATCCGCGTGGTGACGAGACGGCGATCGCCTCCTTCCCGGGAACGCGTGACCAGACCCGCCTCTTCCATCCGGTCGAGCAGGCGCGTTGCATCCGGCATCCGGCTCAACAGGCGGTCCCGCACTTCGTTCCGGCACAGCCCATCCGGGCCGGCGCCGCGCAGAATGCGCAAGACGTTGTACTGGGTGCCCGTAATCCCATGGGGCTTGAGGAGACGCTCGAATGAGTCCGTGAGCAGGTTGCCGGTCCGTACGATATTCAGCTGAGCTTCCTGCTGAAGGCTGGCGAAGGGCTTCCGCTGCCTGAGCTCGGTCCGGAGATCGGGTGTCATAACATTTAATAATAGGTGTTATGACACACGATGTCAAGGCCCCGAGTCAACTTCGACCAAGAAATACGGAGATGCGAGCCAACAGAGGCCGGGCTGCGGGTTGCTAGAGAGCTCTATAGCCTCGCAACTCCAGGCTCCGCTTCTGACCTCTCGGATCTGTGCCGTTCTTGGTTGGCCTGGTACCCACCCCAACCGTGGCTATTAATCAGGGCGTCCGCTGCCGAGGATCTTGAGCGCGAGGCAGGCCGCACCGAATCCGCTGTCGATATTGACCACGGCCAGTCCCGGGCTGCAGCTGGCGAGCATCGTATGGAGCGCAACCGTCCCCCCTTGCGCGACTCCGGTCCCGACCGAGGTCGGGACACCGATCACCGGAGCCCGCAGCAGTCCCGCCACTACGGCGGGGAGCGCTCCATCCATGCCCGCGACGACGATGCAGACCCGCGCCGATTCCAGCTCGGGAAGAACCGCCTGAAGCCGGTGAATCCCGGCCACACCGACGTCGAAATGCGTCGTTGTCGCCACCCCCATCGCGTTGAGAATGGTCGCCGCCTCCAGCGCCACCGGGATATCGGCGGTTCCGGCCGTGAGCACGGGGACGGGCGGGATGTTCCGCGCCCGACGGGGGTTGCGGACAGCGACCCTGGCATCGGGATGGACCGTCGCGAGGCCCGCCAGCGCCTGCATTTGCTCCTCGCTCAGCCGCGAGGCAATGCGAAGGTCGTCCTCGCCCTCGAAGAGCTGCCGGAGATGAGCGCTCGTCTTCCCCGGCCCGAAGACTACTTCGGGGATTCCGGTGCGGGCCTCACGATCCCGATCCCACCGGATATCCGTCACGACGCCGCCAGCGGAAGAGAAAGACTGCCGCTCTGCAGGCCAGCCAGATCGAGCGCTACGAAGGTGAACCCCGCCCGGCGACAAACCCGGCGCAGCTCGGATCTGAATGGCTCCTCGAGCGCCCGGGCGAAAAATTCGGGCGGAATCTCCAGTCGGACGATCGTCCCGTGCCAGCGGGCGCGGGCCGGCCACACACCCTTGCCGCGGAGAAAGGCCTCGACCGCCTCGATCTGCGCCAGCCGCTCCGGCGTCACTTCGCTGCCCACCGGTATCCTGCTCGCAAGGCAGGGCGCGGCCGGCTTTTCCGCATTGGAGAGATTCCACCGTCTCGCCAGCGAGCGAACGGCGGACTTGTCCAGGCCGGCATCGACCAGCGGCGCGATGACCCCTCGCTCCGTCGCGGCACGCAGCCCTGGCCGGTGCTCTCCCAGATCGTCCAGCTGGCTGCCGACGAGAATCACCCCGCTTTCGCGACGCTCCTCGGCCAGAGCCTGAACCGTCTCGTAGAGCGCGGTCTTGCAGTGATAGCACCGGTCGCCGGTGTTCGCCCTGTACGCTTCGCTCTCCATTTCCCCGGTGGGCACTTCTTCCACCCGGGCGCCGATCTCCGCTGCGATCCGATGCGCATCCGACCGCTCCGCCGCCGGCAGAGAGTCGCTCACACCAAGCAGCCCGACCGTGCTGACTCCGGCGCGAACGCAGCCGGCGAGAACCACAGTGGAGTCGATCCCGCCTGAGAAGCACACGTAGGCCGTACGCTCACCTACCGCGGCCCTGATCGCATCGATGAGTCGTTGTTCCGGATTCGCCTCAGCCACGCCTGACTGCCTCGCGTGCGCGCGCGCCTGAGAGCGCGCTCATTACCTCGTCGCGGATCTCGGCGATTGGGCGCATGGTTTCCCGGGCGACGCGATTCAAGTCATCGAATTCCGGTTTTGCGCGAAGCGTTCCGTCGGGAAGAGTCGAAACCTTCACCCTAATCTCGTGGCCGCCGAGAGTGACGACTCTCGATTCGCGATGAAGCGCGGTCCTCGCGACGTCGACTCGCTTCACGCCCAGCGTCGTGAAGTTCAGCAGAATTTTTTCCTCGAGCCTCGCCACGTCGTTGGCTCTCACCAATGCCTCTACCCGCGTGCCTGCTCGCCCCTTTTTCATCGTCGTGTTCAGGAGAACGACATCGAGCGCACCCTGCCCGCGCAATGCATCGGCGGCGGCCGCCAGCTCCTCCGGGGACATGTCATCGATGTCGGCGCTGAGAACGTGCAGGTGCTCCGTTTGCGAGTGACCGGGACCCGGATGTGACGCCTTCGCCGCCGCCGATTCCCCGAGAATGATGCGCACCGCATTGAGCTGCCCGCGGATGTCCCGCGTGCCCGCGCCGTAACCGCTGCCTCCCGGGCGATACTCAGCCGGCGGCGGACCCTTCGAGAGCACCTTCAGAAGCGCGGCACCGGTTGGAGTCGTAAGCTCACCCGAACCACTCGGTCCGTGCGAGACGCTGAACCCCTCGAGGAGCCTCAGCGTCGCCGGCGCGGGAACCGGAAGTACGCCGTGCGCGGTTTTGACCGTGCCGTCCCCCAGCGCTACACAAGTGTTGAACACGGCCTCAACCCCGAGCAGCTCGAGTCCCCAGATGGAGCCGACTATGTCGAGAATCGCGTCTACCGAACCCACCTCGTGCAAATGGAGGTGTTCCTCCGATACCCCGTGAATGGCGCTCTCGACGGATCCGATCGCGTCAAATGCGGCGTGGGCGAGCTGGGCGACAATCGTGGGGGTCTCGGCGGCATCGATAAGAGCGTGAATCTCGGAGACAGGCCGGCCGTGGGGCTGGGGCGGAATATCGAAATCCACCTTCACACAGCGCACACCCGCCCGCTTCACGTCCGCGATCCGCACCCCTACGTCCTTCAGACCAAGCGCTGCCGGCAACCGCTCGAGCCAGCTCCTGTCCAGACCCACGTCGACCAGCGCGCCAAGGAACATGTCGCCGGCTATTCCGCTGGTTGGATCCACGATGGCGATTTTCATCAGGGACGGACTGGAAGAAGGGGCGTGGAGGCGCGAAAAATAATCCCGACCGTGCTTGTCTGGATTGAGTTCCGCGGCTAGGTTGAGCCGTTGTCAACTTCAAATTAATCGACTCGAACGCACAGCACCGCCGAATCCTGATGCACGCCGCCTCCCATATTGCTGCAATTGCCGCCCTTTCGCTCGCTCTGGCTACGGCCGCGGGCGCGCAGGACCCCCAGCCAACGCCACGGGATACCCTCCCGGCCCAACCACCGGTAGATGCGTCGACACCTCCGCCGGCTGTGCTCGATACCGGATGGGTGCCCCCTGATCCGGGTGACACGCGGGTACTCCTTCCGGTAAAGGTGTCCGGCAACCGCGGCCGGCACGGTGGCTATGCCCCTGGGGTCGTGCTTTCAGCCACGAAGACTTCCCTGCCTCTACGGGACCTGCCGCAGGCGGTCACCGTGATCAACCGCGCCCTCATGTCCGACCTGTCGATACAGGGAATGGCCGACGTGGTGCGTTACGTCCCCGGCATCACGATGGGCCAGGGGGAGGGCCACCGCGATCAGCCGACCATTCGCGGCAACTCGACCACCGCGGATTTCTTCGTCGACGGCGTGCGCGACGATGCGCAATACTTTCGAGACCTCTACAACGTCGAGAGAGTGGAAGCGCTGAAAGGCTCTAACGCGATGATTTTTGGCCGAGGGGGCGGCGGCGGTGTGATCAACCGCGCCATGAAAGAGGCCGACTGGGTTCCGCTCCGGGAGCTCGTGCTACAGGGTGGCTCCCACCACAACCGACGCATGGCGCTGGATGCAGGGCAGGGACTCACGGACCGTGTCGCGGGCCGCCTGAACGCCGTGTACGAGAGATCGGATCTGTTTCGTGATGCCGTCCGCGTCAAGCGACGCGGCGTCCACCCGACGATGACCTTCCTCTCACCTTCCGGCCGCACAAAAGCGACGGTAGGGTACGAGAACTTCAGCGACCACCGGACTGTCGACCGCGGTATTCCATCGTTTCAGGGGCGACCATTCAGGACCGGCGTCTCGACGTTCTTCGGCAACCCCGCCCTCAGCTACTCCGATGCAAAGGTCCATTCTTCCGCCGCGACGCTGGGGCACCGAGCCCCGGCCGGCTTCAGTATCCTGAACAGCACTCGCTTTACCTCGTACACGAAATTCTACCAGAACGTTTTCCCTGCCGCCGTCAATTCCGCAGAGTCCGAGGTCGCGCTCAACGCCTACAACGGCTCGCACGACCGCCGGAATCTCATCAATCAGACGGACCTGAGCGCCGTGGTGAGAACCGGAATGGTCAGCCACACGCTGCTCGTTGGAGCGGAGCTGGGCCGGCAGGTAACCGACAACTACAGGAATACGGGCTACTTCGACAACGGCTCGACGGCTGCTTCGGTGCCGGTTTCCACCCCCACCAGCTTCATACCCGTCAGCTTCCGCCAGAGCGCCAGCGACGCCGATAACCACGTAACGAACAGCCTGCGGTCGATCTACGCGCAGGACCAGATCGCGATCTCCGAGCGCCTCCAGATTCTGGCCGGGATTCGATACGAGAGCTTCGGCATTCGGTATCACGACAACCGCACGGACGCAACGCTTCGCCGCACCGACGGAATGGTCTCACCCAGAATCGGGCTCGTCGTAAAGCCGTCGACTCCGGTTTCCCTCTATGGGAGCTACAGCGTCTCCCACCTCCCCAGCGCCGGCGACCAGTTTTCATCCCTGACCGATGTGACGAAAGCGCTCGAGCCGGAAGCATTCGAGAACATCGAAGCCGGAGCAAAGTGGGACATCGCCGATCGGATAGCCGTGACGACGGCTGTCTATCGGCTCGATCGCACGAACACCAGGGCGCCGTCGCCGGCCAACCCCGCGCTCACCGTGCAGACGGGTAGTCAGCGCAGCACGGGATACGAGCTCGGTGCGAGCGGCAGTGTTACGCCTGCCTGGGAAATCGCGGGCGGATTCGCGCGGCAGAAAACGGTGATCACGAGCACGACGGCCTCCGCTCGGGCGGGCGCTACGATCCCTCTGGTCCCCGCGACCACGTTCTCTCTGTGGAGCAAGTATCGGCTCGCCTCGCGTCTTTCAGCTGGTGCGGGGGTCGTTCACCAGACTTCGATGTATGCGGCGATCGACAATACCGTCACCCTGCCGGGCTTCACGCGCTACGACGCCGCTGTCTTCGCGAAGCTCGGCACAGACGTGCGCGCACAGATGAATCTCGAGAACGTGTTCAACGCGAGGTACTACCCCCTGGCGCACAACAACAACAACATCACGCCCGGATCGCCTCGCGCCGTCAGACTCTCACTCACGACCGGATTCTAGCTGGCAGCTGGGCAATCGTGCGGGGAATTGAACTTGCACCCCGTCGGCGAGATGAAAGCTGAGCGTTACGACGTAGCGGTGATCGGAGGCGGGCCCGCGGGTTTGGCGGCGGCGCTGTGGCTAGCCCGCTACCTGCACACGGTCGTTGTGGTCGATTCCGGAGATCCCCGGAATTGGCAGACGAGGGGTATCAACGGATACCTCGGCCACCAGGGTATTCGATCCCCCGAGCTCCGCGCCCTGGGTCGCGCCGAGTGCGAGAGCTTCGGCGTTGACTTCGTCGATGGATTGGTGGACCGCGCGCTGAATGAGACCGGCGAGCTGTTCGCGGTTCATCTGCGCGACGGCTCGGAGATCAACGCCCGCCGGGTGCTCCTCGCCATCGGCATCAGGGATGTCTGGCCGGACATCCCGGGCCTCGACACCTGTTACGGCGACACGGTGCACGTGTGCCCCGACTGCGATGGCTACGAGACGCGGGACAGGAAGACCGTCGTGATCGGCAAGGGCAGGAAAGCGGTGGGAATGGCTCTCGCCCTGACCACCTGGACGCGCGCCATCGTCATCTGCACCAACGGCGAAAAGCCCGACATGGATGAGGATCTCCTGAATCAGCTCAAAGTGCTGAACATCCCGGTCCTCGATTCTCCGATCAAGTGCGTTCGATCCCAGGCGAGCGAGATCAGGGCCATCGATCTCGTTGGCGGCATGGAGCTGGACTGCGAGCGGCTCTACTTCGCGATCGGCCAGTACCCGGCGGACGACCTGGGTGCCCAGCTCGGGTGCAAGCGTGACGAGATGGGAAGGCTCGTGATCGACGACCGCAATCACACATCGGTGCTCAACGTTTTCGCGGCGGGTGATATCGCTCCCGGTCCTCAGCTCGCGATCGGCGCGGCTGCGAGCGGGGCGATTGCCGCCATGGCTATTCACTCATCGCTGGTACCCGAGACGCGAAAGCTTCCGAACGCGTCGCCGGCAAAAAAGGTCGCTAACGGATCATCAGCGAAAAAAGTCGCTAACGGCTCACCAGCGAAGGGTTAGGTTCTGCGCCTTCCGCTTGCGGATGATCCGCAGGTTGATCGTCCGGTCCTCCGACTCGGCGATCGTATTGACGAGATCTACGGGCGTTTCGAGCCTGATCCCGTCGGCGAGCAGCAGCACATCGCCGCCTCTCAGCCCGGAGACGCGCGCGGGAGTTCCCTCGACGACGTTGGTGACGAAGACCCCTTCGGGTTTTACGCCCAGCACGTCACGGATGTCTTCGTTTAGCGCGGTGAACTCCATGCCGGCGAACGGATAGACGCCGGGACCGAACGTGAACGTGGGGATGAGTGCCGGCGGAACGTTCGACGGAAGCGGAGTGCGAATCATCACTCGTTGAGCCGAAGGCATCGGAGTACGTGACGGCGTTTGGGTGCGACGCACGAACACCTGCGAAGGCCGCAGATCTATCACCACCCGTCTTTCCCAGCCTTCGGGAGCGCGCCCGAGTGTCCCGCGCACGACGCGGACACCGTCGTTGCGCTTCAGCTGGAGCACGAACGGAGCGCCCGGCTTGAGCCAGTTCTTGAGCTGAAACACGCTCCCCCGCATGTCGTGCGAGTTGAACGCCATCAGGACGTCGCCTGGCATCACTCCGGCCTTTGCCGCCGGCGAGTTGGGCTCCACCTCGCTGACGACGGGATACCCTTCGAAGAAGGTGGTGCCTCCCTCTTCCAGGATGCCTTCGTCGGAGAGCGTTACACCGAACCAGCCTGCGGGCGCTTCGGGCACTACCGGTCCCTGTGCTGCCGCCGCACCAGCCACCGCGAAGACACCCAGCAGCGCCCCAATCGAGTGGCGCCAGATAGTGTGTTTCAATTTCATCGGCTAGAACCCCTTGAGCCTGAAGCTGGCCGGGCGAGCCGCGCCAAGCTGCTGTTTGGTCGCTTCACGGGCGCCGAGCGCGGCGAGATAATACTGATTGATCACGGGATCACGCCGTGCATTCTCGCGCGCGCTCGCCGTCGCGCGCATCAGCTCCTCGAGCGCGGCGAGGCGCTCACGGTAGATCGACACGCTGTCCGGCGCCGTCGACGCCCTGCTGTTGTTCACCGCCAGGAAGGCGGATGCAGACTGATAGTCCGCGCTGGCACGCTCCAGTGTCGCCCACGCCTCGTCGACGTTGCTGAACCTGGCGGGGGCAGATGGAGATACGGGCGGAGTGTCGGCCGCAATCTCGCCGGAGGCAGTTGTTGCTACCGACTCTCCTTCAGTGTAACGGCCAATGGTGATCCCCCCGGCGAGAATCAGTACCGCCGCGGCAGCTCGCATCCAGGGCGTCACCCACATCGCCGTGCGGTGGTCGCGAATGAGCCCTTCCTCGCGCGCCCGCTGGGCGATGCTTTCCCAGGTATTGAGGGGAGCGGCGTCCCGCGCGCGCTCGGAGGAGACCAGTTGGTCGAAACGATCTTCAGACAGGTGCGACATGTGCCTTCCCGGCAACAGAGGGTGATTCATCCACAAGGTGCGCCAGCAGCTTCCGCAGCTTTGCGCGCGCCTTGAACAATTGCGATTTCGATCCGCCCGGAGTTATTCCGAGCTCGGCCCCGATCTCCCCGTGCGTATACCCTTCGATGTCATGAAGCACGAACACCGCGCGGGCGCCCGGGGACAACCGGGTCATGGCCTGCTCTATCGACTCCGCGATGAAGGTCCGGTCGGTGTCGGGCTCAACGAGAGCGGAATCATCCTCGATGTCCACCTCCAGCTTCGCGATTCGACGGATCTTTCTGAGGGCATTGAGCGTACGGTTGACCGCTATTCGATGTGCCCACGTCCCGAACTGCGAGTCGCCGCGATAACTGGGCAGCGCCCTGAAAATCTGCATCCATACTTCCTGCGATATGTCCGCGGCGAGCTCGGCGTCACCGCAAAGCCGCCGCACGACAGCGTCTACGTGCGGCGCGTGCCGCGTCCAGAGCCGCCGCAACGCGCGCTCATCGCCGGCAATGGCGCGCTTCAGATCCAGCTGATCGATGAGCATTTCGGACGCTATTTTAGTCACCCTGCACTGAGGTTGCGTTGCCTCCTACGAAACCAGTGACTTTTCGGTTCCGCGAGTCGTCGGCAACTGTAAGCCCTCGTCCATCCGCAAAACCTCGGTTCCCCTCCTCGCAGGGGGCGGGAACCTCCGTGCCAGCGGCCTGTACAAATAACGGTAGTTCAAGGAGTTAGCGTTGCTCAGGGTCATTCTTACCGCTCTCACTGTCACCCGTGCCGGCGACGGACTACCCGTCAAGCCGCCCACGGACGTTGGCATGTCCTCCACCCGTCTCGAGGCAATCGAGCGCGTGGTGGCCCGCGGCATCAAGGCCGGGGGATACCCTGGCGCGGCCGTGGTGGTCGGCAGAAATGGAGCGGCGGTCATGGAAAAGGGCTTCGGCCGTCTGTCCTGGGTTTCCACTAGCGCCGCCGTCGATGCGCAGCAGACGATATACGATGTGGCGTCCCTGACGAAGGTCGTCGGGACGACTGCCGCCGTCATGATCCTGTTCGACGAGAAGAAGATCGACCTCGACGAGCGCGTCGTGAGCTATATCCCGACGTTCAACGGCGGGGACAAGAGCCAGATCACCATTCGCCAGCTTCTCACCCACACCTCCGGCCTGCCGGCCGGACGTGACATCTGGCGTATCGCCCGGACCCCTCTCGAGGCGCGTGCGGCGGTCGTCGGAAGCTCTCTCGAGGCCCGTCCGGGAAGCCGCTACATCTACTCCGATCTCGGCGCCGATCTGCTCGGCCTGCTGGTCGAAGTCGTTTCCGGTGAGCCGCTCGACAAGTTTCTCGACCGCCGCGTCTTCGCCCCGCTCGGGATGAACGACACGTTCTATCGCCCCGCCGATTCTCTCCGCTACCGCATTGCCCCCACCGAAGTCACGCCTCCGCGTGGCTACCCGCTGCGGGGAGAGGTGCACGACGAGAACGCTTACGCCCTCGGAGGCGTGGCCGGGCACGCGGGTTTGTTCAGCACCGCCGCCGATCTTTCCGTCTTCGCGCAGATGATGCTGAACGGAGGCGAGTACAACGGTGTCCAGATCATCAGCCGGCCGACCGTCGAGCTTTTCACGAGCAGAGCGGTCGGACATCGCGCTCTCGGCTGGGATACCGCCGAAGGTGATTACGGCTCGGGTAGATACCTCGGTCCGAGAGCATATGGTCACACCGGATTCACCGGGACATCGATGTGGATCGATCCGGAGCGGCAGATGTTCGTGATTCTGCTCACCAACCGCGTGCACGCCGCCCGCGCGCTGCGTCCGGCGAAGGTCATCTCGGATGTGCGCGCCGATCTTTCCGATGCGGCGGTGCTCGCCGTCCTCGACGGGCCACAGCTCGCGGGTGGCCGGAAAACGTTCCGCGCCGATCGCGAAGTCGGATGGAATCCGGCGCCGCGCCGCATCTCCAGGCGACGCCACGCCTCCTCGAGGCGCCAGACGATCGCCCGCGCCTCTAAGAGCCGCGTCAGCTCGTCGAAGAAGAAGGCCCGCTCGAGCAAATCCATCCGCGCGAAGAAGCCGGTAAAGAAAACCACGAAGAAGAGTTAGTTAGATTGCTTCGAGGGTAAACCGGGACGGGCAATGGGCGATGAAGGCGGAGCCGTAACGCCGGAAGCAGTGGCGGCCGGTGGGGTTGTCAGCGAGGACCAGGTCAAGCTCGCGCTCCGGCGAGTGAAGGACCCCGATCTCAATCTCAACATCGTCGACCTCGGCCTCGTCTACGGAATTGCGGTTGAAGGCACGACGGTGAAGATCGACATGACTCTCACCTCTCCCGCCTGTCCATCCGGACCCGAGCTGATGACCAACGCCGAGACCGAGGTGAAGTCAGTGCCGGGCGTGGAGAAGGTGGAAGTGAACCTGGTCTGGGCGCCGTTCTGGACGCCGGAAAAGATGGAGCCCCGCGTGAGAGCCTACTTGGGGTTTTGAGCGGGAGATTCAACTGCCACAGAAGTAATGAGTGGTCTTGCCCTTCCCTAGGCAAGCGCCGCGATCAGTCCCGGCCCCATCACCTCGATCTGCCAGCGGCGCAAACCGGGAACCGCTTCCAGATCCTCTGCCGTCTTCGCGGCACTCCTGGCGATGTTCTCCAGTCGCTCCCGCGAGCATAGGACTCCCGGATCCAGATCCAGCGCTCGCGCTACTTCGTCGCGAACTCCTTTCAAACGAACTACCCTGGCGTCGAACTCCCGATCCTTGTTCCAGCGCTGACCCTTTGGAAAACGGGGCAGGTCCGCTTCAGGTACTTCGAGGCCACGCCGCACCGCCGCGATGATGTCGGACCCGGCGCGGTCGATCATGCCCTTGGGCATCCCCTTTATCGCGCTAAGCTCCGACACGCTGCGCGGCGGATTGCGCGAGAGATCGAGCAGCACCTCGTTGCCCATCACCCGGAACGTGGCGCGGTCGAGCTGCGCCGCGACCGTATCGCGCCAATGCACCAGCTCGCGCAGCACGGCGAGCTCGGGTCGCGTGAGGTCGCGGGCGCCCTTGAGGCGCAGGAATCCCTCCATTGCTTCCTCAGCATCCCAGCGGGTTCCCTCGAGGCGCGCAAACTCCTCCTGCGCCCAGTGAAGCCGACCGCGCCGCTCGAGCTCCCCTTTCGTGTGGTCCTTCAGCTGCAGCAGGTAGCGCGTATCCTGAGCGGCGTACTCCAGCATGTCGCGGGTGAGAGGCCGCATCGACCAGTCGGCGCGCTGGTGCTTCTTGTCCAGCTTCACATCGAAGAATTGCTCGAGCAGCGCCGCGAGCCCGAACGACTTGATGCCGAGCAGCTGCGACGCGATGCGCGTGTCGAAGATGTTGGCGACGTGCCAGCCATAATCCTGGTGCAGCAGGCGCAGATCGTAGTCGGCGTCGTGGAAGACGACTTCGACCGACTTGCTCTCGAGCAGCGCGCCAAGACGAGCGGGTGATCCCACCGGCAGCGGATCGATGATCGCGCTGCGGTCGCGGGTTGAGAGCTGCAGCAGGTAGATCCGGTCGAGAAAACGGTGGAAGCTCGCTCCTTCCGTGTCCAGTGCGAGCTCGGTCACATCGGAGATCTCGCTCAGGAAGCGGTCGACATCCGCCGGTTTGTCGAGGTAGAGGGCAGTGTCGGTTTCGGTGGGTGGCATTCGCGAAATCTAGTGGCTCAGTGTTAAGCCATTGATCGGATAAACTGCCAACTGCGAATGCTCCCCGCGGCGATTGCGGTTGCAGTCCCGACTGTCCTCCGATATGCTCAGACCAGTTCCAGCACTCTCCTCCGATACCGAATGGCTGAAGACTTCAAAGTCCACATCTACCCGAGCGACTGCGACTCCGTCGGTCACGTCAACCACGCTCACATGCTGACTCTGCTCGAGCGCGCGCGATGGGCCGCACTCGAGCGCCACATGACCTACGCCGAGTACATGAAGTCGAAGCTGTGGGCGGTGGTGCGAAAGGTCGAGGCTTCGTACCACGCGCAGACCTTTCCCGGCGACGACCTGAGCATACGGACCGGCCTGCTCTCGACCGGCAACACCAGCTTTGTCGTCAAGCAGGAGGTGCGCAGCCAGAAGGGTGTGATGGTTTGCGACGCGTCGCTCGTCTACGTCACGGTGGCGCCGGACGGGAAGCCGATCCCGGTGCCGGACGCCTGGCGAACCCTGTTTTCGCCATGGGACTCGGCGAGCGCACCCGCCGGATCGTGAGAGAATTCACGAATCCTGATCAGCCTGGCTTCGACGCTGACCCCACCACGCGGGTTAGTGCCGCCGAGCAGTCGCTGGCCGCCCGGATCGGGGCAAGGCTGTTCCGCCACCGCAGCTGGCTCCCGCTGATATTCCTCGGCGTTCCGATGGTGGCGCCCGGCTCGATGTCGGCTTTTCAATGGGAGGTTGGTCTCGCCCTCGTGGTGATCGGGGAGGCGATCCGCCTCGCCGGAGTCGCGGCGGCCGGAAGCGCGACCCGTCGCCGCTCGCGCAACGTCCAGCGGCTGGTGACATACGGAATCTTCGCCTGGTGCCGAAACCCTCTCTATGTGGGGAATTTCCTCATCTGGATGGGCTTCGTGGCGATTTCCGGCGTGCTCTGGTTTCTGCCAATTGCGATCGTGCTGTTCGCGGTGGAGTACGAGCTGATCGTCCGGTATGAAGAGGGAGTTCTCGAGTCCACCTTCGGGCGGGAGTACATCGAGTACAGGAACGAGACTCCGCGCTGGCTGCCGCGCCCACCCAAAGAGCCGGTGCTCAGGGGAGAGCACAACTGGGGCGAGGCGTGGAGAAGCGAGATCAGCAGTTTCCTTCAGTACGCCGTCCTCATTCTCGCGTTCTACATCAAGAGCCGCCTGACCCTTTCCGGCACTCCAGGCACATAACCGGAGCGCTGGAGAAAGAGCTTTTCAGCCGGCCGAGGAGAGATCCATAGAGATGTGCGGCGCAGAGCGCGCGCTTGCAGGTCCGGCACACCCCGCCCCTGCCCGCACCGAAGAAAACGCCGCACTGATCGCATTCCCACTTGAACGCGGACTGGCGGAACACGCGCATCTCAAAGCACGCTCAGAGTCTGCGACCCGCTCCATGACGCGTTCGGCTTCAGCTTGACGGAAGAGCCGACCTGCGCTGACTCGACACAGATCATCCTGGCGTAGTCGTCGTTGTCGAGGCCGATGAACCCGGTGACTTTTTCAGCCCATGGGTTCCAGACGACGGCATCCTTGAACCCGGCGGTCCGCACTTCGATACGGCGGGAGTTTCCCCTGTCCTCGACCTCGATCTTCTTCGGCGCGCCCAGATAGACCCGGTCGATCTCGTCGGCGACTGTGAGCTTCTTCGCCTCGTCCTTCATCTCGATGCCGCCCTGCGTCTTGTCGACGTACCACTTGCCCGTAAGACCGCGAATCACCATCTCGCGAATGTCCGCGACGGCGAGATAGGTGTGCAGCGCCGCGGTGAACGCAAAATGATCGTCGCCGGTGTTCCAAACCTCGAGCTTCACCTCGAGCGAGCGCTCACCCAATTCCACCGAGAGCTCGGTGCGGAAGTGATGGTCCCAGAGCTCGCGCGTGCGATGATCGTCCTTGAGGACCAGCTTGACCTTCATCTGGTCGTTGGCCTCTTCGTCCTCGGAGACCTTCCACTCGCTCTTCCGCGCGAAGCCGTGCTGCGGCAACGGGCCGGTGTTGGCGAACTGCGGAAATACCACCGGTATGCCGCCGCGAATCGGATCACCGGGGGCGAACGCCGCGGTCTTGCCCATGAACAGGACGTCGACTCCGCCGGGCGGAACCCACGAAGTGGTGTGCCCGCCGTTGAGATAGATCTCGGCGGTCCCGCCCGAAGGGTGGGAAAGCACCACCCTGGGCATTCCGTTTCTGCCGCTTTCAACGCGCGTCGTCATGATGGAAGCCTACCGGTTCGGTCGGCCCGGCGGAGTCTCGCTCTTGAATACGTCGCGGTTTATCTGGATGAATTCCTTCAGGTTGCCGGGCACATCTTCTTCCGGGAAGATCGCGGTCACGGGACACTCCGGCTCGCAGGCGCCGCAGTCGATGCACTCGTCGGGGTGGATGTAGAGCTGGTCCGGCCCCTCGTATATGCAGTCGACGGGACAGACATCGACGCAGGCGCGATCCTTCGTACTCTTGCAGGCTTCGGTGATTACGTAAGGCATGTCGTTCCCGGAAATGCTGCGATCAGTTGCGAAAAATAGACCGCCCAGGTCTATCTTCGCCACGCCGGAGGGCCGCCGGCCTTCCTGAGGAGATCGGGGTTTTCCCGAAAGAACGTCGCGGTGCTCCCGATCACCTGTACCACCGCCGAGTTGGTGGCGAGAGCAAGCGCGTTGGCGGCGTCCTTCGGCTTGACATCATCCTTGTTCCCCAGCTTGACCTTCACCAGCTCCCGGGTACGAAGCGCGTCCTCCAGCGAGCCGATCAGGCTCGGCGTCATACCGTGCTGGCCGACGTGCACCGTGGGATTCAGGTGGTGCGCCTCGGCGCGGAGCTCGGCCCGCTCGCGTCCGTTCATTGCCTCATTCTTCCCGGCTTGGTCATGAAGGGACGAACGTCGATCGGCGTTCCGTTCCAGTAATCCTTGTCGCTCTTCATGACCTGGTAGTGCAAATGGGGAGTATTGGGCGGTGCGTTCCCCGTCGTCCCGACGAAACCGATCACCTGGCCTTCCCTCACCTGTAGGCCGTCTCGTACACCCGGGGCGTACCCCTCGAGGTGGGCATAATAATGCAGGTAACGACCACTCGCGTCAGCGAGGTAGATCGTGATTCCCCCCGCCCCGCCGGATGCCAGCTTGACGATGCGTCCATCGGACGCAGAAAGCACAGGCGTGCCGCGCATCGCCAGAATGTCGGTGGCCATGTGGATGCGACTGTCGCTCCGCGCCTCATTGAAGGTGTCCCTCAGGCTGCGAGGCTCGATGCCCTCAACGGGCACCATCAGCGGATACGCGCGGAAATACGCCGAGTCGGAGCCGGCCATGGGTTTGATCTCAGGTCTCACCGGGGCGCGCCTGCCTTCCGGCGTCGTCACGACAACCGCGGGCAGCTTCGCTTCCGCGTCATTCGGCGGCCGGATGTTGACGCACCCGGCGCCGGAGAGGCAGCCGACGAGAAGCGCCAACCGTGTCACGACATCATCTCCGCGGCCATCTTCGCGATTCCCTCCTCGATAGTCCTCGAGTGGTGCATTGAGCAGAACTTGGGACCGCACATCCCGCAGAACTCCGCGCTCTTGAAGTATTCGGCCGGCAGTGTCTCATCGTGATATTCCTGCGCCCGCTCGGGATCGAGACTGAGCCGGAACTGCTCCTTCCAGTCGAATGCGTAGCGCGCGCGTGAAAGCGCATCGTCGCGGTCGCGGGCGCCTTTCCGCCCGCGCGCGACGTCGGCGGAGTGCGCCGCGATCTTGTAGGCGATTACACCCTGCCTGACGTCCTCGGCGTTGGGAAGGCCAAGGTGCTCCTTGGGAGTGACGTAGCACAGCATGTCGGAGCCGAACCAGCCGATCATCGCCGCGCCGATCGCGCTCGAGATGTGATCGTAGCCGGGGGAGATATCGGTGACCAGCGGTCCAAGAGTGTAAAACGGCGCTTCGCTGCACACCTCTTTCATGCGCCTGACGTTCATCTCGATCTGGTCCATCGGAATGTGGCCTGGTCCCTCGACCATTACCTGTACGTCGCGCGCCCACGCCCGGCGCGTCAGCTCGCCGAGGGTATCGAGCTCCGCGAACTGAGCGCGGTCACTGGCGTCGGCGATGCAACCGGGCCGCAGGCTGTCACCAAGGGAGATGGTGACGTCGTACTGGCGTAGAATCTCGAGCACCTCGTCGAAATGCTCGTACAGCGGGTTCTGCTTGCGGTGCGCCATCATCCAGACGGCGTGCAGCGAGCCGCCGCGGCTGACGATGCCGGTGATCCTTCCGTGCACGAGCGGCAGGTGCTCGAACAGAATTCCGGCGTGCAGCGTCATGTAGTCGACACCCTGCTTCGCCTGGTGCTCGATCATGTCGAGGAGGTCATTGGCGGTAAGCTCCTCGAGCTGCTTGTCCCATTTTCCATCGGGTCCACCCTGCACCGCCTGGTAGATCGGAACCGTTCCGATCGGCACCCGCGACGCGGCGATGATCGCGCGGCGGATGCCGTCGATGTTGCCGCCGGTGGAGAGGTCCATCACGGTGTCGGCGCCGTATTTCACGGCGATCTCGAGCTTCTCGATCTCGCCGTTCACATCGGACGACACCGCCGAATTGCCGATGTTGGCGTTG
>Ga0136633_1000914_pt1 | contig 21955 bp, 19 predicted proteins | sample AntDrymeUQ832206_2_FD_105494 | JGI IMG/M metagenome (GOLD analysis project Ga0136633, IMG submission 105494) | Polar desert sand microbial communities from Dry Valleys, Antarctica - metaG UQ83 (22.06) | ecosystem: Environmental > Terrestrial > Soil > Desert | place: Antarctica: Dry Valley...
AACTGCCGCATGCCGCTGGAAGGGTTCCTTTTCGCCGTCGGCGGAAGCACGGTCGGCGGCGGCGGTACGGCGTGCGAACCCCGCCGCCTGACCGCTCGGCCGCCGGATCAGACGCCGAGAAGGCGCAGCGCCCGCGCCAGCGCCGGCGGGTCGGTGACGGCGACGAACGCGAGGCCGGCCAGCGCGCCTGACAGATGCGCGTCGTGGTTGATGCGGCCACGGCCCCGGCGCGACGCGAACCATGTCGCAGCGAGGTAGACGACGGCGAACAGGGGCGACGGGATCGGCACGGGGATCGGCAGGATGAAGATCGAGCCGGTCGGGAAGTAGACGATGGACGCGAACAGCACGGCGAGGATCGCCCCCGATGCCCCGAGCGTGCGGTACTCCGGGTCGGCGCGGTGACTGAACCAGGTCCCGGCGTCGCCGGCCAGCAGGCCGACCGCGTAGAGGGCCAGGAAGGGGCCGGTGCCGATCTGCCGCTCCAGTGCGAAGCCGAAGGCCCAGAACGTGAAGCCGTTGAAGAGCAGGTGCGTCAGATCGGCGTGGACGAAGCCGCTGCTGATCAGCGTCGCGTACTCGCTGTTGCGGACCAGCCAGTACGGCCTGAACAGGCTGCGCTCGATGACGCGCGGCGCGACGAACAGGCCGAGCAGGCTGACCGCGACCATCGTCGCCAGCAGAAAGGCCGAACCGGGGGCACCTGCGGTCCATGCGATGAGCAGTTCCATGGCCGGCCAGTCTACGGGCCGGCTATCCTCGCCCGGCGGGCAGCGGGCAGCGGCGAGGAGCGGCCGATGGACACGGACATTCTGATCGTCGGCGCCGGGCCGGCAGGCCTGGCGACGGCGGCGGCGCTGATCGAGCGCGGCCGGCGGCCCGCACTGATCGAGCGGGCCGGCAAGGTCGCCGCCTCCTGGCGCAGCCACTACGAGCGTCTGCACCTGCACACCGTCAAGAGCCACTCGGCCTTGCCGGGGCGGGCCTTCCCGGCCCGCTTCCCGCGCTACGTGCCGCGCCAGGGCGTCGTCGACTACCTCGACGACTACGCCGCTCACTTCGGCATCGCGCCGCGTTTCGGCACCGAGGCGGTGGTGATCCGTCGCGCCGGCACGGTCTGGCAGACGACCCTGTCGACGGGCGACCCCATCGCGTCGCGATGCGTCGTCGTCGGCACCGGCGCCAACATCCGCCCGGTCGTCCCGTCGTTCGAAGGCGAGGGCGCGTTCGGCGGCGAGATCCTGCACAGCGGCGTTTATCGAAGCGGGGCGGAATTTCGCGATTGGCGCGTGCTCGTGGTCGGCATGGGCAACACCGGCGCCGAGATCGCCCTCGACCTCCACGAGCACGGCGCGCAGACGTCGATCTCGGCGCGGTCGCCAGTCAACATCGTTCACCGCGACGTCCTCGGGCGGCCGACCCAGCTGACCTCGATGGCGCTCGGCCGCTTGCCGCGCGCCTGGGGCGATGCCCTGGCCGGCTGGCTGCGCGACCTGACCGTCGGCGACCTGCGCCGGCACGGCCTGCGCACGCCCGCCACCTCGCCGCTCGCCGATTTGCGCGAGCGGGGCCGCACACCGGTGATCGACGTCGGCGTCCTGAAGCGCATCCGCTCGGGCGAGATCACCGTCTATCCGGGCATCGAGCGGCTGACCCGCGGCGGCGTGCGCTTCGTCGACGGTCGCGAGGCGGACTTCGACGTCGTCATCGCCGCGACCGGCTACCGCTGCGGCATCGCGGCGTTGTTCCCCGACCTCGACGTGCCCGCCGATGCCGGCGGCCTGCCCACCGAGCTGGTCGGTCGGGGCCCGCTGGCCGGCGTCTACTTCGTCGGCTTCGACACCCGGCAGCCGGGCGGCCTGCTGCGCACCATCGCCCGGCAGGCGGTCGCCGTCGCTGCCGACATCGACCGGGCCGCGCCGGCGCCAGCGCCGGCGCGGCGACAATCGACGGCATGAAAGCACCCGCGCGGCTGCAGTCGCTGATCGACGAAGGCCTGATCGATTCGGTCGTCCGCCAGCTGATGAGCGGCAAGGAAGCGATGGTTTTCGTCGTCCGCTCGGGCGGCGAGACGCGCTGCGCCAAGGTCTACAAGGAGGCGACGCAGCGCAGCTTCCGCCAGGCCGTCGACTACACCGAGAACCGCAAGGTCAAGAACACCCGGCAGGCCCGGGCGATGGCCAAGGGTTCGCGCTTCGGCCGCGCCAAGCAGGAGGAGGCCTGGCAAAGCGCCGAGGTCGACGCGCTCTACCGCCTCGCCGCCGCCGGCGTTCGGGTGCCGCGTCCCTACAACTTTCATGACGGCGTACTGCTGATGGAGCTGGTGACCGACGCCGAGGGCGACGCCGCGCCGCGACTCAACGATGTCGTGATGAGCGCCGACGAGGCCCGGCGCCACCATGCCTCGCTGCTCGTCGAGGTGGTCCGCATGCTGTGCGCCGGCGTGATCCACGGCGATCTGTCCGAGTTCAACATCCTGCTCGGTGCCGACGGGCCGGTCATCATCGATCTGCCGCAGGCGGTCGACGCGGCCGGCAACAACCACGCGCAGCGCATGCTGCTGCGCGACGTCGCCAACCTGGCGAGCTGTTTCGGCCGCTTCGCGCCCGAGCTGCTGCAGACCCAGTACGGCCCGGAGATCTGGGCTGCCTTCGAGCGCGGCGTCCTGCAACCCGGGATGGTGCTGACCGGCCGGCACGTCGCCAAGGCGGCGCCGGTCGACGTCGGTGGCGTCCTGCGCGAGGTCGATGACGCACGCGCCGAGCACGCCGCGCGGCTGATGCGGCTGCAGGCCGCGCGCTGAACCCCGAGCCCCTTCCAACGCACCGGAAAGCCTCGCCCATGTCCGCACGGCCGCTCGCTGAAGTCCCGCTCGCCGCCCGGATCGACGCGGCGGCGCTCGCCATCGAGCCGCGCCTGATCGACTGGCGGCGCGATCTGCATGCGAACCCCGAGCTGGGCAACCGCGAATTCCGCACCGCCGGCATCGTCGCCGACCACCTGAGGGCGCTCGGCCTCGACGAGGTGCGCACCGGCGTCGCGCACACCGGCGTGGTCGGCCTGTTGAAAGGGGCGCTGCCCGGACCGGTGGTCGCGCTGCGCGCCGACATGGACGCGTTGCCCGTGGCCGAGGAGGTCGACCTGCCGTTCGCATCGAAGGTGCGCACGACCTGGAACGGCGAGGAGGTCGGGGTCATGCACGCCTGCGGCCACGACGCCCACACCGCCATCCTGATGGCGGTCGCCGAGGTGCTGACCGGCCTGCGCGGGCAGCTGCGCGGCTCCGTCAAGTTCATCTTCCAGCCCGCCGAGGAACTGCCGCCGGACGGCGAGGAGGGCGGCGCGAAGCTGATGGTCGCCGAGGGCGCCCTCGAGCGGCCGCTGGCGCAGGCGGTGTTCGGCCTGCACGTCACCTCGCGCCTGCCGACCGGCGTGATCGGCTACCGCTCGGGGCCGACCATGGCCAGCGCCGACACGCTCAAGATCAGCGTGCGGGGCCGGCAGACGCACGGCGCGATGCCCTGGTACGGCGTCGACCCCATCGTCACCGCCGCCCAGGTCATCCTCGGCCTGCAGACCATCGTCAGCCGCTCGGTCGACATCGCCCGCGAACCGGCGGTGGTGACCATCGGCACGATCAGGGGAGGCGTGCGCGAGAACATCATTCCCGACAGCGTCGAGATGCGCGGCACCATCCGCAGCTTCGACGAGGAAATGCGCGACGACATCCACGAGCGGGTGACGACCCTGGCCGAGTCGATCGGCCGCGGGTCGCGCGCCGAGTGCACGGTCTGCATCCGCAAGAACTACCCGGTGACGGTCAACGACCCGAAGCTCACCGAGGCGATGGTGCCGACCCTGCAGCGCGTCGCCGGCGAGGGTCGGGCGGTCGTCGTTCCCAAGGTGATGGGCTCGGAGGACTTCTCCTTCTTCCAGCGCGTCGTGCCGGGTCTCTTCTTCTTCGTCGGCGTCACGCCGGACAGCCAGGACCCGGCGACGGTGGCGCCCAATCACTCGCCGCGCTTCTTCGTCGACGAGCAGGGTCTCGTCCTCGGCGTGCGGGCGCTCGCCCAGCTGGCCTGCGACTATCTCGACGCGAACGGCGTCGCGGACTGACTACACCTAGCGCAGCAGGCCCTTGAGGGCGTCGCGCAGCAGGTCCTTGCCACGCGGCGGCGATGCCTGGCCGGCGGCATCGCCCTCGCCGGCCTTCGGCGCGCCGAGCTCGACGCCGAGACGCTCGGCGAGCCGGTCCTTGAGCTGGTCCTTGAGCTGGTTCTCGATCGCCTTCGCAGCGACCTCCGACCATTGGATCTTCCAGTCGATGGCGTCGAACGGACCGCTCAGCAAGACCGGCACGGTGACGCCGCGCAGCGCTTTCAGGTCAGCGCCCCCTTGGCCGCTCGCCGCGTCGGTCACGGTGGCGCGGGCGACGTAGTCGATCCGGCCGCGGCCGATGTCGAAGCGGCCGGAGCCGCCGATGCGCAGGAACGGACTCTTCACCGACAGATCGTCGCTGACCGCCACGCCGTCCTTGATGCGGGCGCTGGCGCTGAGCTCGGTGAAGTCGGTCTTCTCGGTGGCGCTGGCCTGGCTCACGTTGTCCTGCTTCAGCGACAGCGCCGCCTGGGCCTGGCGAAACGTGCGGGCGAGGTTGAAGCCGCGTACAGCGCCGTCGCGAAGCTGCAGCGATACCGTGCCGTCGAGGCCGGCGCGCAGCGCCCCCAGGGTGGCACCCCCCGTGACCAGATCGGCGGCGACATGGCCGGTGCCTTCGAGCAGGTCCTTGCCGGCGACGTCTTTGAGGAGGGCGTGGATGTCGACGTTGTCGGCGTCGAGCTTGACAGCGATCCGCCGACTGCCGGCATCGGCGCTGCCGCTCGCCCGAACCTGTCCCGACCAGGACTTGCCGCTCAGTCGATCGACGCGCAGCTGTCCGGCGGCGAGGCTGGCTTCGACCCGGGCGTCGGCGACGCGGACCTGGCGGACGACGAGCAAGCCGGCGCCCAGCTTGAACTGGCCGTCGACCGACCGCAATGCGTCGAGCCGCACGGCCGGGTCGCCGCCGCGAGTCGGGCCGGAGGCCCCGGTGGGCGCCGTGCCGGGCGGATCGGGCGGCCACAGCTTGTCGAGGTCGAGGCGGTCGAAGCGGGCGTCGGCCTTGACCTGCGGCACGGCCGCGGCGAAGGAAGCGCGGCCGGTGCTCTCGAAGCGGTTCGCGTTGAGCGAGCCGTCGAGCGTCCAGCGGGCCGACAGCGCCGTCGCATCGAGGCCGGCGTTGCCCGCGACCGACAGCTGCAGTGCCGGCAGACCGGGGTCGTCGAGCGTCGTGCGGACGTCCAGGCGCTCGAATGCGACGGCCTGGTTGCCGACGTCGACCACGGCGTCGGCCTTGAGGGTGCCGGCAATCTTGCGCCCGCCCGTGCTGCCGTCGATCGTCGCGACGACGCCCGGGAGCCGCAGCGCCTTGAAGCTGCCGTTCGGCGCCGCCGTCGCGAAACGGCCGGCCAGCGTCGTCGGCCCGGCCAGTTTGACCTGTCCCGTCAACGGTCCGCCGGTCAGTCGCTGGCCGGCGACCGTGAGCTGCGGCCATTCCAGCCCGAGCTCGAAGGCCTGCGCACCGTGCCGGCCGGCGAGCGCGACCCGCAGCGACTCGAGCTCGAGACGTTCGTCGCCCGGGCTGAAGGCGGCGCGACGAACGTCGAGCGTCGAGGGCTGCAGCGTGCCGGCGGCGAAGCTCGCGTTGGCCAGGGCGACGTGCAGCGGCCCGGCCAGGATGGCGCGGCCGTCCCAGGCCAGCGCCCCGGTGAGTACCAGCGACGCCTTCACGACCGCCGCCGACGAGGCCTCGACCGACAGTTTCATGTCGGTCATCGAGATCGCGTTCTTGCCGAGGTCGAGGACTGCCGTGGTCCGGCCGTCGACGGCCAGCGTCGCGGCGTGCGGACGGGTCAGCCGGGCCGTTGCCCGCAGGGCGATGGACGTGGCCGATCGCGGCGCGAGGCGGCCCGACGTGAACGACGCGATCGCGATGTCGCCGGCGACATCGGCCTTCTCGTCGCGCACGCGCAGCTGCAGGTCGTCGAGCTGGACGCCGCTGATGTCGAAGCGCAGGCTCGGCGCGTCCGCGCCGCCACGGCCCGCCGGGGTCAGGTCGGGGTCCGCGGACACCAGGTCGTCGATGTTGCGCAGGCCTTGGGCGTTGCGCAGATAGACCGCCCGCACCCCGCGGGCGCTGACCCGGTCGATCACCAGCCGCCGGTTCAGCAGCGGCAGCACCTGGACCGCCAGGGCGGCCTCGTCCAGCGAGACGAACTCGTCGCTGCGACCGGATTCGGACAGGCGAAGCTTCGACACCTTCAGCGCCAGGCGCGGAAAGAGCGACAGCTCGATCGGCCCGTCGATGACCAGCTGGCGCTGCCGCTCGGTGCGCATCCAGTCGATGGCCAGCGACTTGTAGCGGTTGGCGTCGAAGGTGGCCACCAGCACCACCGCCGCGACCAGCAACAGCAGCAGCAGGGCGAGCACGGCGATGGCGATGCGACCGATCCAGGTTCGGGTCATCGCTTCAGACTAGCATCGTTTGCGGCGAGTGCAGGGTGCCCATCCACGGTGTGAGCCCATCCGGCGGAGTCGGTTCCCGGTGATTGCGGCGACGGCGCGCGGCTCGGCACACGGCTCGGCACAATGGGGCGCATGAACGACATGAACGGCGCCGAGTCCCTGGTGACGACCCTGGCGGCCAGCCAGGTCGAGGTCTGTTTCGCCAATCCAGGCACCTCGGAGATGCACTTCGTCGCGGCCCTCGACCGCATCGCCGGCGTCCGCTGCGTGCTCGCCCTCTTCGAGGGCGTGGCCACCGGCGCCGCCGACGGCTACTGGCGAATGGCTGGCAGCCCGGCGGCGACGCTCCTGCACCTCGCCCCGGGCCTCGGCAACGGCTGGGCCAACCTGCACAACGCCGGCAAGGCCCGCTCGGGCATCGTCAATGTCGTCGGCGACCACGCGACCGACCACGTCCAGCTGGCGTCGCCGCTCAACGCCGACCTGGCCGGCATCGCCGGCTCGATCTCGCCCTGGGTGCGCCGCTCGACGAGCGCGGCCGAGGTGGGCGCCGACGGCGCCGCCGCGGTGGCGGCGACGCGCGACGGCGCCCTCGGCCGCATCGCGACGCTGCTGCTGCCGGCCGACACCGCCTGGGGCGCCGGCGGCCGGGCCGCGAAGGCGGCTGCAGCCGATCCGGCCGAGGCCGCGCCGCAAGCCGCGATCGACGCCGCGGCGCAGACCTTGCGTCGTCTTGGCGAGCGGGCGGTGCTTCTGCTCGGCGCCGCCGGCGTCCGCGACGAGCGCGCCCAGCAGGCGGCTGCGGCCATCGCCGCGGCGACCGGCTGCCGCGTCCTCGCCGAGTTCTACAACGCCCGCATGCCGGGCGGCCGCGGCCGGCCCGGCATCCAGCGGCTGCCCTACGCCGTCGATGCGGCGGTGCAGCGGCTGGCCGGCGCCGAGGCGCTGGTCCTCGCCGGCAGCGTCGAGCCGGTCGCCTTCTTCGCCTATCCCGGCAAGCCGCGCCTGCTCAAGCCCGACGGGGCGGCGCTGCTGACGCTGGCCGAGCCGCGCCAGGACGTGCCGGCCGCCCTGCAGGCGCTGGCCGAAGCCCTCGGCGTGCGTGCCGGGGCAGCGTCCAGCGGCGGCCATCGGGCCACGAACGAGTCGTCGGCCGGCACGCCCGTGCCCGACGGCGCGTTGACGCTCGACGCAATCGCCGCCGCCATCGCGGCGACTTTGCCCGAGCACGCCATCGTCGTCGACGAGGCGGTGACCACCGGCCGCGGTCTCGGGCCGCCGATGGCCGCCGCCGCGCCGCACGACTGGCTGCAGACCATGGGCGGTGCGATCGGCTACGGCCTGCCGTGCGCCGTCGGCGCGGCGATCGCCGCGCCGGGCCGGCCGGTGCTGGCGCTCGAGGGCGACGGCAGTGCGATGTACACGCTGCAGGCCCTCTGGACGATGGCGCGCGAGGCCTTGCCCGTGGTGACCGTGATCTTCGCCAACCGCGCCTACCGCATCTTGCAGGGTGAACTGATCGGCGTCGGCGCGACCGTCAGCGGCCAGAAGGCCGTCGACATGCTGACCCTCGACCGGCCCGACCTCGACTGGGTGGCGCTGGCCAAGGGGCACGGAGTCCCGGCCGTCCGCGTCGAGGACGCCGGCGCGCTCGTGCAGGCCCTCCGTCGAGGCTTCGCCAGCCAGGGACCGTGCCTGATCGAGGTGGCGATGGGGTGAGGCCAGCGGCCCGTCGGGCGGACGCGCCGCACCGCCGCACCGCTCACATCACGGCGCCGACCTGCCAGGGCACGAACTCGTTCTGTCCGTAGCCGTGCTTCTCGCTCTTCGAGGCGTCGCCCGAGGCGGTCGCGAGGACCAGATCGAAGATGCGCTGACCCATCTCCTGGACCGACGACGTGCCGTCGACGATCTCGCCGCAATTGATGTCCATGTCGTCCTCCTGGCGCCGCCACAGCGTCGAGTTGGTGGCGAGCTTGAGCGAAGGCGACGGCGCGCAGCCGTAGGCCGAGCCTCGGCCGGTGGTGAAGCAGATCAGGTTGGCGCCGCCGGCCACCTGACCGGTCGCGCTGACCGGGTCGTAGCCCGGCGTGTCCATGTACACGAAGCCGTGCGCGGTCACCGGCTCGGCGTACTCGTACACCGCCTCGAGGTTGCTGGTGCCGCCCTTGGCGACGGCGCCCAGCGATTTTTCGAGGATGGTGGTCAGGCCGCCGGCCTTGTTGCCCGGCGACGGGTTGTTGTTCATCTCGCCGTCGTTGATCGCCGTGTAGTGTTCCCACCACTTGATGCGCGAGACCAGCTTCTCGCCGACTTCGCGGCGGACGGCGCGGCGGGTCAGCAGGTGCTCGGCGCCGTAGATCTCGGGCGTCTCCGAGAGCACCGCCGTGCCGCCATGGGCGACCAGCAGGTCGACGGCGGCGCCCAGCGCCGGATTGGCGCTGATGCCCGAGTAGCCGTCGGAGCCGCCGCATTGCAGACCGATCGTGATGTGGGCGGCGCTGCACGGCTCGCGGCGGGCGGCGTCGGCACGCGGCAGCATCTCGTTGATGAGGGCGATGCCCTTGTCGACGGTCCGGGTCGTGCCGCCGCTGTCCTGGATGTTGAAGACGCGGAAGTTCTCGCCCTCGCTGAGGTTGCCGGTGGCCAGCCAGGCATTGATCTGGTTGGCCTCGCAGCCGAGGCCGACGACCAGCACGGCGGCGAAGTTGGCGTGGGTCGCGTAGCCGGTGAGGGTGCGCTCGAGGATCTGCATGCCCATGCCGGCGGTGTCCATGCCGCAGCCGGTGCCGTGGGTGAGGGCGACGACGCCGTCGACGTGGGGGTAGTCGGCCAGCGCCTGCGGATTGGTCTTGCGCGAGAAGTGGTCGGCAATGGCCCGGGCGGCTGTCGCCGAGCAGTTGACGCTGGTCAGCACACCGATGTAGTTGCGCGTCGCGACGCGGCCGTCGGCGCGGCGGATGCCCATGAAACTCGCCTCGCGCTGCGCCGGGGCCGGCTTGACGTCGGCGCCGAAGGCGTAGTCGCGTTCGAAGTCGCCCTTGTCCGGGCCCATGTCGAGGTTGTGGGTGTGCACGTGCTCGCCGCGGGCGATCGGCTTGCTGGCGAAGCCGATGATCTGGTTGTAGCGGCGCACCGGCTGGCCGGTGGCGATGTCTCGGGCGGCGACCTTGTGGCCGGCCGGGATCAGGCCGCGCACCGCGAAGCCCTCGACGGTGCTGCCGCCGACGAGCTGGCCGCGGGCGATGAGGACGTCGTCGGCGGGATGGAGACGGATGAAGGGCGTCATGGTGCTCACGATGCAGGACTCTCGATCTGGTTGTGCGGGCCGCCCTGGCGGGCATCGGCACGACTCATGGGTAGAACATCTTCGGCAGCCAGAGGAAAAGGCCGGGAACGTAGGTGATGATCGCAAGGCTGGCGAGCAGCGGAACGAACCAGGGCAGGATGGCCATGGTCGTTCGCTCGATGCTCATCCCAGTGATGCGCGCCATGATGAACAGCACCAGCCCGACCGGCGGCGTGAGCAGACCGATCATCAGGTTGAGCACCATCACCAGGCCGAAGTGGACCGGGTCGATGCCGAGCTGCTGCACCACCGGGATCAGGATCGGCACCAGCACCGTGATCGCCGCCACCGGCTCGAGAAAGCAGCCGACGAAAAGCATCAGCAGGTTGACGAGCAGAAGGAACAGCCAGGGCTCGCCCGTGACGCCGAGCACCCACTGCGCAATGGCGGCGGTGACGCCGGTGGCAGTGAGCATCCAGGCGAAGATCGACGATGCCGCGACGATGAAGAGCACGGTTGCCGTCGTCTCCACGGTGTCGAGGCAGACGCGGGTGAAGACGCGCAGGCTGAGCGTGCGATACCAGAAGAAGCCGAGCACCATCGCCCACAGGCAGGCCGCGATCGCGCCTTCCGTGGGCGTGAATAGCCCGGTCGTCATCCCGCCCACGAGCAGTACCGGCGTCATGATCGGCAGCACCGCCTGGAAGCGGAAAAGCCGGTCGGCGACGAAAAGGAGCACCAAGCCGACCATTACGGTCGTGCGCGGCGGCGCGCCCACCTTGATGAGGAGCCAGATCGCGACCGGCCAGCCGGCGACGACGGCGAGCTCGGCCGTGGCCTTGGCGAAGCGGCTGGCGCTGAACCGGGTGTCGCTGCCCCAGCCGTTGCGCCAGGCGTAGTAGCTGACCGTGGCCATCATCAGCGCGGCAAGCAGCAGGCCCGGCATGATGCCGGCGAGGAAGAGGGCGCCGACCGAGACGTTGGCCAGCATCGCGTAGATCACGAAGGGCAGGCTCGGCGGAATGATCGGTCCGAGCGTCGCCGACGCGGCGGTGACGCCGGCGGCAAACTCGCTGCTGTAGCCTTGTTCCTTCATCGCCTTGATCTCGATCGTTCCGAGGCCGGCGGCGTCGGCGATCGCGGTGCCGCTCATTCCCGAGAAAATCATCGATGCGACGACGTTGACGTGGCCGAGCCCGCCCTTGAGCCAGCCGACCAGCGCCAGCGCCAGGCCGAAGATGCGGTTCGTGATGCCGGCGTTGTTCATCAGGTTGCCGGCGAGGATGAAGAAGGGCACGGCGAGCAGCGGAAAGCTGTCGATGCCGCTCACCATGCGGTGGACGACGACGAACGCCGGCAGGTTGCCGGTCCAGAAGATGTAGACGAGCACCGAGCCCGCCATCGCGATGGCCACGGGCAGCCCGCTGGTCATCAGCACCAGGAAGATGATCTTGAGCATGGGTGCGTCGCAACCGGGTCAGCGGTCGGCCAGGGTTGTTTCGGGCCGCTCGAGGACGCTGTAGCCGCGGCGTCGATGGATCAGCAGGACCTGCACCGAGCGCACGGTCATCGCGGCGAACCCGGCCATGCATACCGCATAGACGACGTTCATCGGCAGATCGATCATGGTCATGCGCGAGTTGCCGCCGAGCTTGGCCATCATCATGGCCGTGAGCACGACGCAGGTGGCGAAGAAGGCGACCCGAAGCACGTCGACCACGAGCGACATCCAGCGGCCGGCGCGCTTCGGGATGAGCCGGTACACGAAGTCGACGTGGATGTGCGTGTTGCGGGAAACGCCGATCGAAGCGCCGACGAACACGACACCGATCAGGAGGTAGCGCGCGATCTCCTCGGTCCAGGCGGCCGAGTCGTTGAGCACGTAGCGCGTGAAGAACTGGTAGAAGACGGTCGCGCCGAGCACCCAGAAGATGCCGAGCGCGACCCAGGCCTCGAACGTCGTGTCGGAGAGATCCACCACCGCGTCGTGGGCGTGGAACTCTCCGTCGGCGCCGAGGACCTTTTCGCCGGGATCAGTCGTCTCGGGCATGGCTCATTTGATCGAGATGACGCGGTCCCAGTCCTTCTTCTCCAGGCCCATCGAGCTGAATTCGATCGCCTTCAGCACGCGTTGCTGGAACTCGTTGCGGTCGACCTTGATGATGTTGATGCCCTTCTTCTTGAACTCTTCCTCGAGCTCGCCCTCTCGCTTCCTGATGTCGCTGCTCGCCTTCTCGGCCGCTTCCTGGGTGACATCGCCGAGGATCTTCTGCTCGGCCGGGCTCAGCTTGGCCATGGTCGACGGCGCGACGACCGTGAGCAGCGCGTCGGCGATGTGGCCGGTCAGGATGATGTGCTTCTGCACTTCGTAGAACTTCTTCGCCTCGATCGTCGGCAGCGGGTTCTCCTGCGCATCGACGGTGCCGCTCTGCAGCGCCAGGTAGACCTCGGCAAAGGCGATCGGCGTCGGGTTCGCGCCGCAGGCACGCGGCATGGCTGTGTAGGCGGGCGCGTCGGGCACGCGAATCTTCAGGCCCTTCATCTCGTCGCAGTTCTTGAACGGTTTGTTGCTGGTCGTGTGGCGCACGCCGTAGTAGGTCATGGCAGTGATCGTGTTGCCGTTGGTTGCCTTCTTGTAGCCGTCGGCCAGCTCCTTGAAGACGTCGCTCTTCGAGTAGGCGAGCACGTGGTCGGCATCGCGGAAGGTGAACGGGTAGTAGCTCACCGCAAGGCGCGGGAACGAGCGGGCGGCAAAGGAGGCGCCGGTCAGGATGATGTCGACCGTGCCGAGCTGCAAGCCCTGGTTGATGTCGCTTTCCTTGCCCAGGCTCGATGCCGGAAAGACCTGTATCTCGTACTTGCCGTTGGTCCGCTTCTTGAACTCCTCGCCGGCCCAGACCGACCACTTGTGGTAGGGCTCCGAGATTTCGTAGACATGCGCCCATTTCAGCTTGGTCTGCGCCTGGGCCGGCCCGAAGGCCACGAGGCTGCCGGCTGCGACGGCGCAGGCAAGAAGGGTCTGGAGGGCGAATCGCTTGCTGGTCATGGATGTCTCCGTGGGTGTGTATCGGTGGGTGTTGCGCTGGCGATCTCAGGGAGCGGGGGCGCGGCGCCAGCTCGCGCTGAATCGTCTGTGCGAGCGGTCCATGTGGGTGTGCATGGCCCGGCGTGCGCCGGCGCCGTCGCGCGCGGCGATCGCGTCTCGGATCGCCTCGTGCTCGCCGATCGCCGCCCGCCACGATCGCACGGTCTCGAAGTGGCCGCCCAGACGCGATGAGATCGGACGATGCCGGGAATCCCAGAAGCCCTGCACCGTCTCGCTCAGCACGGCGTTGCCACAGGCCTCGACGATCGCCAGATGGAACGCCCGGTCTCCCTCGAGCGGCATGACGTTGCGCGCCGCCGTGTCGCGCATCGCGTCGATGGCACGCGACATGGCCTGCACGTCCTTGCGCTTGCCGAGCACGGCCGCCAGCGCCGCCGTCTCGCCCTCGACGATGCGACGCGCGCGGATCAGCTCCAGGGGGCCCCATTCGTTCGCCTCGAGCGGTGCCGCGGCACGCGGGGCGCGGTCGATGACGTAGACGCCGGAGCCCGTGCGCACCTCGACCCAGCCTTCGACCTCGAGGGCGATCAGCGCCTCGCGCACCGAGGGCCGGCTGACGCCGAGCTGGCGTGCCAGGTCGCGCTCGGCCGGCAGGCGATGGCCGACGGTGAACTCGCCGGCGGCGATAAGGCCCCGAACCTGCTCGGCGATCTGCCGGTAGAGGCGCTTGGGTTCGAGCAGGTGGACAGGCACGTACAGGGGGCTCCAGGGTTGTCCAGAATTGGACAAGTGGTCAGGCCAATTCAGACTATGGCCCTGCAGCCCGGGCAACCATCGGGCCAAACCCTGAACCATCGGGATCCGAACCATGCGACTCGCAGGAAAGAAGGTGCTGGTCACCGCAGCCGGGCAGGGCATGGGCCGGGCCAGCGTCGCCGCCATGGCGGACGAGGGCGCCGAGGTGTGGGCGACCGACATCGAGCCGACGCTGCTGGCATCGTGGCAGGGCGTGCCGAACGTGCATGCCGCCCGCCTCGACGTTACCGACCGAAAGGCCATCGCGTCGCTGTTCGAGACCTTGCCGACGCTCGACGTGCTCTTCAACTGCGCCGGCGTCGTCCACAACGGCACGGCGCTCGAGGTCGACGACGACATGCTGGAGCGCGCCTGGGCGCTCAACGTGCGGGCCCAGCTGTGGATGATTCAGGCGGCCCTGCCGGCCATGCTTGCCGCCGGCGGTGGCAGCATCATCAACATGGCCAGCATCGCCTCGAGCATCAAGGGCTTTGCCAATCGATGCGCCTACGGCACGACCAAGGCGGCCGTGCTCGGGCTGACCAAGAGCGTCGCCGCCGACTACGTCGGCCGCGGCATCCGCTGCAACGCCCTCTGTCCCGGCACCGTCGACACGCCGTCGCTGGCCGAGCGCATTCGCGCCAGCGCCGACCCCGAGGGGGCACGCCGCGCCTTCATCGCCCGCCAGCCCATGGGTCGTCTCGCGCAGGCGGAAGAGATCTCGCCCCTGGTTGTGTTCCTGGCCAGCGACGAGTCGAAGTTCGCCACCGGCCAGGCCTTCGCCATCGACGGCGGTATCACCATCTGAGCCACTGCGCACGCCGCGGCGCGCGGCGGGCGCGCTCGGCGGCTCAGCGCGGTGCGTCGCCCTTGCGGTACTCGGCGGTGAGCGCGTCGAGCTGCTGCTTCAGATCGGCGTCGAGCCGGACCTCGGCCGCGGCCATCGTCGCGTCGAGCTGCTCGGGCCGGCTGGCGCCGAGCAGCGGCGCGGTCACGACGGGGTTGGCCATCACCCACGCGACGGCCAGCGTCGCCAGCGGCAGGCCGGCCTGGTCGGCGAGGGCATGCAGGCGGGCGACGGTGGCGAAGCTGCGCTCGTTCCAGTAGCGCTCGGAATACATGGCGCCCGAGGCGCCGAGCGTGAAGCGGGAGTTCGCCTCCGGCTTGCTCGCCGGATCGTGCTTGCCGGTGAGCAGGCCGCCGGCCAGCGGGTTGTAGGGGATCACCGCCAGGCCTTCCTCGGCGGCCATCGGCAGCAGCTCGCGCTCGATCTCGCGAAAGAGCAGGCTGTAGCGGGGCTGCACCGAGACGAAGCGGGTGAGGTTCCTCAGCTCCGAGCGACCCAGCGCCCGGGCCAGTCGCCAGGCCATGAAGTTCGAGACGCCGACGTAGCGAGCGCGACCGGAGCGGACGATGGTGTCGAGGGCCTCGAGCGTCTCGTCGAGGGGAGTCGCGGGATCGTCGAAATGCAGCTGGTACAGGTCGACGTGATCGCACTGCAGCCGCTTCAGCGAGACGTCGATGGCGTCGAGCAGGTGCTTGCGCGAGTTGCCCTTGTCCCAGGGGTGCGGGCCGATCGGGTTGAACGCCTTGGTGGCCACGACCACCGAGGCGCGCCGGCGGGCGCCGCCGGCGTGCAGCCAGCGGCCGATGATCTCCTCGGTACGGCCGCTCGTCTCGACGGTGCCGCCGAGCGGATACGCGTCGGCGGTGTCGATGAAGTTGATGCCGCCGTCGACCGCCTTGTCGAGAATCCGACCCGACACCGCCTCGTCGGTCTGCAGTCCGAAGGTCATGGTGCCGAGTGCGAGGCGGGAGACGTGCAGGCCGGTGCGACCGAAGCGGATGGTGGGGATGCTCATGGGCGGGCTTTCGTCGTGGCGAGCCGGGGTTGTAGCAAAGGTCGCAGACAGAGCACGCCGACCAGCGGGCCGAGGGCCAGCCAGGGCAGCACGCGGGCCAGCGGCCAGACGGCGGCGAGCGACACGAACAGGGCGATGGTCGCCACCGAGATCGCGAAGCCGATGCTGTTGACAAGGGTGAGGACGCTGCCGACCAGCGCGCGTGGTGCGTTGGCGGCGGTGAGGGCGCTGAACTGCGGCGAATCGCCGGAGACGCTGGCTCCCCACAGCAGCAGCCATGGCGCCCACAGCCAGAGTGGCGCCTCGAGCAGCCAGGGCGACAGCAGGCAGCAAACGCCGCTGCAGGCGAGTTGCGAACCGGCGACGCGGGCGCTGCCGAAGCGCTGCGCCAGCAGGCCGCCGCCGACGCAGCTGAAGGCGCCGATGCCGATCGCCGCGAACACCCACCACGCCGCCGCCGTGCCGTGCCAGTGCGCCGCGACGATCAGCGGCAGAAGGACAAAGTAGGCGTAAAGCTCCCACATGTGGCCGAAGTAGCCGAGCACCGAGGCGCGCAGGCGGCGGTCGGTCCAGACGACGACCAGCGCCCGCGGCGACAGGCCGCCGCCGTGCGGCCGGCGCGCCAGGTGCGGTCCGTCCGGGACCGCGAGCCACATCAGTAGGCCGCCGGCAGCGGCGACGGCAGCGACGGTGGCCATCACGCCCTGCCAGGGCCAGGCGGCGCCGAGAGCGCGCAGGGCGAACGGCAGCGCCGTGCCGAGCACCAGCGCGCCGACCAGGACGCCGAGCGCCCATCCCAGCCCTTCGGCGTACCAGCCGGAGGCGATCTTCATCCCGACCGGATAGATCCCGGCCAGGCAGACGCCGGTCGCGAAGCGCAGCGCGACGAGGCCGTCGACCGTCGGCGGCAAGAGCGTGGTGGCGATGGCCAGCAGCGCCCCGGCGAGCGCCGACACCAGGAAGACGGCGCGTGGCGAGAAGCGGTCGGCGACGGCGAGCAGGGCGAAGACCAGCGTGCCGGCGATGAAGCCGAGCTGCACGGCGGCGGTCAGCCATCCCACCGCTCCGGTCGGCAGCCCGGCGCTCGCCTGCAGGTCGGGCATGACGGCGTTGATCGCGAACCACAGCGAGGTGCCGGCGAACTGCGACAGCGCGATGGCGGGCAGGATGCGGCGCGGGCGGGTCATCGTTTCGGTACCGGCCGATACGATAGCGACTCCCGAAGAATGCCTGATGCCCGATGCCTGCCCCGACCCCCTCCGAGCTCAATCCCTGCGACGCCGCGATCGCCAGCCGATGACTCGGCCGCCCGAACCGACCGACACCGTCGTCACCCGTCTCGCCAACGGCGTGCGCGTCCTCGCGATCCGTCTGCCCCACCTCGAGACGGCCAGCGCCAGTGTCTACGTGCGCACCGGCAGCAGCCACGAGATCCGGCGCCTGAGCGGCGTCAGCCATTTCGTCGAGCACATGGCTTTCAAGGGAACGCACGAGCGCAGCTGCCAGCAGATCAACCTCGACGCCGAGCGGCTGGGCGCCGAGGTCAACGCCCACACCGACAAGGACCACACCGCCTTCCACATGCGCGGACGCGCCGCCGATGCGCCGCAGTTCGTCCGCATGCTCGGCGACATCGCGCTCAACAGCACTTTCCCCGAGGCCGAGCTCGACCGCGAGCGGCAGGTGCTGCTGCAGGAGTTCATCGAGGACGAGGACGAGCCGATGTCGATTGCCTTCCGGCTGTTCGACAAGATCTGCTTCGGCGACCACCCGCTGGCCCAGCCGGTGATCGGCTCGCGCGCCAACATCGCCCGCTTCACGCGTGACGACCTGCTCGGCTACGTCGCCGCGCAGTACAGCGGCGCCAACGTCGTCGTCGGCGTCGCCGGCGCGGTCGATCCCGACCGGATGGTCCGTGAGGCCGAGGCGGCCTTCGGCCACCTGCGCCCCGGCGCGGAGAACCGCGTCGAAGCGCCGCCCCATCTCGGCGGGATCGCCTCGCGCGTGCTCGCCGGCAGCAGCCAGACCCACCTCGTCTACGGCCTGCAGATACCGGCCCTGACCGACGACGCGCACCATGCCGGCATCGTCGCCGCTGCCCTGTTCGGCGAGGGCATGAGTTCGCCGCTGCTCGACGAGATCCGCGAGCGCCGCGGCCTCGCCTACTACGTGTCGTGCTCGGCGGACGTGTCCGAGCTCGCCGGTCAGTTCGTGATCGAGGCGTCGACGGCGCCCGAGCACGTCGACGAGTTCTTCGTCGAGGTCCGGCGCCTGCTCGCCGCGCAGGCCGACGCCACCGACGCCGTCGACATGGAACGGGCGCGCAACCAGATCCTGGTGCGCCGGCTGCGCGCCGCCGAGAATTCGTCGCGCCGGCTCGAGGACGCGGCGCTCGATCTTCTCGCCTTCGGCCGGGTCCGCTCGCCGGCGGAGTTGGCCACGGCCATCGACGCGGTCAGCGCCGACGATGTGCGCCAGGCCTTTCGCCGGATGCTCGACCAGCGCGAGGCGGTGGCCATCGCCGGCCGCATCCGCAAGGGCGTCGTCGAGCGCGCCCGTGAGGTCTTTGCGCGGGCGAGATGAGGCGGCCCGCGCACTCCGGCACACTGGGTCTCGGGCGCTGACCGGCGGCCGGCATTTCGGAGGCGATCGCTCGATGCGTGTTCCTGTCCGCGTTCCCTGGCCCGGTGTTGCCACCGCCCTCCTTGTCGCCGCCAGTTTTCTGGCCGTCGAGGCGATTGCCGCCTCACCGCCGAGCGCCGACTCGTCGGCGAGCGCCGTTCCGGCAGCGCCGACGCGCCGCACCGCCGAGCAGCCTCCCGTCGGCAGCGCCGATCCGCGGCGCGTCAGCGTCGAGTCCGCCGAGACCTCGACGAGTGCCGAGGGCAAGGTTGCCGGCGTCGTCGAAGAGCCCTTCGCCGCAGTCCGCGAAAAGCTCTCCGACCCCGGCCAGTGGTGCGACATTCTGATGCTGCACATGAACAACAAGTCCTGCCGCATGACGCCGACCGGCAAGACGCCGACCATCACCCTGAAGATCGCCAAGCGCTACGACCAGTCGGCCGAGGAGGCGGCGCCGGTGACCTTCGCCTACCACGTCGTCGAGTCGACGCCGGACCACCTGGTGATCCGCCTCGACGCGCCCGAGGGTCCGTTCTGGACCCGCGACCACAAGATCATGGTCGAGGCGAGCCCCGTCGACGGCCAGCGCACGCTGCTCCGACTGGCCTACTCGTACGGCTTCGGCATGCCGACGCGGATGATGACCGACATCTATTTCGCGACGGTCGGCCAGGGCAAGGTCGGCTTCACCAAACACCGTTCTCCGTCGGGTGGCGCGCCGCACTTCATCGGCGGCATCCGCGGCCTGATGGAGCGCAACACCATGCGCTACTTCCTCGCCGCCGATGCCTACCTCGGGGAGCACGGCCCGGCCGGGCCGAAGCTGACCGAGCGGCGCCTGCGCCGCTGGTTCGAGGCCACGGAACGACGGCCGCGCCAGCTGCGCGAGATGGACCTCGACACCTACCTGGCGCTCAAGCGGCGGGAGTTCGACGCCGGGCCGCCGGCGACCCGCTGAAGGTCAGGCCGCGACGTCGGCGGACGCGACCTCGTCGGTCCAGACCTTGAACGATTCGAGCGTGTTCGGCCCGAAGGTGGCCGAGAGCGGCACGTCGCAGGCGTCTCGGCCGCGCGCCATCAGCACCCGGCCGATGCGCGGCGTGTTGTTGCGCGCATCGAAGGTGTACCAGCCGTCGCCGAGCCAGACCTCGAACCAGGCGGCGAAGTCCATCGGCCCGTAGGGCGGCGGCATGCCGATGTCGCCGAGATAGCCAGTGCAATAGCGAGCCGGGATGTTCAGGCAGCGGCACAAGGTGATGGCCAGGTGCGCGTAATCTCGGCAGACGCCGCGCCCATCGTTGTAGGCCTCCCAGGCGCCGCGCGTGCGACTGGCGTGCTGGTAGTTGAAGACGATGTGGTGGTGGACGAAATCGCAGATCGCCTGCACGCGCGCCCAGCCGGTCGGGCCGTGGCCGAAGCGATTCCAGGCGACCTCCGAGAGCAGGTCGGTCTCGCAGTAGCGGCTGCCGAGCAGGTAGACGAGCGTCTCGTCGGGCAACTGCTCGACCGGCGTCTGCACGGCGCTCGGCACGATGACGTCGGGACGGCCGGAATCGTTGACGACGGCGTCGGTGCTGAGGACGATCCGTCCGGCCGGGGCGACGATCCGGCTGCACCAGTTGCCGAACAGGTCGCGCCAGGCCCGCACCGGCACCGCCGGTTCGGTCCGCAGCAGGTCGGGCCGGACGAGGTCGGACGCGCGCGAGTAGTGGATGCTGAGCGTCAGCAGCATCGGCGTCGGCTGCGGGCAGCGGTACGCCATTTCGAAACCGACCCGGATCTGCATGCGCTGCCCCTGTCTGGCCCCGGCCCGGCTGGCCGCGGCTCTTCAGGGCCGAGTATGGGCGCGCCGACGAAAAGCCGCGTCGCCGCCGCGTCGCCTCAGTCGCCTTCGAGAAGCTGTGCGCGGTGCAGGTCCTCGGCGACACGCTCCGGCGACATGGCACGCAGGTTGTCGTTGAAGCAGAGGTCGTTGGCGACGTTGAGCGCCTCCTCGGCGCTCAGGTCGGGATCGAGACCGACCATCCGCTTGGAGCATCGCGCGCACCAGTCGAGCGTCGAACGCACGTACTCGGCGCCATCCTGGTCCCAGCGCGAGGGCATGGGAAGGGTCTGATCGAAAGCGTTGTTCATCGGCGGCCCCCGGGGCTGATTCGGAAGGTCGGCAGTCTCGCCGGGGAACCGGTCTTCGGCGTGGCGGCGCGACGCCGCCTGTCCAGACATCGATGTAACGCGAAAGCAAATCGTGAAGTCTGTAGCGTCGGCCCGTCCTGGCCGGACCGCCGGACTGGCGCGGCGGCGGCGAGCCGCGTTCAGCGTCGCTGCCAGGCGTGGCGCGCCGCCTTCGCGCGTCAGCGTGCCTCGGCGGAATCGTGTTGCCAGGGCAGCAGCCTGGCGCCGCAGTCGCAGCAGAAGTGGGCTCCCGGCGCGTGACCTTCGCTGAGGCATTCGCGGCAGGTGCGGGTCGTCGGTACGCGCGGCCGCTGGGCGATGAACTCCGCGCTGACGATGCCGGTGGGCACGGCCAGCGTCCCCCAGCCGAGCAGCATCATGGCCGAGGCGATGATCCGCCCGAGGCTGGTCTGCGGCGTGATGTCGCCGTAGCCGACGGTCGTCATCGTCGTGATGGCCCAGTAGACGCCGGCCGGAATGCTGCTGAAGCCGTTCTGCGGTCCCTCGACGACGTACATCAGCGTGCCCATCACGAGCACGACGAGGAGCACGAACGACAGGAAGACGAAGATCTTGCGTCGGGACGCCGCCAGGGCGCTGACCAGCGAGCCGAACTCGTGCACATACGCGGCGAGCTTGAAGATCCGGAACAGCCGCAGCAGGCGCAGGACGCGGACATCGATCAGCGATTCGAGTCCCGGAACGAGCACCGCCAGGTAGGTCGGCAGCACCGCCAGGAGGTCGATGATGCCGAAGCCGCTTCGGGCGTAGCGCATCGGATGGCGAACGCACAGAAGCCGGGCGATGTACTCGACCGTGAAAACGAGCGTGAAGAACCATTCCAGCGCCTGGAAAAGCGACTGGTAACGGGCGTGCACGCCGGTCATGCTGTCGAGCACGACAACGGCGACGCTGACGATGATGAAGGCGATCAGCGTCAGGTCGAAGGTCCGCCCGGCGCGGGTATCGGCCTCGAAGATCACCGTGTAGAGGCGCAGCCGCCAGCCGGGCGAGGGGCGGCCGGGGTCCTGGGCTTCCGGCGGCAGGGCGGTCGGGGTCGCGGGCATGGCGGTCATCGTATGTCAACGCCGCGCAGGTCGGGCCGCGCACGGCGGCACCGACAGGATCGTCGGCAACGGCCCAGAATCGGGCTCCGCCGCCATCGAGGACTGCTCCGTGCTCAAGCTCTATTACCACCCGACGCCCAACCCCGCCAAGGTCGCCCTGTTCCTCGAGGAGGCCGGCCTGCCGTACGAGTTCGTCCCCGTGGACACGCGCAAGGGCGAGCAGCACAGCGAGGCCTACCGGGCGATCAATCCGAACGGCAAGACGCCGGCCCTCGTCGACGGCGACATCACGGTCTTCGACAGCAACGCCATCCTGCTCTACCTGGCCGAGAAGACCGGTCGCTTCCTGCCCGAGAACACGCCGGCGCAGCGCGCTGCGATGTATTCATGGCTGATGTTGGTGGCCACCGGCATCGGGCCCTTTTCCGGGCAGTGCGTGCACTTCCGCCACGCCGCGCCGGAGCCCAAGACTTACGCCCTCAATCGCTACGACTTCGAGGCCTGGCGTCATTGGCGCCTTGTCGACGCCCGTCTCGCC
>Ga0136633_1000915_pt1 | contig 21953 bp, 21 predicted proteins | sample AntDrymeUQ832206_2_FD_105494 | JGI IMG/M metagenome (GOLD analysis project Ga0136633, IMG submission 105494) | Polar desert sand microbial communities from Dry Valleys, Antarctica - metaG UQ83 (22.06) | ecosystem: Environmental > Terrestrial > Soil > Desert | place: Antarctica: Dry Valley...
GACCTCGATGCGGGCGGTCTCGCGGATGCGATAGAGGAGCGCGAGCGGATCGAGTCGATCTTCACCCGCGCCATCTATTACGCCCATCTCTGGTACTCGACGGCCACGGCCGGTCCGGCTCGCCGCGCGCTCGTCGCGCGCCTGCCGCAGCAGGGCGCCGCGCTCGATACGCAGCTTCTCTTCTTCGGGCTGGAGATCGCCGACATCGACGACGTCCGCGCCGAGGCGCTGATCGGCGATCCCGCACTCGAGCACTGGCAGCACTGGCTTCGCTCGCTCAGGAAGTTCCGCCCGCACTTGCTCTCGGAGCCGGAGGAGAAGATCTTCACGGAGAAATCCGTGTCCGGCGTCAGCGCCTGGTCGCGACTGCACGAGGAGCTCTTGAGCGCAGTGAAGGTCGAGCTCGACGGCGAGGAGATCGGCTTCGAGGAGGCGATGGCGAAGCTCTACTCCTCTGATCGAGACGAGCGCCGTGCGGCGGCCGAAGCGGTCACCGAGGCGCTGGCTCCCGGCCTGCGCACGCGCACCTTCGTCTTCAACACGATCCTCGTCGACAAGTCGATCGATGACCGCCTGCGTGCGTACGACACCTGGATCTCGTCCCGTAACCTGCGAAACGACACCACCGACGAGGCTGTGCAAGCCCTCGTTGACGCGGCGGTGTCCCGCTACGACGTTCCGCAACGGTACTACCGCCTGAAGGCCAAGCTCATCGGTCTCGACCGGCTCACCTTCTACGACCGTTTCGCGCCGATCGCCGACGATCAGACCAAGGTGTCCTGGGACGAGGCGAAGGACGTCGTCCTCGCCGCCTATCACGACTTCACCCCCGAGGCGGGCGGCGTCATCGAGCGCTTCTTCGAGGAGAGCTGGATCGACGCTCCCACCCGTGAGAACAAGCGGACCGGGGCGTTCTGCGCGACCAGCGTCCCCGGCGTGCATCCGTACATCCTCATGAACTTCACCGGCGATCGCCGCTCGATCCTGACGCTGGCGCACGAGCTCGGGCACGGCCTCCACGGCTCGCTTGCTCAGCCACTCGGACTCTTCAACGCCGACACGCCGCTGACGACCGCGGAGACGGCATCGGTCTTCGGCGAGGCGCTGACCTTCAAGCGCCTGCTCAGCCTCGAGGAGGACCCGCGGGCTCGCGTGAACTTGCTCGCCGGGCGGATCGAGGACTCGATCGCGACCGTGTTTAGGCAGATCGCGATGAACCGCTTCGAGCATGCAGTGCACACCGAGCGGCGAGAAGAGGGGGAGGTCGCGGTCGACCGCTTCCAAGAGCTCTGGCTCGAGTCACAGAAGCAGATGTTCGAGGACTCCGTCGACATCGAGGGGTACGGGACGTGGTGGAGCTACATCCCGCACTTCCTTTCGACCCCGGGCTACGTGTACGCCTACGCGTACGGCTTCCTCTTCGCGCTCTCGATCTTCCGGCACTACGAGTTGGAGGGCGAGTCGATGGTGGAGCCGTATCTCGACGTCCTCCGAGCGGGTGGATCGAAGCCGCCCGAGGAACTCGCCGAGATCGTCGGGCTCGATCTCACCGATCCTTCGATTTGGGCGAACGGGATCGAGGCGCTCTCGTCCGAGCTCGACGAGGCCGAGGCGCTCGCGACGGAGATCGGGCTCGGATGATTTAGACGGTCTCCAATCTTGCGCCAGCTGTTCACATTTCATGGCAGAGCGGGCATTTCGGAGCTACCCTCGCCTTGACAGGCAGGTATCGGCGTGGAGACATAGGAGGGAAGTCTGTGCGAAAGCTCATCGCGTGTGGGGTAGCCCTCGTCGGGGCCCTTGCGCTCACGGTGCCCGGTGCGCTCGGTGGGGCGGAGCAGACACCAGGGGTAACCGCCAAGACGATCGCGATCGGCGGGACGTTCCCGCTCACAGGGCCTGCGGCGGCGTATGCCCCGATCCCGCTCGGAATGAAGGCCTATTTCAGCTATATCAACGCGCGCAGGGGGCCCGACGGAAAGCGCGGCGTCATGGGTCGCCAGATCGTCTGGAAGTACTATGACGACGGCTATAACCCCGCAAATACGGTTCAGCTGACACGCAAGCTCGTGGAGGAGGACAAGGTCTTCGCGACGGTCGGCCAGTTGGGGACGGAGCACAACCTCGCGGTGCGCGGGTACCTGAACCAGGCGAAGGTTCCGCAAACCCTCGTATCGACAGGCGCGTCCTTCTGGGGCACGCAGTTCAAGGAATACCCGTGGACGATCGGGTGGCAGCCCGACTACATCGCCGAGGGGCGCATCTACGGCCTGCACATCAAGGCGAACCACAACGGCAAGAAGATCGCCGTGATCTACCAGAACGACGATTACGGCAAGGACTACCTGTTCGGCCTCCGGGTCGGGCTGGGGAAGGCCTACGCCGATCAGAACATCGTCGCCACGGAGGCGGTCGAGGCGACCGCCACGAGCTCGGCGTCTCAGATGGCCAAGATCAAGGCGACCGGAGCGGCCGTGCTGGTCATCCTCCAGATCCCGACGCCGACGGTCAGGTCGATCGCGACCGGCAAGGCGCTCGGCTACAACCCCGATCAGATCTACATGAACTCGGTCTCCGCCTTCCGTGCGCCCATGAACGCCGCGGTCGCGTCGGCCGGGGCTCCCTACGTCAACGGGATCCTCTCCGTTAACTACCTCAAGGACCCGGACAGCCCGACGTGGGACAACGACCCTGCGATGAAGCAGTACAAAACGATCGTGGAGAAGTACCTGCCCGGACGGAACTTCCGAGACGGACAGGTCTACTACGGAGTGGCGAAAGCCGAGTCGTTCGTGCAGGCGTTGTACAAGGCCGGGAAGAACCTGACGCGCGCCAGCCTGATGAACGCACTCCTGAGCTACAACGCGGCGAACAAGTTCGCGCTTCCAGGCATCACGCAGAAGACCACGAAGTCGGACCACTGGGTCATCAGCCAGATGCAGCTCCAGCGGTACGACGCGACCGCGGGCAACTGGGTGCTCGTCGGCAAGCTGATCGACGGCAGGCCGCGCTAGTTTCTGCACAAGACCGGGATCCGCTAGCGCGGATCCCGGTCGCGCGACCGCAGACCCCTTTATGGGGAGCCCGGGATCGGAAGCGTCGAGGTGTGAAGTCGATCGGGCGAGCAAACCTGTGACTGTCACCCTCGCGGATGACAGTCACCGGCCTTGCTGCTGCGGTCCGGCCAGGAACTCCTCCCAGTACCCCTCCATCGTCGTCAGCCGCGTCGATGTGTGCAGCAGGTCGTGCGGCGCGATGTTGACCGCGCGTACGATCGCATCGGCCGGCCATTCGTCGCCGATGTCGAGCACGTTCACGCACCCGGGCGCTTGCTCGAAGTGCCCGAGAAACATGCGCTCGCCGGTCAGCGCGTAGGAGAGGATCGCCCGGTTGACGGCGCCGTGCAGGACCGCGAGCCCGGTGTCCCAGCTCGCGTCGGCGAGCAAGCGTTCGAGCGCCGGGAGCACGCGGTCGAAGAGCTCTCCGATCGTCTCTCCGCCGAGGAACCGTTTCTCGAGGGGGACGATGCCGCGAAACGCGTGCACGAACTCCTCCTCGAGCCTTTCGAAAGGGATCTCCGAAAGGCGCGCCCCTCGCAACTCGCGCAAGTCAGGCCACTCTACGATCTCGGCCTCGGGCGCGACGATTAGCGCGGTTTCGAGTGTGCGTGGCAGGTTGCTCGTGAGCACGCGGTCGAATGTCACGCCCGCGAGGAGGTCACGTGTCGCCTCGGCTTGCAGGCGGCCCGTGTCGTTCAAGCCGACACCGTCCTCCTGGACCGGCTTCCCGTCCGCCCTGAAGTAGGAAACGGCGCCGTGCCGCATGAGGTAGAGCCTGCGTCTCATGGGCGCCGAGACGGGGTCTGGCTGAAGCCAGGCCCCTCACCACCACCCTCGTCCCGGGGTCTGGCTTCAGCCAGACCCCGGTCATCGTACCGCTCCAGATAGCCGGGGCTCGCGACGAGGAGCTTCTCGCTGACGCTCGTTCTGATCGCTTCGAGATCTCCCTCTCGCACATCTCCTGCCCGGATGCGTCGCGCCAGCTCGACGTCCTCGTCGGAGGTCGGTGCGGGTGGGGGAGACTCGCGCTCGACGATCGAGAGCGCGTTCATGGCGACGCGCGTCCGGAAGCGCATGCGCTGGTCGTCGAACGCGGGGAGGATCTCGGTCTCGAGGAACTCGCGTACCGCGGCGGCGAGCTCGCGTGCGTTCGGACGCTCCGTCATGCGGCCCTATGGATCAGGTCGAGGATCTCGTACTCCATCTCCGCCGCCAACCGCCCGAGAATCGCGAACTCGACGCTCCGGTCCTCACCTCGTAGGTGTCGCCGTCCTTGCCGCAACGCCCCGATGGCCCACTTGCAGTTGCCGAGCACCTCCCAGGCGTAGAGCTCGTCGAGCGGGAGCTCGAGGCCGGTCAGATCGGTGTACATCGCCAGGTAGGGCTCGACCTCGCCGATGCCTCCGAGCCGGAGCTCGTCGCGGCCGAAGCGCCACGCGCGGACGAGCGGCCACGCGAGGTCTTCAGCCGGGTCGGACATGTGCGCGAACTCCCAATCGAGAACGGCGACGAGACCGGTCGCGTCCACGACAAGGTTCCCGAGACGGAAGTCTCCGTGGCTGACAACTTTGGGGCGATCAAGTGGGATCCGTTCCCGCGCCCAGAGCAAGCCAAGCTCGATCGCGGGATGCGGCTCAGCCACCGAGTCGAGCTCCTCGTAGAAGACGTCGAAGGGATCGCTGTCGCGGAGAAAGGGGAGCAGCTCGGCCCGGATCCTGTGAATCTGGCCGAGCTCTACCGCCATCTCCAGCGGCAACGACGCGGGCGACGACTTGACGATCCGCCGGCCGATCGTCTCCCCGTGCACGCGCTCCATCACGAACGCCTCGCGCCCTTCGATGAGGCCGAGATAGGCGATCGGCTCGGGCACCTTGACCCCTGCTTCGGCGGCGGCGCGGAGCACCTCGAACTCGTGCTCGAGCGAAAGCGTCGCCTCGTGGATCACTCCACCACCGGCGCGGCGGACGAGGAGCTCCCGTCCGTCCGCGGTGTCGACCGCCCACGCTTCCTTCGATGCGCCTCCGGCGAGCAACGTCGCGCTGGTCACCGGCTCTCCGAGCGCGGCCTCGAGCGTCTCCCTCACAGAGCGATTTCGGCGAGCGCTTGCAGCGCCTCTGGCTGCTGCGTCGAGACGAGCAGCGATGTCGCGCCCGACTCGCGCCATGCCTCGACGCGCTCGGCGATGCGCTCCTTCGGCCCGACGAGCGCGACCTCGTCGATGAACGAGTTCGGAATCGCGGCCTCGGCGTCGCGCTTCGAGCCACCGAGGTAGAGATCCTGGATCTTCCTCGCCTCGGCCTCGTAGCCGTAGCGCGCGAAGAGGTCGTTGTAGAAGTTCTTGCCACGGGCGCCCATGCCCCCGATGTAGAGCGCGTAGTAGGGCTTGAGGAAGTCGCGTCCCGCCTCCACGTCGTCGATCAGGATCAAGGGCGCGGTTGGGGCGACGTCGAAGCCGGGCGGAGTGCTCTCGAGCGCGGAGGAGAAGACCTTGCGCGCTCGCTCAGGCGACCAGAAGAGCGGGAGCCAGCCGTCCGCGATCTCGCATGCCTGGACCACGGCCTTCGGCCCCATCGCGGCGAGGTAGATCGGGATGTCGGCGCGTAGTGGCCGCGCCATCAGCTTGAGCGGCTTGCCGAGCCCGGTCCCTTGGCTGAACGGGATGTCGTAGTGCTCGCCGTGATGCTCGACGAGCTCCCGGCGGAGCGCGGTGCGGACGATCTCGACGTACTCGCGAGTCTTCAGCAGCGGCTTTCCCCACGGCTCTCCGTGCCAGCCCTCCACGACCTGCGGCCCCGAAGTGCCGAGCCCGAGGAGGAAGCGACCCTCCGACAGCAGGTCGAGCGTCGCCGCTGTCATCGCCGTGTTGGCGGGCGTGCGCCCGGGAATCTGCATGATCGCGCTCCCGAGCTTGATCGTGGTCGTGGTCGCGCCGAGCCAGGCGAGGACGGTCACGCAGTCCGTCCCCCACGCCTCGGCCGCCCACGCGGAGTCGTAGCCGAGGCGCTCCGCTTCCTGCGCGAGCGCGATCGGCTCGAGCGGGCTCGTCCCCGGCGGCGCGTATCCCATGTACAACCCGAGGCGCACTCAGCTCACCTATCGACCCGGCCGCGAAGCGGACGGCTTTAGGGATTTTCGCGAATGGAATCCGCACTCGCGGATTCCATTCTTGCGCCAAGAAGAAAGCACTCTGCGATGCTAACGCCATGACGATCACAGATCTCCGGCCGACTGACGAGGTGCTCGAGCTCAGGGCGCGAGTTCGCGCCTTCATGGAGGAGCATGTGTACCCGAACGAGCAGGCGCTCGATCGCGAGGACGACGGGTCGGACAAGCTTGTCGTGCGACTGAGGGCGGCCGCGAAGGACGAGGGCTTGTGGGCTCCGCACCTGCCCCCTGAGGCGGGCGGCTCGAACGGGAGCTTCCTCACCTACGCGTTCCTGAACGAGGAGATCGGGCGCTCGCTCTGGGGGCAGCTGATCCTCGGCTGCCAGGCCCCGGACGCGGGCAACGGCGAGATCCTGTGGCAGTTCGGGACCGAGGAGCAGAAGGAGCGTTGGTTGATGCCGCTCGTCGCGGGCGAGATGCGCTCGTTCTTCTCCATGACCGAGCCGGACGTGTCTGGTTCGGACCCGACGGGACTGAAGACGCGCGCGGTACGGAACGGCGACGAGTGGGTGATCGACGGTCACAAGTGGTTCTCGTCGGGCGCCGAGGGGGCGTCCTTCGGGATCGTGATGGCGGTCACGGATCCCGACGCCGAGCCGCATCGGCGCGCGACGCAGATCATCGTCCCGGCCGACACGCCAGGGGTCGAGGTCGTCCGCGCCATCCCCACGATGGGTCATCGAGGCCGCGGCTGGACGACGCACTGCGAGGTGCGCTACACGGACGTGCGCGTCCCGGTCGAGAACACGCTTGGCGAGGAGGGCGACGGGTTCCGGATCGCGCAGAAGCGGCTAGGGCCGGGCCGCATCCACCACGTCATGCGCTGGCTCGGGCAGATGCAGCGCGCGTTCGAGCTCATGTGCTCGTACTCGCTCGAACGGGAGTCGTTCGGCGGGCCGCTGTCCGAGAAGCAGACCGTCCAGAACTGGATCGCGGACTCCGCGGCCGAAATCCAGGCGTGCCGGCTCCTGACGCTCGACGCGGCGTACAAGATCGACCAGGGCGACGAAGCACGGGTCGAGGTCTCGCTGATCAAGTTCTACGCGGCGAAAGCGCTGAACGACGTCGTCGACCGCGCGGTGCAGGTGCACGGCGCGCGGGGGCTGACAGACGAGACGCCGCTGGCGGGGATGCTCGCGCAAGCACGCGGCGCGCGGATCTACGACGGCCCGGACGAGGTTCACCGGATGGTCGTCGCCCGGCGGATCTTGAAGTCGTTTGCCGCAGGAGACGGCTGGCGCTTCGAGTGACAACGGTCCGGGGTCAGGCTTCAGCCTGACCCCGGTCTTAGGGTGTTGACTCGGAGCACGAAACCTTTGAGGCGAGGCCAGGCTGAAGCCTGACCCCAGCGACGTGGTCAGCCCCGTTTTGGTGGGAGCGGAAGAAACGCGCTCGTCGTCTTCTGGTACTCCGCGTAATCCTCACGGCTTCGCAGCGCCTGCGCCTCGGTCGCCGGAATGCCCGTGACACGAAGCAGGAGGTAGAGGAGCACGGCAGGGACGAGCCACGACACCCATCCCCACGGAGACGCCGTCCCGACGAGCGCGACCCCGAGCCACGTCACCCACTCGAAGAAGTAGTTCGGATGGCGTGACCAGGACCAGAGGCCGTTCCTCGCCGTCGTCCCCTTGTTGGCGGGATCGGCCCGCCAGCGCGAGAGCTGCCAGTCGGAGGTGATCACGCCGAGGTTTCCGATCGCCCAGATCGCGGCGCCCGCCCACTCGAGCAGCCCAAGACCGTCGGTCGAGTCGAGGGTGACGAAGGCGTACGGAAGCGAGAAGAACACGACGAGCGCGGCCTGGAACTGGAAGAACCAGAAGAACCTCCGGTTGGCGTTCTCGCCCCACTTCGCGCGAAGCTCCTGGTAGCGACCGTCCTCGTCCTTGCCGAGCACACGCGTGAAGAGGAGGTAGAGGCCGAGCCGGAATCCCCAGACGGCAGCCATCAGCCCCGCGAGCGCGCGATGCGCCACGTCGCCGTCCGCGAGCAGCGCGTAGGCGAGCGCCGCGGAGGCGATCAGCACCGCCCACGCGACGTCGACGTGGCTCGCGTCGCGGATCCGCACCTGCACGACCCAAAGCAGCGCCATCACGACCGACGCCAGCACGGCACCGACGAGCAGCAGACCCCAGACGGAGCTGATCACGCGTCGGGCCTCGACGGCGAGTCGGAGACCGTCGTCGTCAGTGGGAGTCCCAGTAGCCGCTGAGGGCGCCGCAGTGAACACATCGGAAGACATATGCGGTGGGACTTCCAGTTGGTCCCTTCGATAAGGACGTGAAGAGCGCGTCCCACTCCTCGTCACTCATCTTCGTATCCGTCCGGATGGCCGGCACCGCCTCGGCCCACTTCCCGGCAAGGTCTGTGCCGTCGGCCTGGCCGAGATAGGCGGACGCGTCGCCGCAGTGCGTGACCCAACGTTCCTGTTGCCAGCCCGCGAACCCCGGGGTACGAAACGAAACCTCCTCGACAACCCTAGTCGGGACGGGCTCCCAACCGAGTCCGACGCCTGCCGCATCGGTGAACGCGGCGTCGTACTGCTGGTGCGCGGAGCCGTCTGCGATGCACCACGGGCAGAGCGTGTCTTCAAGGTTGTCGTCGGCGTACACAGGTCCCACGTAGATGAAGCCACGAGGTCGCTCGCAGCAGCGACAGTGGTCGTTGGAGGGCTGGATGCTTTCCGTCCCGACGGGGTCGGGGTGATACCGGAAGTCGGGCAGCTCTTCGTTGCCCGCGATCTCGGCCATCAACGCGGCCCGGGAACGCCCTTGAACTCGTACGGCAAAGGTTCCCGGCCAGGCTGGACGATCCAGGCTTCTCCCGTGCCTTCGCTCTTGTACGCGGCCCAGACGCCGTCGGCGACCTTCGTGGGCTCGAGCAGCCGGTAGCCGCGACCGTCGAGCTCCTGCCTGAAGTCGGCAGGCAGGAGCCCCGTGTCTGCCCAGCCCGGACAGACCGCCTGGATGCGGATCCCGCGCTTCGCGAGCTGCGGCGCGGCGGAACGGACGAAGCCGACCACGGCGTGCTTCGTCAGGCCGTAGATCGGGTCATCGGGGATGGCGGTGAGCCCCGCGAGCGACGCGGTGACGACGATCGTGCTGCCCGTCGGCATGACTCTGTCGAGCCGACGCACCCCGAAGACAACACCATCGACGTTGACGCCCATCGCCCGTCGGTACTGGTCGTCGGTGAGAGTCGCGAGACCATTGCCGCCGGTGAGGACGCCCGCGTTCAGACACGCGAAATCGACCGAGCCGATGTGCTCCCACGCTTCGGGATCGGACACGTCGAACCCGTTCACAAGGTCGAGCTCCCGCACCTGGAAGCCCTCGCCTCGCAGCTTCTCCACGATCGCGCTCCCGATACCACCTGCAGAGCCAGTTACCAGCGCGGTCACGGAATCAGAACCACCTTTCCTGTCGACTTGCGTTCCTCGATCAGGCGGTGCGCGTCGCTCGCCTGCTCCAGCGGAAACTCTGCACCTACGATCGGCCGGACAACCCCTCGTTCCCAGAGGCGGAGGACGTCGCGCGCGGCCTGCTCGACGAGATCGGGGTTCCTTCCGATGAGCCGACCGAGGTAGAAGCCGTGCACCCCGATATTGCGGCCGACGAGCCAGGTCGGGCTCACGTCCTGCCAGAGACCACCCGCGTAGCCTACCGCGACTGCGGTCCCCATCGGCTTGACCAGGCCGAGCGAGGTCGAGAACACATCGCCCCCGACAAGGTCGAACACGGCATCCACCGGCTCGAGCTCGCCGATTCCGTCGTACGTCACGGCTTCGACGGCGCCGAGCGAGCGCGGAAGCTCGAGCTTCTCCTCGCTCCCGACCGCGGCGACCGGCCGGCCGTTCAGCACCTTCACGAGCTGGATCGCGGCCGTGCCGACTGCGCCCGCCGCCGCAGTCACCAGCACCCGTGCTCCGAACGCCACCTTGAGCAGCTGCGTCAGCGGGATCCACGCCGTGAGGAACGCCATGGGGAACGCGGCGCCCTCGGCGAAGCTCGCGCCGGCGGGAAGGGGGAGGAGCCAGCGGCGGTCGACCGCGACCCGCTCGGCATAGCCGCCTCCCTCGCCTCGCACGAAGCCCATGACGCGGTTGCCGTCGAGCTCGCCGGCGACCTCCGAGCCGAGCACGGCCGGAAACTCGGGCATCTGCGGGTAGCGCCCGAGCCGGATGAGGACGTCGGCAAAGTTGATCCCGCAGGCGTGGACGTCGACGATCGCGCCGCCGTCACCTGCCGCCGGCTCAGGCATCTCCTGGACGACGAGCTTCTCCGGCCCGCCCGTCCCTGTCAGCGCGACCGCCCTCATGCCAACGCCTGGTGCCTGTCACCTGTGGTGACTGTCACCTGCTTCTCGCCGACCCTCATTGTCCGTGCCAACGTCCGGTGACTGCCACGTGCGGTGGCTGTCACCCGCTTCTCGCCGACCCTCACCGCCCACTGAACTGGGGCTCGCGCTTCGCCAGGAAGGCCGCCACGCCCTCCGCGCCGTCCTCGCTCGAGAGGCAGCGACGAAAACCGTCCGCCTCGCGCCGCAGGCCCTCCTCGAGCGGAAGATCGCGTGTCGTCCGCGCGAGCTCGCGGAGCACTCCGATCGCGACCGGCGAGCGGTCGGCGATCGTGCGGGCGATTCCGAGCGCGGTGTCGAGCAGCTCTTCGCGCGGAACCACGCGCTCGACGAGTCCCCACTCGTACGCGGTCTGCGCGTCGATGAACTCGCCCGTCATGTTCATCAGCATCGCCCGACCGATGCCGACGAGCCGCGGCAGACGCTGCGTGCCTCCACCCCCCGGAATCAGCCCGAGCTTGATCTCGGGCTGACCGAGCTGGGCGTCTTCCGACGCGACTCGGATGTCGCAGCACATCGCGAGCTCGAGCCCGCCGCCGAGGCAGAAACCGTGGATCGCCGCGACGAACGGCGTGCGAGCGGAATCCATCCGCGCGCCCAACTTCTGGAGGTTTCGCGCCGAGCTGTTCTCCTCGGCCGCCGCCTCTCTCAACGCCGGGAACTCGGAGATGTCAGCGCCTGCGACGAACGCGCGCTCTCCCGCTCCCTGGAGAACTACCGCACGCACGCTCTCGTCGTGGTCGAGTCGGTCGATCTCGGCCTCGAGCTCCTTGACGAGCGGATCGGAAAGCGCGTTGACGGGCGGATGGTCGATGGTGACGGTGACGACGAAGCCGTCCTGCTCTGTCGAGATGCATTCCACTAGGCGGTCTCCGCCGGCTGCCCAGCGAACTGCTCGCGCAGCGCGGTCTTGCGAAACTTGCCGACGGCGGTCTTCGGGATCTCGTCCACGTACTCGAAGCGCTCCGGCAGCCACCATTTCGCGAAGCTCGGCGCGAGGAACTCCCGCAGCTCCTCGTCGGTCGCGGTCTCGCCCTCCCTGAACACGCAAACCGCGAGCGGCCGCTCCGACCACTTCTCGTCGGGAATCGCGATCACGGCGGCTTCGGCGACCGCGGGGTGTCCCATCAGCGCGTTCTCGAGCGCGACCGTGGAGATCCATTCGCCGCCCGACTTGACGAGGTCCTTCGAGCGGTCCTGGATCTCGATGTAGCCGTGCGGCTCGATGGTCACGATGTCGCCGGTCTTGAACCAGCCGTCGTCGGTCCAGCGATCGGCGCCCTCGGGACTGTCGTGGTAGGCGGACGAGACCCAGACCCCGCGCACCTCGAGCTCGCCCATCGTCTCTCCGTCCCAAGGCACCACTCCCTCGGCCCCGCGTGCGCGAATCTCGACGAACGGCGCCGGGATTCCCTGCTTGGCGCGGTAGCGGAACTGCTCCTCCTCGGACAGCTTGCGCTCGCGGCTGGTCAGCTCGGAGACCGTCCCCAGCGGGCACATCTCGGTCATGCCCCAGGCCTGCAGGATGCTCAGCCCGTGGCGCTTCTCGAATGCCTCGATCATCGACTGCGGGGCAGCCGAGCCGCCGACGACCATACGGCGAACGGACGAGGTGTCCCACTTGCCGGGGTTCGCGTCCAGCTCCTTCAGGATCCCCATCCAGATCGTCGGCACGCCCGCAGTGATCGTGACCTGCTCCTGCTGGAACGCGTCGAGCAGGCTTTCGCCGTCGAGGAACGGCCCCGGGAAGACCTGCTTTGCTCCGACGAACGTGCAGGTGAACGGGAAGCCCCAGGCGTTCGCGTGGAACATCGGCACGACCGGCAGCACCACGTCGTGCTCCGTCACCGAGAGCACCCCCGCCATCGTCGAGGCGAGCGTGTGCACGGCGATCGCTCGATGCGAGTACACCGCGCCTTTCGGCTGCCCCGTGGTGCCGCTCGTATAGCACATGGCCGCGGCAGCTCTCTCGTCGACTTCTCTGTCGGGGAGATCGTCCGGCTCCGCGCTCGCGAGGAGATCCTCGTACTCGATCGCGCCGTCCGGCGTCGGGCCGTCGCCGATTGCGATCACGTGCTCGAAGCCGGCGCGCTCGCGGAAGTTCTCGACCAGCGGCCAGAGCACCTTGTCCGCGATCAGCACCTTGTCGCCCGCGTGGGTCGCGATATAGGTCAGGTCGTCGGGGTGCAGGCGGAGGTTGAGCGTGTGCGTGACCATTCCGCCGACCGGGACGCCGATGTAGGCCTCGAGATGCTGGTAGTGGTTCCAGGCGAAGGTGCCGACGCGGTCGCCGTCTTCGAGGCCGAGCTCCTTGCGAAGCGCGGCGGCGAGACGGCGTGCTCGTGGCGCGAAATCCGCGTACGTGTAACGATGCCAGCTCTTGTCCGGAAGCCGGGTGACGATCTCGCGGTCGCCGAAGAGCTGCTCGCCGCGCCGCAGGATCGCGGGCACGTTCAGCTGGTAATCCATGATCAGGCCTTCCACCTCAGCCTCCTTGGGTGAGTGAAACCGGGGTCTGGCTGAAGCCCGACGCCTGATCCGGCTTGGCATCGAGCAGGGATGCGGCGACCTCGGCCCGGAGCGTGGTGCTCGAGGCCGCGAAGCTCTCGATCCAGAGCGCGCGCTTGTACAGGCGCTGCAGCACGTGCTCCCAGGTGAAGCCGATCCCACCGTGCACCTGGATCGCGGTCTCGCAGACCTGCACCGCGGCTTCGGCCGCGAAGGCCTTCGCGGCCGCGGCGGCGATCGGGGCCTGCTCGTCCGCGTCCTCCGTTGCCTGAGCGACGCACCAAGCCGCCCAGTACGAGAGCGAGCGCGCCAGCTCGAGTCGGGTATAGGCGTCAGCGAGCGGATGCGACACGGCCTGGTAGACGCCGATGGGCTTCCCGAACTGCTCGCGCGTCCGAGCGTGCTCGATCGCGTACTCGAGCGCCCGCCGCGCGACACCGCAGGCTTCGATCGCGAGCGCCGCAAGCGTGCGGTTGCGGATCTCCTCGAGCACGCCTGAGTCGGCGAGGCGCCGCCCTGGCTCGCCGCCGCGTACGACTCCGACCGGGCGTGTCTCATCGGTGGTCGAGAGCACCTCGCGCTCGGCGCCTTCGAGCTCGTAGATCCCGTCGCCGCCCACGATCGCGATTCGGTCGGCGGTGTCGAGATCGGGTACGAGCGGACCGAAGGCGAGCGTCCAGCTGGTCTCGCCGGCAGCGATTTCCGCTCTCAGCTCGCCGGGCAGCGCGGGCAGCGTGACGGCGACGGTCGAAAAGAAGGGACCCTTGTAGAGGGCGCGCCCGAGCTCCTCGAGAAGCACCGCTTCCTCGACGAAGGTGAGCCCTGCGCCGCCGTCCTCCTCGGCGATCGAGACGCCCGTCCAGCCGAGCTCGGCAAGCTCCTTCCAAGACGGCTCGGGATTTGCGGCGAGGAACCCACGGGCCTGCTCGCTAAGCGCGTCCTGCTCGGGTGTGAAGGTGAAATCCATCAGCGCGACTTGGGGAGGCCGAGGACGCGCTCGGCGACGATGTTGCGGAGCACCTCCGAGGTGCCGGCCTCGATCGTGTTCCCGCGGCTCCGGAGCTGCTGATGCTGCCAGTAGCCGCCATAGGGGGCGTTCTCCTCGGCAAGCGCCGCGTCCGGCCCCAGCAGCTCGAGCGCGAGCTTGGTCACGCGCTGATTCGCCTCCGACCAGACGAGCTTCGAGATCGACCCTTCGGGCCCGGGCATCCCCGTCTTCACGAGCTTGGAGAGCGCGCGGTAGTTCGTGAAGCGGAGCGCCTGGGCTTCGATCCACTCGCGTGCGATCTGGTCTCGCTGCAGGGGGTCGGCGCCACGATCGCGGGCCAGTGCGGCGAGCTTGCGCACCTGCACTTCGAGCACCGCCTGCAGCGCGAAGCCGAGCGTTCCGCGCTCATGCAGGAGGGTCGTCATCGCCACCTGCCAGCCGCCGCCGATCTCGCCGAGGAGGTTCTCGGCGGGCACTCGGACGCCGTCGAAGAAGATCTCGTTGAACTCCGCCTCGCCGGTGATCTGCGTGAGCGGCCGCACGTCGACTCCGGGCGCGTGCATGTCGACGATGAGGTACGTCAAGCCCGCGTGCCGTGTGGAGGACGGGTCGCTGCGCGTGAGCAGGATGCAGAAGCTCGCGAGGTGCGCGAATGACGACCACACCTTCTGGCCGTCCACGACGAAGTGGCCGTTCTCCTGGCGCGCGCTCGTCCGCACGCTCGCGAGATCCGAGCCTGCCCCCGGCTCCGAGAAGCCCTGGCACCAGATCTCCTCCGCGGAGAGGATCGGCTCGAGGTAGCGCGCCTTCTGCTCCTCGGAGCCGTGGGTCATGATCGTCGGCCCGGCCATGCCGAGGCCGATCACGCCGACGTGCGGCGGCGCCTCGGCGCGCGCCATCTCCTCGAGGAAGATCGCCTGGTGGGTATACGACGCGCCGCTGCCCCCGTACTCCTTCGGCCAGGTCAGCCCCGCGTAGCCCGCGTCGTGGAGCGCACGGCTCCAGGCGCGCATCTCCTCACCCTCGAAGCGAGCCGCTCCGCCACGGTGGCCTTGCAGCTCCTCGGGGAGGTTCTCCTCGATCCAGGAGCGAAGCTCGCCCCTGAACGCTGCCTCGTCGGCGGTGTCCCGCAGATCCATTCCGACCGATCGTAATGCGTTCGGGCGCGAATCGGTGTCAGACACCGATTTCTGTCAAGACCTCTTCGCGCCGATTCTGTGCCGATTCGTCCACAGGCAGATCGCCCGCAGCAACGCTCTGACCCCGCAAGACATGTCGTTTCGGCCACCGCCCGGTGACTGCGGTCTGCGGCAGAGCGGCGGTGTCTGACACCGGGGTTTGTGAGCGAGCGCGACTGAGCGCTCCACTCGAGGCCTAGCCTCGGTCGAGCGCGGCCGCGGCGCCGATTCCCTCACGGTCGTCGCGGAGGGCCATCTCGGCATCCCGCTCGTCTTCCATCGACCTTTCCGTGGCAGCGACGAGAAGCTCGAGCTGATGGTCGAGGATGCCGACGCGCTCCGGTGGAGCGATCGACCTGAGATCCGTGAGCGCGGCCTTCAGCCGGCGAGAGACCTGGGGCGATCCCGCCCCGGCCAGTCGGATCTCGTCGAAGGCGAGGTGGACGTAGGCCTCCCACGTCATCGCAACCACGGCAAGCCTCACTTCTCCCGACTCATCGCAGTACCGACCGTCCGGGAACGGTCTTCGCGCGAGCTGCCGCAAGAGATCGTGTAACCGATCAATGGCCTGCACGGCTGTCGTCGGATCTTGGAACGGTGAGTCCGCGAGCGATCGTTCAGCGATGTCGACGAGAAGCCGGACGCCGTAAGCGACATCCTCGTCGAGGGTCGGCTCCAGGGCGAGAATCAAGGCATCGTGCAGCCGATCCTCGTCTAGGCCGTTTGGCTCGCCGTGCACCCGGAAGAGCGGGGCCCCGGCCGGAACGAACTCGCCGAGCGTCGGGACGAGCTCCAGCAGGCAGCCCGCTCGTCGGGCCTCCTCGACGAGATCCTCTGAGCCAATCTTGGTGATCACGCCAGACTTTCTGGCTCTCACGACCGGAGCGGACCCCGACTCAGGCTCGAGTGCTGGGCCCTTGTCCGGGTACTTGCGATCGAGGGAGCTTGCGAGTCTCCTTGCCGACGAGCTCGATGAGCGCGGAGACACGAAGGGCCTGCCCGATGTGGTGCACGTAGACGACGAGAACGGCGATGCTGACGAGCACGAGAACGAACGCGGTCACGACTGCTATGCCCGGCACCTGGCCGGTGCCGTCGCCGTTGTTGGTCACCTCGCGGACCGCGAGGATGGCATGCACGAACGTCGCGACGAAGAGGCCGATCGCGAACTGGCTCGGCTTGTCGCGGAGGATGCGCTGGACGATCCGTGGGGAGAACTGTCCCATGGCGAGCTGGACGACGACCATGGTGATCGTGAGCACCAACGCCGCCAGGCTGACCATCGACGCCGCGATGGTGGTCAGGATCACGGTTGCGGCGTCCGGTTCGCCGACGAGACTGGTCGGAAGCGCCTCGTAGTCGAAGTAGCGGTCGAGAGCGATCGTCGCGAACGAGAGAACAGCTTCAGCGAGCACGCACATCACCGGCACGAACCAGAGGCTCGACTTGAGGTGGATGAGCAGTTTGGAGAGTCTCATGCCGGCCTTTCCCGAGCTACCCGTTCGACGTCGCTGAAAACGAGATGTGCTTTTGCTTTCTTGGGACATCGAGTGATGCTTTGATGACTAGAAATTTGATGCTATGATGCAAGAGTGCGTACGACCATCACCCTCGACTCCGATGTAGAGATCCTCGTCAGGAAGCTCATGCGCGAACGAGGCGTGAGCTTCAAGGAAGCGGTGAATCTCGCCATCCGCTCGGGGCTCGCACCCAAGGACGATGCCGCCGCCGTCGTGACCCGGACCTTCGACATGGGGAAACCGCACGTGCCGCTCGAGAAGGCGCTCCAGCTCGCGGGTGCGCTCGAAGACGAGGAGCTCGTGCGCAAGATCGCGCTCCGAAAGTAGGCAGTCATGCAGCTCGTCGACGCCAACGTGCTCCTGTACGCGGTCAACGAAGCGTCCCCACGGCATCGCGCGGCGCGGGCTTGGCTCGACGCATCGCTCACGGGCAACGAGACCGTCGCCTTCGCGTGGGTCGCGCTGCTCGCGTTTCTCCGACTCGCGACCCACGAAGCGGTGTTCCCGCGGCCACTGTCCTCGAACGATGCGATCGACGTCTTGCGAAGCTGGCTCGTTCGACCCACCGCGGTGATCCTGGAGCCTACGCGCCGACATCTCGATGTGGTCGCCGAGCTTTTGTCCGGCGTCGGCACCGCTGGAAACCTCGTCAACGACGTGCATCTGGCTGCGCTCGCACTCGAGCATGGCTGTGAGCTCGTGTCGTTCGACTCCGACTTCGCCCGTTTCCCCGGTCTCCACTGGCAGGCACCGGGCGACTGAGAACCAGTCCCGTCATTGCCACGGTGCGCGGAACCCGTTTAGGGTAGGACGCCGATGGCCCTGCTCTCGGTCCGGGACGTCACGCTGCGCTTCGGCGGGATCGTCGCCCTCGACGGCGTGTCGTTCGACGTCGAGGAGGGGCACATCTCCGGGCTCATCGGTCCGAACGGCGCGGGGAAGACTACGGCGTTCAACGTGATCACCCGCCTGTACAGGCCCGACGCGGGGACGGTGGACCTCGACGGCGAGTCCATCCTCAGGTCGCCCGCACACAAGATCGTTCAGAAGGGCATCGCGCGCACCTTCCAGAACATCCAGCTCTTCCGAACCATGTCGGTGCTCGAAAACGTCCTCGTGGGCGCGCACGGGCAGGGGCGCAAGTCGGGGGAAAAAGAGGCGCTCGAGGCGCTCGACGTCGTCGGGCTGAAGGAGCGCGCGCACTTTCCGGCCGCCGCGCTCCCGTATGGGACGCAAAAACGGGTCGAGCTCGCCCGCGCGCTCGTCGCGAAGCCGCGACTGCTCCTGCTCGACGAGCCTGCCGGAGGTCTGAACCACGAGGAGGTTGCCGACCTCGGTGTCTTCATCCAGCGCCTTCGTGACCGGCTCGAGCTCACGATCCTGCTCGTCGAGCACCACATGAACCTCGTCATGTCGATCTCCGACCACGTCAACGTGCTGAGCTTCGGCCGCAAGATCGCCGACGGCCCACCGGCGCAGGTGCGGGCCGACCCCGCGGTTATCGAGGCGTATCTGGGAAGCGAGGAGGAGGACGAGGAGTCCCCCGATCCGGGATCTGGCTCGAGCCAGACGCCGGATGAGGCCGCTCAGCCCTCGGGTGAGAACGAGCGCGCATGACCACACTCCTGAAGCTCAACGAGGTGGAGGCGCACTACGGTCCTGTCCAGGCCCTTCGCGATGTCTCGCTCACGGTCTCGGAAGGCGAGGTCGTCGCTGTCCTCGGCGCGAACGGCGCGGGCAAGACGACCACGCTGCGCGCGATCTCCGGCACCGTCACGCGCAGCGGGAGCATCGAGCTCGACGGCAAGGAGATCAGGGGCGGTCCCGAGGCTGCCGCGAAGGCGGGCATCGCGCATGTTCCCGAGGGACGCGGAACCTTCGTCGAGCTGACCGTGACGGAGAACCTCAGACTCGGCGCGTACACACGCCGCGACCGCAACGTGAAGAAGGACATCGAGCGGATGTCCGAGTATTTCCCCTGGATGGTCGAGCGGGGTGGCCAGCGCGCCGGAACGCTCTCCGGCGGTGAGCAGCAGATGCTCGCGCTCGCGCGCGCTCTGATGAGCCGGCCGCGGCTTCTGCTCCTGGACGAGCCCTCGCTCGGCCTGGCGCCGATGATCGTGCGCGAGTTCTTCCGCATCGTCCGCGAGCTGAACGAGAAGGAGGGGCTGACGGTGCTCGTGGTCGAGCAGGACGCGCGCATCGCGCTTCGGAGCTCCTCGCGCGCGTACGTGCTCGAGGTCGGGCGGGTGGCGTTGACGGGGACGAGTGCGCAGCTACAGGGGGACGAGTCGGTGCGCCGCTCGTACCTGGGGTACTAGCTTGACGCCTTTGGTCGCCGCCGCCTTCGCCGACTTCATGCAGCAGGTCGTGTCCGGCCTCGCGTCCGGCGGGGTCTACGCGGCCCTTGCTCTCGCGCTTGTGATCATCCACCGCTCGACCGGGGTCATCAACTTCTCGCAAGGAGAGATGGCCACGCTCTGCACGTACATCGCGTGGACGCTGACCGTGAACCACGGGTGGAGCTACTGGCCCGCGTTTGTCGCCACGCTCGGCTTCTCGTTCCTCTTCGGCGTCGTCACGCACCGCGTCGTGATCCGGCCGGTCGAACGCGGAAACATCCTGCGGGTCGTGATCGTCACCATCGGCTTGCTGATCGCGATCAACGGCTTCGTCGTCTGGCAGTGGAGCGGGGAGCCGCAGGCGCTCGCGAGCCCCTTCGGGACCGACACGTTCGACATCGGTGGCGTGATCGTCTCCGTCGGGGACATCGGAACCCTGGCCGTCACGATCGGGATCGTGATCCTCCTCTGGCTCCTCTTCCAGTTCACGAAGGTGGGTCTCGCGCTGCGGGCGGCCGCGGTCAATCCGAACGAGGCGCGCCTGGTCGGAGTCCGCGTGACCTGGATGCTGGCGCTCGGGTGGGGGCTCGCCGCAGTGCTCGGCGCAGTCGCCGGAATGCTCACGGCGCCCAGCGTCGGTCTCGATCCGCAGATGATGCAACCGATCCTCATCTACGCGTTCGCGGCCGCTGTCCTAGGGGGCATCGACTCCCCGCTCGGCGCGGTCGTCGGAGGTCTCACACTCGGGGTGATGCTGAATCTGATCGGCGTCTACGTCGACTTCGTCGGCGCGGAGCTGAAGCTGCCGGTCGCGCTGCTCGTGATCCTTGTCGTCCTCGTGCTGCGGCCCTCGGGCTTGTTCGGCCGGCCGGAGGTGAAACGCGTATGACGCCCAAAGGCACACGCCTGGTCGGCTTCATCGGCTTCGCGCTGCTCGTCGTTTTCGTCTTCCTCCTTCCCGAGTGGATCAGCACCTTCCGTGCCCAGCAGTTCGCGTACGTGGGCATCTATCTAATCGCGCTCCTCGGCCTCAACATCCTGACCGGGTACACCGGGCAGATCTCGCTCGGCCACGGCGCGTTCATGGCGATCGGGGGATACACGACTGCGCTCCTCATGGCCGGAAACGCGCAGTTCGGGCAGGAAGGGCTGCTCGGTATAGGCGGCGGGATGAAGGACGTCTGGACGATCCCGATCGCCGGCCTCGTCGCCGGGCTCTTCGGGCTTGCGTTCGGCCTCCCGGCACTCCGGCTTTCCGGGCTCTACCTCGCGCTGGCCACCTTTGCGATCGCCGTTGCCCTGCCGTCGGTGGTCAAGCGCTTCGAGGAGTTCTCGGGCGGCGGGTCCGGGGTGAACCTTTTCGGGCTCCCTGAGCTCACCGCCGGAATCGTCCCCGTCGAGATCGCCGGTCAAGAGCTCGTGTTCAACGACTGGCTCTACTACCTCTGCTGGTCGGTCGCCCTCGTCGCCTTTGCGGTCGCCTGGTTGATCCTTCGGGGGCGAACCGGGCGCGCCTTCCGCGCCGTGCGGGACAGCGAGACGGCTGCGGTGTCCTCAGGCGTGAGCCTTGCGCACTACAAGACGCTCGCCTTCGGGATCAGCGCCGCGTATGCGGGCGTCGCCGGGTCGCTCTTCGCGATCGCGACGACGTTCGTCAACCCGGACACGTTCCCGATCGCGCTGTCGATCTTCCTGCTGGTCGGCGTGGTCGTGGGTGGGCTCGGTGGGCTCTCGGGCCTTGTCGTGGGCGCGATCTTCATCCAGTTCCTGCCGCTCTGGGCCCAGGGCGAGGGTGTGGCTTCACGGCTCCCCGATTTCATCGTGGATCGCACGAAGGAGCCGGGCGCGCCCGCGATCATCTACGGTCTGGTCCTCATCCTGCTCATGTTCTTCCTCCCGAACGGAGTCGGCGGCCTCTTCCGCCGGGCGGGGCAGACGCTCACAAGCTGGCGCTACTCTCGTAGCGGATAGCAACCTTCGGAGGAGAAGACGATGAGACTACGGGCCACCCTCGTGGCGATTGGAGTCGTTAGCGCTTTCGCCCTCGGCGCGCTTCCCGGCGCATTCGCCGGGTCGAACGCGGATCCGGGCATCACAGCGACGACGATCGTGCTCGGAGGCACGTCGCCGCTCACCGGCCCGGCAGCTGCGTACGCCTCGGTCGCCCGCGGCGCCAAGGCCTACTTCGACTCCGTCAACGCGAAGGGCGGCGTCGCGAAGCGGAAGCTCGAGTACAAGATCGTCGACGACGCGTATAACCCCGCGCAGTCGGTCCAGGCCACGCGGCAGCTCGTGGAGCAAGAGAAGGTCTTCGCGATCTTCAACTCGCTCGGCACCGAGCAGAACATCGCAGTCCGCGAGTACCTGAACCAGACGAAGGTGCCGCAGCTCTTCGTCGCCTCCGGTGCGACCACATGGGGCCGCGACGCCGCCAAGTACCCCTGGACGATCGGGTTTCAGCCGAGCTACCAGGCCGAGGGGTTGGTGTACGGCCAATACGTCTCCAAGACGCTGAAGAAGGCGAAGATCGCCGTCCTCCTGCAGAACGACGACTACGGCAAGGATCTCCTCGTCGGGCTCAAGCGGGGGCTCGCGCGCTCCGGCTCGAAGGTCGTCGCGGCGGAGTCCTACGAGGTGACCGCCCCTGACGTGCAGTCGCAGGTCGCGAAGCTCAAGTCGTTCGGCGCCAACGTGTTTGCGATCTTCGCCACGCCCAAGTTCGCGATTCAGGCATTCGTCTTCGCGAACCGGCTCGGCTGGAGGCCGCTGATCATCAACAACTCGGTCTCCGGCGCCTCGAACATCATGCTGCTGGCCTCCGAGGGCGGGAAGAACAAGTC